>Ga0194035_1001732_pt1 | contig 11289 bp, 13 predicted proteins | sample JunL2320m_MetaG_FD_148680 | JGI IMG/M metagenome (GOLD analysis project Ga0194035, IMG submission 148680) | Anoxic zone freshwater microbial communities from boreal shield lake in IISD Experimental Lakes Area, Ontario, Canada - Jun2016-L239-20m | ecosystem: Environmental > Aquatic > Freshwater >...
CGCCACAACACGCCTCATATGATCCTCCTCCATCCCACGGATCTCTTTTATACGTGCAGCAGGAATCACAGCCGCATCCAAATGCACTCGTACTAAAAAACTGAGTGGTAACCACTAGAAATATGAAGACAAGGAGCATTTTCATCTGATCTAGAATCATACGCATCGACCAAGGCATTTGCAACAAGCTCGAGTATATATTCACAGAACAGTGTGTGCATGCGGTTACAAGTGTTATGGATAGGTGATGCTAAAGTAGTTCGTGATGAAGATTTGGCGGAGGGCGATAAAAGAATGTCTGCTCACCTGGGTCATAGGTGGGGTAAGCAGAGTAGACTACCGATCATTGTATTTAAGTACCCAGTAATCATTTACCTTATCGAACCAAGGAAAAAAGAATTTCTTCGGGTGTTCTCCCGAATCATTCATTTCCTTGGCTGCAGTTATTGCAGCTTCAAGTGTCATGTTTATCACCCCCTTTTTTTAAGGATGTTTGCTGTTGCTTGTGCTTTTCCTTCCCTGCGTCAGAAAAGCCGGTTGTGCATCTCGGGGTGCGTGTTTGATAGGTGCATGCTTACGCACATATCAAATCGCATGAGATGCCTCAGGGATCGCCCCTGAGTCAGGATGATTGACCCACTTCCTATCCGCCGTCCGGCGCGATAGAAATACCAACACAAGTATCTCAGAGAGAGAGAGGTTTGTCAAGAGCAAATGCTATAAGTCTAATGCTTTTTGCGCCACGTACGCCTCGAGCAGGCGCGCACAGAGTGTGGGCACCTGGCGCATGCGCTCAGGCGACTCGACATAGGCGATGCGCAGCTGGGTGCGGCCGGGATTTGGCATACCCTTGCTTGGTGCGTAGAAACCTCCCATAGGAGTGGTGAGAAGCGTCGTGGGTATGCCCTGGAGGTCGACACTCCCCTCTGTCGCACACCATTGCACAAAGGCTGCTGCATCAAAGCTCTCCCCTACTAAGTCTCTCACTTCGATGACCGAGTAGATAGCCGCGCTAGGACGAGATAAGATCGCGCCGGGGAGCGCCTGCTGCATGCCTGTATACAGCTCCTCCATCAGACCACGGTAGTAGGTGCGCTGCTGCGTGAACCAGTGGTGGAGGTCATCATGACTCACCACCTTGAGTGCTGTAAAGACTTCCTGTCCGATGGTGTTTGCTGCCAAGTTTGCGGTATTTTCAGCCACCGCTTGGCGGAGGAATTGCTCGTTGTCGGTGATGAGCGCGCCTATGCGCAGGCCACATGCGTTCCATACTTTTGAGGTGGACTCTATGCTGATGCGACGGCCCGTGATGCCTGGTACATCTCGCTCGGATATCTTCCATATGCTACTCGACTCATCATCTGTGTAGTAAAGCTCGCGGTAGGCCTCATCACTGATGAGCCATATATCGTGGGCTACGGTGAGCTTTGCTATCGCATTGATTTGCGACTGAGTATAGAACTGACCCGTAGGATTATCATACGGGATGATGAGGATAGCTGAAGGTTTTTTTTCGGTCATGATCCGGTCAATCTCCTCGATCGTGGGGAGCTCAAAGTGGCCAGTATCTGACATAGTGCGCGTGAGTGAGCAGGTGGATATGTGGAGTCGCTTGGCGAATTGGTGATAGTTTGGGTAGGTCGCGTCGAGAAATAGGAGCGGTCCTCCGACTCCGATGACTGCTAGCTCCATCGCCTGACTCCCACCACTAGTGATCATACTCATAACCCCCGTGGTATCACACCCACTCGCGCTGAGAATATGCATGACGGTTTCATTTGCAGCACGAGATCCGATCGTGTCCGCATATCGTACTGCTCCATCTGCAAATGCATGACCTGTGGTGCCTAGCTCAGCGAGACGATGGATCATCGCAGGGTGCATGGGGAGCGACACGTCACCTATGGATACATTCACCGCATCTATCGTCGTATCAGTTTTGGTGCGACGCATGTATTCGAGTTGGGCGACGCGCACAGCAGAAGGCTTACGATCCGCAAACTGGGGAGAGAGGGAAGGCATGAGATAAATACTATAAAATTACGAATGAAAAATCAAAATCAGGCACTGACTGGGATGATCAAAACATACTTACGAGGTCAGTTTTTGGATACGTTCACTCATCTCGCTGACTGTGGCACGGGAAAAATAGCTACCCACCGCACACTCATCTGGCACACAAAGAGCCTGTTGTGACGATATAAATCCTATAGACTCTTCATTTACTCCGCCATCGATACAGACTATACAGTCAGAATTGATAGACTTGATTTGCCCGATTTTAGTGAGCGTCTGAGGCATAAAAGTCTGACCCTGAGGACCTGGATGGATGGTCATGACTTGGGCATACTTTGACTCTTTGAGGAATCCACCCCACTCCTCTACCCTATCCTCGGGATTGAAGGTGAGCGCGGTCGATGGCGAGAGGAGATCCGTGCCAATATTTGTGTGAACATATGTCGTGCGTACCAGACTCCGCCCATAGGCTACGCCCGGAGGGAGTGATGGAGCAGATTGGATATGCTCTATCTGTGTGAGGGCATCTGCGTACTCAGTCAGCATGAGATGAAAATCAATAGTCACACTTTGATCTCCTGCACACTCCCTGATAGTATCCATATACTCGGATATACTCAATGTATGACTGGGGACAAATATCCCATCTTGGATATCCACTTGAAAGTGGGTGAAGTGAGGGAGCAACTTGATGAGTACTGATCGTAGCTCAGCTACATCGTTTGAGAGAAGTGCGGGGATGAGGTACATATGAGATGAGGTCAGTATACCTCTCTGCCTTTAATATCTCAACGAACTTGCAATTGACCGAGTTCGTGTATACCATGAATACATGGATCATTCACCTAGCACGCCACCACTATCTCCTTCAAAGTCATGTTGCAAGGTCGATCCTTATCGCACAGTCACGCCGCTTTCAAAAGCGTTAGCTATGGCGACATTTATACTGCTCCCTATAGGCACTTTTTTCCTTGGGATGCAGATGGCGTTGCCCAAGGTCATCGAGGTGCCGTATCCGGTGGAAGTATCACTAGCGAAAAAATCCCTATCTACTCCTACATCTCCCAACGCAACTCCCACCCTTCAAAAAATTGAAACTTTGCCGATACCAAAGGATATGATGAAAGATCATCGGTTTGATTGTTTGAAATATGATTGTGGAGTAGAACCATATTTTGATCCCAAAACATATGATTTAGAAGAGTCCGCCCCGCAATCTCCCACATTTAGACCGTACCGCAGCATCATAACCAAAGACTATTCAGATGACCGAGAAGTTCCCCAAGAGAGAAAAAAAGTACCAAACACCCTGAGTGTCATATCTGGTGCAGATATATACTTTTTTCTTGAAACTGATGAGTTCAACCTTTGTGATAGTGCCTCAAAATATCCCCCACCAATCAAACCGGTCGAGAGAATCCTAGGAAATACAAAATGGTACGGAGTAACGCCTCTGGTAAACGGAGTAGACACTGTATATGACTATTTTAGAAAAGTAGACTCCAAGTGCTTCAAAGTAGAGGCAAGGATACCCCGGATAGGACTCAGTCTGCCTGTAGAGGTCTCACCAGAAAGCATAGCCCAAGTAGAGAGTATCGTGCAAGAGATACGCTTCAAATAGTGAAGTGGCTTCCTCCAGTCTCATCGTGGAGGAAGAGGTAGCAACACACTCGTCTTTTTCTTGTACTCCTCCCAATCAGGTCTCCCAGCATATTTTTTCTCAAGCATCGGGACACCAGATACAAAACAGATAAGGTATGTAATAAAGAGTGGTCCGATCAAAGTGATCCATCCACCCGTGATGGCTAGTGCAATGATCCCGATCCCCCACCATTGTGTCACCTCACCAAAATAGTTTGGGTGACGGGTATATCTCCAGAGGCCAGTGGTCAACAGTTTCCCTTTGTTCGCTGGATCTTTGATATGGGCTGCCAGCTGTGCGTCGCCGACTGATTCGAAATAAAAACCCACCACCCACACGATCAGACCGAGCGTAGTTAGGAACCCCCAGATATCACCTGCATATAGATTTATAAAGATGACGGGCTGCACGACGATATACAAGAAAAGCCCTTGAAGCAAAAATATATTCAGATAGCTACTGAATCGCCCATACCGCCAGTTCTGCCGCATCTCTACATAGCGCTTGTCCTCTGGTTTGCCACTATTGCGATGGTGGATGTGGATCGCGAGGCGCACTCCCCAGATGGTGACGAGCAGCGTAGTCACCAGTGATGCGGGATGAATGCCACCTATGGCGAGGGTGAGCCAGGCCACGCATACGAATCCGAGCCCCCATGCGGTGTCAGCCACATCGTCACGCTTGAGATATGTCGCGTATCCAAACCAGAGCGTCATGTAGGCGAGAAGCGCGATGGCGGTGATGATATAGGGATTCATAGATATTTGCTCGCAATGATATAGGTAATAGTGGATATGCTTGCTGAGAGTGTCATTCCCCAGAGGAGGTCGACTATGGTGACAAGGAGTGGCCACTCACGAAGTGTAGCGAGGTTTGTCAAATCATACGTCGCATAGGTCACGAGTCCAAAAAATGCACCCATGAGCACCGCGTGCATGAGAGACTTTTTCTCCAATGCAGGAGTGATCACAAATGCGACAAGTCCTGCGATGAAGATCAGATAAAAGATCCCTGCCGCTGCAAGGTTTGGCTTGGGTGCCATCAGATGACCTATCTGCTTTTGATAAAAAGTCTGTGCGACGACCGTGAGCCAGACGAGGTCAATACCGAGAAATGCAACGAGTGCGACGAGGTAGAGTTTGATAAACATAGATGTAAAAATGTAATAGTGAAATAAAGTAATAGTGCAATAATATCGGTGACAGTCGAATCAAGATGCTTTTTTGGCGCAAAATTTGACTATTACACGATTGATATAATGATAATTATCGATTTAGATATGTGATCGTGAACTGCAATACAGTCGCAAACGTAACCCATGCGAGGTACGGGATATTCACCAGTGATACGAGAGGGAGGTAGGGATAGATCCAGAGGAGTGACCAGATGAGCGTGCCGAGGACGACCGCGATGTCGATGCTGGCGAGGAGATTGCTCCTGAGTCCAAACTGGAGCGGGGTAAAGAGCGCATTTGAGATCAGATTCAGTACAAAGGGGAGGGCGATGATAGCGGGGATCTTGCCCTGTATGACGCGATAGAACACGATAAAGAACGTGATGGCGATGATCGTGTACAGTATCGACCACACGGGGCCAAAGAGCCACGAGGGAGGCGCCCAAGGTGGTTTTTCTAAGGTTTGATACCACAAGTATGAGTCTGACACGAAGGATAGTATAGACCTTTCAGAGTAGAATGTGAAGCCGGGTAGATGGATAAATAACCAGGGGCGGCCGGAGGCCGCCCCTGGTTAGAATTCAAACTTTATTTTTTCTTGTTCTTCTTTTGCTTTAGCTTCTTTTTGTTTCTTTGTTGAGCGTTGTTGCCTTTTGCCATAGATGTATATAAAAGTTCTAATGATTCATGATAGCAGATTATCACTTACCTGCCAACTATAGACATCACACTCTCACTTACGCCAAGTGTTTTGTCATCCTCGTGAAAACGAGGATCCAAAGAGAGCAAGATTAAGTGTTTTACCTATAACTTTTAGTACGGTTATATTAAATTCTCACACTTGAGCACCTTCTCTACTCCCCCTCGTTCATCAACGAGGGGGTATCACGAGCCGGAATCGGCAAGGGAGGGGGTGTAGGGAATGTGCGAATTTCGTATCGATATATCTGCGACAAATTATTCATAGACATCTGCAGGCAAAACTATGTGCTGAGATTCCAGCATTCGCTGGAATGACACAATAGACTCGGTCTCACATCATACCTCTATGCGATGGGATTTATACTTCTTCACACCCCATCTATGAATGGATCCCGTTTTTCAACGGGCTCTGCCCGTAGGACTACGCCCGGACTCCGTCCGTCGGACTACGTCCAGAGGAGGGATGACATGAGGTAGGATCAGTCAATGATACTATTGACTACTGCAGGGATGAATTGCTCTATCTGTTTACACTTCCATTTTCATTATTTGCAGATTGCTTGTCCCGCCCTGCGGGGCGAATTGAACATTGAGAATTTTTCTCTATCTCCCATCCATACTCATTCGAATTTCATTGATATCCTTCAGCTTGTTTGGCGAACAGGGATTGGTAGAGTCCACCTTCGATCTGCATGAGCGCATCGTGACTGCCTGACTCGATGATCTTGCCGGACTTGATCACCAGTATCCGCTGGGCACTGCGGACAGTCGAGAATCGGTGCGAGATGATGATTGTGGTTTTTGCTTGTTGAACCTGTTTTATTTTTTCAAAGATCTCGTATTCTCCTTTTGCATCTATAGCTGAGGTGGGTTCATCGAGTGTGAGGATGTTTGCGTCTCGATAAAATGCACGCGCGAGCGCGATACGCTGCCACTGACCTCCTGAGGGATCCACGCCTCCTTCGTGTTTACGTGACAGCACTGTTTGGAGGCCTTTTGGGTACTCATGCACAAACTCTGCGGATGCGTGGGTGAGTGCGCGAGCCATCGGGGCCGATGGCTCGCGCGACTTACTCCATGATCCATCTACTGAGGTCCCTAGGTCGAGATTTTCACCGACCGTATATGCATACTTGTTAAAATCTTGGAATAGGGTGCCGAGCTGGCGGTGCCAGCTCGGCAGATCAAGAGACTTTATGTTTTTCCCCTCGATGAGGATCTGTCCTGCGGTGACATCATAGAGGCGACAGAGGAGCTTCACGAGTGTGGTCTTGCCCGCGCCATTTTCACCCACGATCGCCACATCCTCACCTGGGCGTATGGTAAAGTTGAGATTTCTAAATATATACTTTTTGGTACCAGGGTATTTGAAAGATACATGGCGGAACTCAATCGATGGGATCGTGTCTGATGTGAGCATATGAGGATTGTGTTGGACTTTGATGGTCGTTTGCATATCGATGAGCTTGTACATGTCACGCATCCAGAGTCCCTCTTCAAATACCAACGAAATATTTTCAAAGAGTAGCTTTGTGGTGTTGCTGTAGTCGGTCAGGATTGATCTGACGAGGACAAAGTTACCTATTGTGACGCTCTTTTGCAGGATACGCATGAGCACATCTATATATACGTACACCCACCCGAGATACTCGATGGTCTGTGCCACCATCTTTGACTTAGCGAGCTTTGTCTCGAGTTTGAGTTGATACGACTCAAACTCTTCATAGGTGTTTTTGAGAATGCGAATGAGTTTGGCTGCAACGCCAAATATTCTGATTTCTTTTATCATGCTCTCTTCTCTCATGTATGCTGCAGTGTGCCAATACTTATTTCTCACTTCTGCCTTGTACGACCAGATGCCCCACGACTCTTGGGATGATCTCAATGAAATGATCAAACTCGGGATCAGAGTCATCGTGATTATGAAAATGTATATAGGATTCGTGGCAAAAACCATGACGACTGCCGTAGTTATTTGGATGAGTGAGAAGATACTCAGGGTGAGGTGATTCACATAGTTTGCAGGGGTGAACTTTGCCTCCTCCATGATGCGATTGAGAAGTGTAGTACCGTTCTTGCTCTCAAACTGCTCAAGGTCAAGAGAGACGGTCTTTGTGTGTCATGTACCCGAACTCACGCAAAAGCGAAAACCTGAGTCGTTTTTTCACGAAGGCATCGTACTTCCATAGGAAATCGACTATGTAGCCAGTGCCAAGCGCTATAGCGACATAGATCCCAAGCGCAGTGAGATCAGGATTCAGGATCTGCGTTGCTCTGACGATCTCATCGATCACGCGTGCATTCATATACGCGAGTACAAAAGGGAGTATGGCAGCGACGACAGTGATACTCAGGGTGAGGATCAGATCATGAGGATTCATCCTATACGCGAGACGCATTGAGCGTACGGCGAGGGAGAGATGTACACGCGCAGTCTCACGGAGTGACTTTGCCTTTTTGAAAAATTTGCGCGGCATACATACATGATAGCAGGTGGGGAGACGGGTATCTCAGACTGCAAACAGCGAGGGGTACTTGAGCTTGGCGAGATGGAGCGCAGATATCGTCACAGATGCCCATATCTGACCAGACTCGATCATCTCATCTAGCTTTTCGCAGGACACCGTTACCACTTCAATGGACTCATTTGGATCCAGATGTTGTGTTGAGTTAAATTCCAGTTGGGTGGCGAGATAGACATGTACCACTTGGAGAGATTTTCCCGGCGAGGCTGCGATTTTTCCCAGCGGGATGAGCTGAGATTCTGCTACCTGTATCCCCGTCTCCTCGTGTAGCTCCGCGACAGCGGATCCAAGGATTGACTTCTTTGCCTGTATAAATCCTGCGGGCAGCTCGATCATGATCTCACGGATCCCGTGTTTGTACTGACGTACCAGTACTACCTCCCCTGAGGTGAGTATCGGCACGACCATAACTATATCATCCAGGTGAGAGACTATATAGTCCTCTACCTGTCTCCCGTCCGGCAGCTCAACCGTATGCCTCTCGAGTGGATACCACCTGCTGGGTGAAATATTTTCATTCTTCACGATTTTCCATTTGTGTAGTGCCATAGATAATATTTTATATTATATAAACTCTATCCAGCCAGCATACACTTCCTCCATCACATACATCTCTTTCATCCGCGAAAGTGATAGGTTCCCCACACTTCTCTACTGCGAGGATCACATACCTCGTTGCAGGTGAGGAGTTCTGTTTCATCCATTTGCATGTTAGAGACTTTGAGATGGCGCATTGACTTTGCAGTGGTGATGAGCTGTGGTGTAGGTGGGTGGGTAAATCTACATATCGTGATATTCGCCCAGCAGATATCCTTGGAAAAATATTTCTTGTCATCAGGTATCCCTGCTTGTGAGAGTTTGTCATCGAGCTCATGTATCAGTTTGATATGCCCTTCTTCCGCATATGCCATCAGAGCGATACTCGTAGGAAAAATTACCACCTCCTCTAGATGGAATTGGGGCGGTGGATAGCTCGGGATGGTCTCGGCGAGCACTGTGTGTGCCTTTTGAATATCACTAGATGAGATGCGTGGTGGATAGTGGAGTGCACGGATATTTTTGATGGTTATGTGCAGCGATGTAGTTGGGAAATGGTATTGAAGTGGATCGGCAGACTGTAGGGGATCTTGGACTTTCTCTCTGATCTGCGACAGAATATCTGATGAAAGGAATGATATCGCACCGAGGGAGCGCTCTTTGCTGGTGGCAAAGTCAGACTTCATCGGAGCGAGTGTCGTGCGCGATGGATCTGCAGCGAGTGCGCTCTCTAGCTCACGCACGAGGTCCTTTTGTATTTGGAGGTGGGAGAGTGTCATATCGGGAAAACAAATGTGACTACACTATAGATGTTTGTCGGGCTATATATAACTCACAGTTTATAGTGATTCCTGTCCTCCGAGGATCTGTTTGTGTGGGTTTACATTCCAGCCAAGTGATGAGATAAGTCTCTCAGCTGCTTTGGGTGAGATGACCTTTTTCTGTACCTCAAACGCAAAGAGCTTGTAGGCAATACGATTTTCCTTTTCATAGGTATAGAGAAGTCCGAGCTTTTGTTTACAGGTAGGACAGGTGAGGTAGGTCTCAGGTTCAATGCGTGGCGCGATACATCTGTCTACGTAGAGACGTTTCATGAGGCCTGGGTAATCATCCTTTTGATAGATCAAAAAGGGTGTTTGCCCACAGTGAGTACCCGCGCAGAAGAGAGCAAGTATCTTTGATTTGCTCCCACGTGTGGTGTAAAAGGTATCTTTGATGATTTGGATCATAGGAAATATAGTTTCCAGATTATACTACTCCTCTCCTCCACCTTCTGGCACAAAGATGTTGAGAGCAATGTGCTTGCTGCAAATGTTGACAGGAGATGGACCTACTCTGAGGGTTGTCGACCAAACACATACAGCTCCTCCTCCGCACGGGTCACGGCGGTGTAGAGCCAGCGCTTCCACATGAGGTCATCCATGTGCTGGGAGCGCTCCTCAAAGAGGATGACGCGTCGTGACTGAGACCCTTGGGCCTTGTGTACCGTGAGCGCGTAGCCAAAGTCAAAGAGGTCGCCTTTTGCATTCAGCGATCCCGTAGGTACCTGTCCTCCACTGCTTGGTTTTGGTACGGCACCAAACTGCGTCGCTGAGATGAGACCGTGGAAATGTATGCCCTCCTCATCCATCTCGATGTCAGCCTGGTACCACTCATCATCTACTTTGCTAATAGACTTGATAGTTCCGATCATGCCATTTGAAATATGTTTTTTATGATTATTTTTCAGACAGATCACGCGGTCGCCAGATACCGGCTCACTACTCTCAAATCCAAGTGCAACACGAATGTGCTTGTTCAACTTGACCCGCGTGGCGTTGAACCCACACAGCACCAGCGTATCAGGAGTATACCTACCCAGGAGCTCAGAGAGCACTTCTTGAGAGTCTGACTCAGCCATGTCATACTTCATCACTCCTCCCCCATAGGATCCCATGCGGACCATCCCAAACTCTCGGGCCTGTATCGAGAGGCCAATGATCGGATTTGACTCTGCTTGTCTATGGATCTGCTCGAGGCGGAGCTGGGGGGATTGCATGAGATTAAAATTTCCTTTGATCGGGGGGAGCTGTCCATGGTCCCCTACCACGAGGATGGGTAGGTGGTAGCACATCAGATGATGCCAGATCGTCTCGTCGACCATCGATCCCTCATCGATGATGATGAGCTGGGCATCGAGTGTGTCTTTGGTTTTCCACCCGATGATCTCCTGTTTCTCGTTCATGATCGGTGCGTAGATGAGTGAGTGGATCGTGCTCACGGTGTCTGACTCGAGGAGGACTTTTTGCTCGACGAGCTTTGTGCGGAGTACTCGTGCTGCTTTGCCGGTATAGCTCGCGAAGCTCACCTGGAGCTTTGGAGTGATCCGTGCCAGCTCGCGCCTGATAACTCCCAGAAGTGTCGTTTTCCCCGTCCCCGCGTATCCACCGAGAGTCAGAAAGGGATCACGTTGTGGTCCCGTTGTGTACCATTTCAGCACGGCATCGAGTACAAACTGCTGATCTGGGGAAAGCGTGGGCATGGGGGGAGTATAGAGGAATAATTAATAATGAAGAATGAATAATTGAGGCTCTAGACCAGCATTCTCATGCTAGAATCTAGATATGGATTGTAATAACGGCCCAATCAGTGTGTACTTTGTAAAAAAGATATTGTACTGCTTCTGTCTTGACTTAACCGCTACTCAAACAAGT
>Ga0194035_1001733_pt1 | contig 11287 bp, 10 predicted proteins | sample JunL2320m_MetaG_FD_148680 | JGI IMG/M metagenome (GOLD analysis project Ga0194035, IMG submission 148680) | Anoxic zone freshwater microbial communities from boreal shield lake in IISD Experimental Lakes Area, Ontario, Canada - Jun2016-L239-20m | ecosystem: Environmental > Aquatic > Freshwater >...
GCTCGGCGCGTTTGAGCAGCGCGACGATCCGTTCGAGGTAAGCCAGTGGCAGCCCTTCGTTCTCGGCGATTGCCTTCAGCGAGACCGGCGAGTCGCTTGGTTGGCGGCCGAGCTCAACCAAAAGGCGTACGCCATATTCGGCTTTTGTAGTGAAGATCATGGCTTAATCCTACCAATTTGGTAGGAGAAGCTCAGGGGCTGATCCGCCGGCCTTAGACGGCGGTCAGCACGGCGCTGCCGATTAGCAGCGGTTTGACGATCTTCGGCGCCTTCGGAAAGCGACCGATCTCAGCCGTTTCGACCGTTAATCGTGAGTTCTCAATAGTTGCCAGCGTGTCGCGGTTGCAGTTGCAGCCACCAGCCATGAAGCGCCAGGCCGGCGCCCAGCGATCCTGCATCTTGGCCTGATCCGGGTCGCTGCTACGAACGTGCTCGAGGAAGAGGTAATGCCCACCGGGGCGTAGCACGCGGGCAATCTCGGCCAGCGCAGCCGGCGGACTGCTTGCCTCGCAGAGAACGAGTGTGCCGGTCACGCAATCGAAGCTGGCGTCCTCGAACGGCAGCTGCTCGGCGCTAGCCGCCACGATTTCGATCGCTAGTGGCGCTTCGTCGCTGCGCGCCTGAAGTTGGCGACTCATCGCATCGTCGGGCTCGGTGCAGACCAAGCGTGTGATCCCCTCGCGCGGATATGCGGCCAGGTTGAGGCCTGTTCCGGCGCCAATTTCGAGCACCTCTCCACTCGCCTGGGCGAGAGCCTCACGGCGTTTGTCGGCCAATCCGGCCTGCTGGCTGGCTCCCATCAGGAAGCGGTCATAGATCAGTGCGCCAAAGCGGTTCACAGAGGTCAGCCTAGCGGCGCACCGTAGCGGCGGAGTGGTGCGCTATTGTCGCCAACATGGTGCTCGCAATCAGTAACGCGCTGGCAATCGACATCGGCTTGATCGGCGTCTTCTTCGTGCTCTTCCCGGCGATCGTCACCGTGCTGCTGGTCTTTGCTGGCGCTGGAGTATTCGTTGAGAAGCAAAAGAACGACGCCTACCTCGAGCAGCACCACATCCCCGGCAGCGAGCTTTAACAGCGGTGGCCAAACCGGTCGCGCTGATCACCGGCGGCGCCCGCGGCATTGGCCTAGAGACCGCCCGCAGGCTGGCAGCAGACCACCGAATCGCACTGCTCGATCTCGACGCGCGGTCGCTTGAGCTGGCAGCGGCGCTCTGCGGCACCGACACAATCACCGCCGTCTGCGACATCACCGATCAAGCCCAGGTTGACGCTGCAGTGGCCAAGGTCGTTGCCGAGGCGGGCGGGATCGACGTCGTCTTCTCAAACGCGGGAATCGGCGGCGGCGGCTCACTAAGGCTTCTCGACCCTGACGTCCTCGCGGCGATCATCAACGTCAACTTGATCGGCAACTGGCGACTGATCCACAGTTGCCTGCCGTACTTGATCGAGCGCCGTGGCTACGTGATCGCGAACGCCTCAGCTTCGGCACTGATGCCAGCAATCGGATTCGGCGCCTACGCCTCCAGCAAGGCGGCGCTCGAACATCTTATGAACGTGCTGCGCGGCGAGGTTGCACACCTCGGCGTTGAGGTTGGCGTCTCCTACTTCTGGTTCGTCGGCACCGACATGGTTGAAGGCGCGGAGCGGGAAATGGGCCGCCTCGGTGGCCTTCGAAGCGAGATGCCTGGCCCGCTTAGAGGAATCGTCAGCGTTGAGAAGGTCGGCCAACTCCTCGCCACCGGCATCCGCGCACGAGCGCGGCGCGTCGTCGCGCCACGCTGGGTTACTCCAATCTTCTTCCTGCGAGGAATGATCAGCGGCCTCGTCGAACGCGGCACGGCCGAGATCGCCGCTGAGCTCGACGACGCGACCGCCGAACGGGTCGCTGAGACGAGCAGCTTCTCGGCCGCCTTCCGCACTACGCAGGCAGGCCACAAAGCTGCCGCCGAAAGCATCGGTCAACCGCTCGGCGACTGAGCGCAGCAGCCTGCCACGCCGGCTGCATTGCCGCCGGTGTTGGGGTGGTACCTTTCCGCAGTCCTGACGCAGACTCCGAGTCGTCGGGGGTCAGCTATGACTCGCTCGCGCTTAATCTCTCTACTCGCATGCTTGGCCCTGGTCGCGCCGGCCTCCGCCTTCGCCGAGAGCGCCGCCGAGCATCAGGATATGACGCAGCACTGCGGGCCGAAGCGCGCCGCGACCGCAGTGATTGTGATCCACGGCGGTGGCTTCCTCCACGGGGAACCAACGAAGACGGCAGCAGCCTGTGAGGCGCTGGGCCGCAATGGCTGGGCGGTTACGAACGTTGATTATCCGGTCGGCGACTTCGTCGGCATGGCGCAAGCTGTCGAGGCAGCGGCGACAGAGGCTGCTCGCCACTCGAGAAGGGTCTTCAGCTACGGCGAGAGCGCCGGTGGAGGGCTCTCAGCAATGGCGGCTGCGCGGGGCTGGGTTGACGGCGCGTTCGCTTGGGCGCCGGTCAGCAACGTTCTAGCTTGGCGAGCGTCGCGACAACTTACAGGCAGTGTTTGGGGCGCACATCTCAGCGAGAACGATTGGACGGACTTCGCGCAGCTATCGGCAGCGAGCTGGGCAAGCGTGGCTTCGGCGCCGATCATGGTGCTTCACGGCAGGTATGACCAGACAGTTCCGATTGCTGAGTCGGTTGCGCTGAAGAAGCTCTGGCCAACGATGACCCTAAAGCAGTATAAGGGCGGCCATTGGCCGAACGCCAAGGTCCGGTCGACAGCCGTAGCCTGCTTCCGCGGCGATCCGCCGTGCGGGTGGGCTCGCGTCGCAGCAACCAAATAGCCCGCTTAGCTTTTACTCGCAGCGACCCTCTGGCTGAGCTTTAGACCGGGCGCTTCTGCGAAGCGCGGTAGCGGCGCGCCAACGAGTTGGTTGAGCTGTCGTGCTGGAGGTCGGGCTTATCCGAATCCATCAGCTGATCGGCGAGCGTTCCGGCAAGCACCTTGCCGAGCTCGACGCCCCACTGATCGAACGAATCGATTCCCCAGAGCACTCCTTCAGTGAAGGCACGGTGCTCATAGAGCGCAACCAGCGTGCCGAGCGCCCGAGGCGTTAGCTGCCCATCGATCAGCAGCGTCGTTGAGGGACGATCGCCGAGACAGATGCGAGCCGAGATCTGTTCCTCTGGGCTTCCGGCGGCGCGCAGCGTTTCAGCATCGCGGCCAAAGGCCAGCGCTTCAGCCTGAGCGAACATGTTCGCCATCAACAGATCGTGGTGGCTGCCGAGCGGGTAGATCGGGTCGCAGAAGCCGATGAACTCGGTCGGGACGATCTCCGTTCCCTGATGAATCATCTGGTAGAACGCGTGCTGGCCGTTAGTGCCCGGCTCGCCCCAGAAGACGGCCGCCGTATCCCAGCCGACCTGGTCACCGTTGAGCATCACGTGCTTGCCGTTCGACTCCATCTCAAGCTGCTGCAGATAAGCCGGGAAGCGCGCCATCTCAGCTACATACGGAAGGATCGCGACGGTCGGGAAGTCCATCAGGTTGCGGTTCCAAACGCCAACGAGGCCCATCAGGACCGGCATGTTCTGTTCCAGCGGAGCGCTACGCAGATGCTCATCGACGGCGTTGAAGCCGGCCAGCATCTCGGCAAAGTTCTCGCGGCCGATCGCGCACATGATCGTCAGGCCGACCGAGCTGTCCATCGAGTAGCGGCCGCCAACCCAATCCCAGAAACCGAACATGTTGTCGGTGTTGATGCCGAACTTGGCTACGCCCTCAGCGTTAGTTGAGACGGCGACGAAGTGATGCTCAACCGAGTCCTCGCCGAGCGCGTCAACGATCCACTCGCGTGCAGTGCCGGCGTTGGTAAGCGTCTCGAGCGTGACGAAGGTCTTCGAGACAATGATGAAGAGCGTCTCCTCAGGGTCGAGGTCGAGCGTCTTCTCAGCAAAGTCGCTGCCGTCAACGTTGGAGACGAAGCGGAAGTTCATCCCGCGGTCGCTGTAGTGGGCGAGCGCGATTGTTGCCATCTCAGGGCCGAGGTGTGAGCCGCCGATGCCAATGTTGACGACGTTGCGAATTGGCTTGCCGGTAGCGCCCTTCCACTCGCCGGAGCGAATCTTGTCAGTGAAGTCGCCCATTCGGTCAAGCACCTCGTGGACCTGATCGACGACGTTGACGCCGTCGACGATGATCTCGTCACCCTTCGGCGCGCGCAGCGCTAGGTGCAGCACCGAGCGGTCCTCCGAGACGTTGATCGCCTCGCCGGCAAACATCGCCTTGATCCGCTCTTCGATGCCGGCCTCACGGGCGCAGGCGATCAGTAGCTTGATCGTCTCAGGGCTGGCGAGCTGCTTCGAGTAGTCGTAGTGGTAGCCGCCAAAGTCGACCGACATCTCGTCGGCGCGGCTGGCGTCGGCTTCGAACATCGAGGCCAGGCTCTGACCTTTCAGCTCAGCGGCGTTAGCTTTTAGCGCCGCCCATGAGGGCAGCTCGTCGAGGCGTGTCTGCTTGATTTCCATTGCGCCTACGCTCCGGCTAGGTCTGAACGCTTGGTCTTGATCGCTTCGATCAAGGTCGTCCACGAATTGACGAATGAACTTGCGCCATCGCTCTGCAGCTTCGCCGCGAGCGCGTCCAAGTCAACTCCGGCGGCCTCAAACTCGCTCAAGACCTCTTCGCAGTCGCCTCCATCTGGATCCATCACGACGACCGGCGTTGGGCCATGGTCGCCGAAGTCGAGCAATGTTCCCTCCGGCATCGTGTTGACGGTGTAAGGAGCGGCGAGCCCTGAGATGTAGAGCGTGTCGGAGGCTTCCGGATCCTTCGTTCCGGTGCTGGCCCAGAGCAGTCGCTGCGGCCGTGCGCCTTCGTTCATCAGGGCCTGAACGCGCTCTGACGCGAGCAGGTCGCGGTAGTCACGGTAGGCGCGGCCACCGATCGCGAGGCCAAGCTTGTCCTTCAGGTTGGCTGGGACTTGGTCGGCAACGGCGACGTCCCAGCGGCTCATGAAGAGCGAAGCGACCGACTGGATGTTTGGCGAAAGGCCGTCGGCGACGCGGCGCTCAAGGCCGGTGTAGTAGGCATCGGCTGCGGCCAGTGCGTGGGCGCTGTTGAAGAGCAGCGTCACATTGACCGGGATTCCGGCGTGGATCGCCGCGCTGATCGCTGGCAGCCCCTCCGGCGTGCCCGGGATCTTGATGAAGACGTTCGAGCGATCAACCTTCGCGTGGAGCTCTTTTGCCTGGGCGACGGTGGCGTCGGTGTCGTAGGCCAGCTCGGGCGATACCTCGAGCGAAACGAAACCATCGAGGTTGTCGGTCCGGGTGTGAATCTCGCCGAACAGGTCGGCGGCGCGCTGAAGGTCGGCGATCGCAGCCTCAAAGAAGACCTGCTCATCGGTCATGTCGCTGCCGTGAAAGCTGTGAACTTGCTCGTCATAGGTGTCGCCGCCGGTGATCGCCTTCTCGAAGATCGTCGGGTTTGAGGTCAACCCTGTGACGCTCAGCTCAGCGATGTACTTCGCCAGCGTGCCCTCGTCGAGCAGCGTGCGTGTGATGTTGTCGAGCCAGAGGCTTTGGCCCGCTTCGTGGAGGGCTTGTGTCGCTTTCATTGCTTATTACTCCTTAGGCCGCTAGGCGGTCACTTGACTGGATCGTGGATGTGCGGGGGAATCCAGCCGGAGGCAGGCGCCAGGCGATCTGCTTCCTTCGGGCCCCACGAACCACGCTTGTATGGGTAGATAGGCGTTGCGTTGCCGAGGATCGGATCAACGATCCGCCAGGCCTCATCAATTGTTCCCTGGGTGGCAAAAAGGTCGTGATCGCCATCGAGCGCCGCCGAAAGCAGCCGCTGATAGGGCGGGATCTGATGCGCGTCTTGGCGTACCGCCGCCAGTTCGATGTCTTCGACCTCGAAGGTGTCAACGGTCGGTTTGCGCGACTGAACCTCGATCGAAACAACCACCTGCGGGTTGATCTGGAAGCGCATCCTGTTGCCGCGTGGATGATCCTTCGGGAAAAGCTTCTCCGGCGGAGTCTTCAGCTCAACGACAATCTCGGTCGCGGTTACGGGCAAAGCCTTGCCGGCGCGAATCAGGATCGGCACATCGGCCCAGCGCCAAGTGTCGATGTGGAGCTTCATTGCCGTGTAGGTCTCGGTCGTTGACTTGGGATTTACGCCCTTCGTCTTGCGATAGCCCTGGTACTGGCCACGGACGATGTCCTTCGCCTTCAGCGTCCTGATCCCGCGCAGGAAGCGTGCCTTCTCTTCGCGCAGCGCAGCGTCGCCGTGGCCGCTGAATGGGTCCATTGCAACCAGCGTTAGAACCTGGAAGAGGTGGTTCTCGATCACGTCGCGAATCGTGCCGACGGCATCGTAGAAGGAGCCGCGATTGGCAACATCAAAATCCTCAGCCATCGTGATCTGAATCTGGCGAACGTAATCGCGGTTCCAGACCGGCTCAAGGAAGGCGTTGGCGAAGCGGAAGAAGAGGATGTTCTCAACCGGCGTCTTGCCGAGGAAATGGTCGATCCGGAAGATCCGATCCTCAGGGAAGACACTGTGCAGCTCAGCGTTGAGCTTCTCGGCCGAAGCAAGGTCGTGGCCGAACGGCTTCTCAACGACGACTCGGCCCTGCTCAGCGAGACCAACGTCGCCTAGATGGCCGACGACCGGGCCGAACAACGACGGTGGAATCGCTAGGTAGTGAACCGGCCGCTTGCAGCCTTTCAGTGCTCCCTGCAGCTCAACGAAGGTGTTGTGGTCGGCGTAATCGCCACCGGCGTAACGCATTAGCGAGCTGAGCTTCTTGAAGGCAGCCTTGTTGAGTCCGTCGGAGCTGGCTTCGAGGCTCGCTTTGGCGCGGGCGCGGAGCTGATCAACATGCCCGCCCTCACGGGCGACGCCGACAACCGGCACGTCGAGCTCGCCGTCGATAACCATCCGCTGAAGTGCGGGGAAGATCTGCTTGAACGCTAGGTCGCCGGTCGCCCCGAAGACGACCAGCGCGTCACCCCGCTTTGGCTTAGCCACTATTTACTCCCTGCGGGCTTCTCGTCGTGGCCACCGAACTCGTTACGCATTGCCGACAGCAGGCGGTCTGCATAATCGGCTTCGCCGCGGCTCGTGAAGCGTTCGTAGAGCGCCGTCGTCAGGACCGGCGCCGGCGTGCCGGTGTCGATCGCTGCCAAGGCGGTCCAACGACCCTCGCCGGAGTCGGAGACGCGGCCAGCAAAGCCGCTGAGGTCGTGGTCGGCGGCGAGCGCATCGGCGATTAGGTCGAGCAGCCAGCTGCGAATCACGGTGCCGCGGCGCCAAACTTCAGCGATGTCCGGCAGGTTGAGGTCGTACTGGTAGTTCTCCGGGTTACGCAGCGGAGTCGTCTCAGCATCAACCTCTTGCGTGCCGCTACCAACGTTGGCGTGCTTGAGAATGTTGAGGCCCTCGGCGTAAGCGGCCATTAGGCCGTACTCAATGCCGTTATGGACCATCTTCGTGAAGTGACCTGCGCCCGAAGGGCCGCAGTGCAGCCAGCCCTCTTCGGCCGGAGTTGGGTCACCGGTGCGGCCTGGGGTGCGCGGCGCTGAATCAACGCCCGGAGCGAGCGACTGCAGTACCGGAGCGATCATCGCGATCGCGTCATCGGTGCCGCCGGCCATCAGGCCGTAGCCCTCGGTCAGTCCCCATACACCGCCGCTGACGCCGCAGTCGACGTAGTGGAGGCCCTTCTCTTTGAGCTCAGCGGCGCGACGGCGGTCGTCGATGTAATAGCTGTTGCCACCATCGATTACGAGGTCGCCCGATTCGAGCGCGTCGACGGCTTCCTTCAGCACTGGATCAACGATGCCAGCTGGAACCATCAGCCAGATAGCGCGCGGGGCGCTCAGCTTCGAGGCCATGTCGGCGGCCGATTCGGCGCCGGTGGCGCCCTTCGCGACGAGCGCGTCAACGGCGTCCTTGTTGGGATCAAAAACGACGCAGTCATGTCCGTCGAGCATCAGTCGCTCGACCATGTTGGCACCCATCCGGCCGAGGCCGATCATTCCAATCTGCATTAGCTATCTCCTTCGAGGTTGGCATCTAGTCCTTCAAATTCAAGTAGTTCGACCTTGGCGCGGCGGCGCAGGTGGCGCGGCTCATCGCTTACCTGCGCCTGGGCAAAAGTGCGGACGAGTTCGCGCGCGACCTCGCTGCCGATCACGCGGCCGCCAATGCAAAGCACATTTACGGCGTCGTGCTCGACGGCTTGGTGAGCGGTGTAGGTGTCGTGGATCGTCTGCGCGCGAATCCCTGGCAGCTTCGAGGCCGCGACAGCGATACCGGCGCCCGAGCCGCAGGCGAGGATGCCGCGCTCTGCGTCGCCGGAGTCAATTACCTTGCCCATCTCTAGAGCCATATCGGGGTAGTCATCGCACTGGCCGAGGTCGATTACCTCGTGGCCGAGCTCAATCAGCGTCGAGGTAGCGACGTCATGGAGCGGTGCTCCGGCGTGGTCAACTCCAACGGCAAAGATCATTGGATGCGAGCCTAAAGGGTTTTTTTCAATCGTGCTGAGCCATTGTGTTAAGGCCGCTCTCTGTAACCTCAGCAAGCGATGATCGCCGACTGGTGGCAACGATCCCCTCGGCTCAGCAGCCGCGAATTAATCTTGGTGGCGCTAACCGCGGCACTGGTGGCTGTGGTCCAGTTCTGGCCACTGATCCTGAACCTTGGCAGCGAGATTCCGCTCGACCTTGGAGACCCGCTGCCGCAGGCTTGGCAGGTCGCCTGGGACGGCCACGCGCTGCTGACCCAGCCGCTCAGCTTCTTCCAGAGCAACCAGTTCTGGCCACTGCACGACACGCTTGCTTTCTCCGACGCGCTAATTGGCTACACACCGGCGGGAATGATCGGTTCCGGCCCCGGGGCGGCAGTTGCCCGCTACGACCTGCTCTTCCTCTTCGCCTTCGCGCTCTGCTTCTTCGGCGCCTACCTACTGGCGCGCGAGCTTGGCGCGCCACCTTGGGCGGCGCTGGTCGCCGGCGCGGCCTTTGCCTTCGCACCCTGGCGGCTGGAACAGGGAGGCCACCTGCACGTGATCTCCAGCGGCGGCATCCCAATCGCTCTCGCCTTGCTGCTGCGCGGCTACAGGCGCCAATCGGCTGGCCTGATTTTCGGTGGCTGGGCGGTGGCCACTTGGCAGCTATCGCTCGGCTTCTCGCTCGGACTACCGCTCGTTTATTTGCTGGCGCTACTGGCGTTGATCTCCGCCGTGCTCTGGTGGCGAGCCGGGAAGCCTGCGCCCGCGCGGCGGGTTGTGGTTGCGACGCTCACCGGCGGCCTGCTGCTGGCCGCGACCGCCTTCTTCCTCTCGCGCCCCTACCTGCGCGTGCTCGATGCGTACCCCGAAGCCGAACGCTCGGCAAACCTCGTTAGTTACTACTCGCCGCCGCTGAAAGCCTTCATCGCCGCGCCGGAGACAAACCTGATCTGGGGTTCTGTGACGGCGCCTGTCCGCGCTGGAATGGACGCCGTCGCCGAGAAAACACTCTTCCCCGGGCTGGCGATCCTGCTGCTTGCGCTCGCCGGTCTCGGTTGGCGTGGCTACCCGCGTGGTCTGCGGACCGGCCTCGGCGTCGCTGCGCTCTGCTGCGCACTGCTCTCGCTCGGCTTTGCCGCCGATGGAATCGGCAGCTGGCTCCCCTACCGCTGGCTCTTCGAGGTGCTCCCAGGCTGGCAAGGGATCCGCGTGCCAGGCAGGCTCGAGACATTGACCTCGCTGCTTTTGGCGCTGCTTGCCGCCGCTGGAGCAGCACGGGTCGCGGCAACGGTGAAGGCGCGCTCACGAAACGAGCGCTTCGCTGTCGCCAGCGCCGCGCTGCTGACGCTGATCGTTCTTGCCGAAGGCAGCGGGCTCGTCTACCCCCACCCGCGCGTGCCAACTGCGCCAGCGTCGCTAGCTGGCCTGCGCCAGCCGCTGCTCGAACTGCCCGCTGAAGCTACCGACAACCGCCGCTACCTGCTCTGGTCAACCGACGGTTTCCCGAAGCTGCTCAACGGCCGCACCGGGTTTCAGCCGCGATACTTCGCGCGCACGCTTGCTGCGGTCGACGGCCTAAGCAGCGTCCAATCGCTCGAAGCGCTGCGCTCGCGCGGCGTGGCGACGATCGTGATCAACGGCCTGCTCCCGGGCGGCGCGCAACTGACCGCATCGGCCGAGCGCCTACTCCCTGTCCTAGGCGTCGGCAGCGAGCGCCGCGGCCCCTTGCTGATCCTGCGGCTGCCCCCGATCGGCGCTAAGCCGCTCGGCCCGCCGCGCTAGCAGCAGCCCAATCAAGGCCACGGCCAGGGCAATGACCACGACCGAGACGGGCAGCCCACCGTGGTTCGATGCGTCGGGATTGTTGCCGTAGGCGGCGCGCTCGCCGAGCAGGCGTGAGAGCGCGAGAGCTAGCAGCGCCCAAGCGCCGAGTGCCCACAGCGCTAGGCGCGTGTCGGCGCGCACGGCGAGCGCACCGGTGGCACGCGCGCCGAGCCAGATCGCGGCCGCAAAGAGCGCCAGCACCGGGATGATTGTCGGCCAGCCATCGCCGAGCCCAAAGACGGTCAGGATCGTGTGCTGGAAGGTGTTGTCTAGCGCCCGCTCCTGCCACTGGAAGAGGTTGCCAGCCCCAACTAGTGGATAAGTCAGCAGTGCCGTCGCCATCACGACAAAGCCGCAGGCCGACAGCACCAGCGTCGTCGCCGGGATCCGCCGCCAAGCCTCGGCGAAGCCGAGCGCGATAAACGGCAGCGTTGGGATTAGGAAGCGCGGCCCCGGCGTCCCGCCGCCGAACGGCAGCCAGTAGCCGGTGTCGTAGATAAAGAAGAGCGCGACGATCGCGATGATCAAGTTTGCCTCGGCGCGCTTGCCGTTGCTCCGCATCAGCCAGACGCCGTAGAGCCCTGCGATGACTACCGGAGTGATCGTGATGATTCCACGCGGCGCCAACAGCAGTTCGAGCGCGGCCTGCGGATCGGGTACGCCGATGCCGAAGAAGCCACCGGAGTTCAGCCCCAGCGTGGCGTGGCCGCTGAAACCTTGAACATCAACCGCGTTGCTGTAGGAGTTTGTCGACGGTGAGCCGAAAGCCCACTGGTTGTAGGCGAGGATCGGCGCGACACCGATGACGACTCCGGCGGCGTAGGCAGCGCCGCGGGCCAGTTTCGGCCACAGCCCAGCGCCAGGCAGATCGCCACGCAGCATCGCGTAAACGCCGATCGCCGCGCCGGCCAGCGCGATTGGGTATTCAACCGTGACCGCCAGCCCTGCCCGTACGCCGGCTAGCCCG
>Ga0194035_1001737_pt1 | contig 11240 bp, 8 predicted proteins | sample JunL2320m_MetaG_FD_148680 | JGI IMG/M metagenome (GOLD analysis project Ga0194035, IMG submission 148680) | Anoxic zone freshwater microbial communities from boreal shield lake in IISD Experimental Lakes Area, Ontario, Canada - Jun2016-L239-20m | ecosystem: Environmental > Aquatic > Freshwater >...
CAATTATATGTGGTATAATTATACTTATGAAATAATGTAGACAAATATAACAAATAAAATTGAATTAAATATAAAATTGTATTTTAATTCAACTATAAAAAATGGATAAAGTGTTTAAACTCGTTGATTTTAACGTTTATAACGGAAAGTGTAATGAAGATACCGCAAGCGAAAATGACGAATCTCGAACGTCTTACACAGACGACAATATTTTCTTAATTCAAATTTTTGGATTAAATACTCAAGGTGAAACGTGTTCTATTATTGTAAATAATTACAAACCGTTTTTCTATGTAATGGTAAATGATACCTGGAATACCTCAACTAAATTGTTGTTTTTGGCAGAAATAAAACGTAAAATGGGTAAATTTTATGAAAATTCGATTACTGAATGTATTATCGTAAAACGAAAAAAACTATACGGTTTTGATGGAGGAAAACAACATAAGTTTATAAAACTGGAATTCACAAATATGAACGCATTTAATAAAGCAAAAAATTTATGGTATGGTGAGTATACTGATTCGGGTAGAAGTTTGTTAAAGCACGGGTATTCGTTTATGGATACAAATACACTATTGTATGAAGCAAACATTCCCCCATTATTAAGATTCTTTCATATTCGAGATATAAGTCCATCCGGATGGGTTGCCTTGCCAAATAACAAATCAATACTAATAACCAAAAAGTGTTTCAAAACAACAACCTGTAATTTCGAAATAATTATTAATTATAAAGACATTATTCCTTTAAATGATAAGGAAGATAGAGTTCCTTATAAAATATGTAGTTTTGATATTGAGGCAAGTAGTAGTCACGGAGATTTTCCTATTCCTATAAAAACGTATAAAAAACTAGTTACCAATATTATCGAATATTTTGAAAATTTAAATATGCATGTAACTCCTGAATTATGTAAAAATATTCTCAGACAAATTATATTAACCGCATTTAATTATGAAAAAATGGAAAATATTGACCTGGTATATCCCATAAAAATGATAACTAAACCCGAATTAATGATTGCGATTGAACGATGGTTATCAACCCCAATAAAAAACTATAAAAACACATCCGAATTTCGAAATATGTCAACCATTGAAAAGATGTTTGAGATAATGGGGAAAAATATGGATGATAACGACGAAGACGAACATAACAGTAAATATATAAAAATGTCGAATGGACCAACAACCACAATTGTTGATATGTTGTGCGACACCAAATTCGACAGAGATATTAAAATAAATGAAATCAACTTTTCGTTAATTTCCAATTTCCCAAAATTAGAGGGAGATAAAGTTACGTTTATAGGTTCAACGTTTTTAAATTATGGAAACCCAGACCCACATTTAAATCATTGTATCGTATTAGGTTCTTGTTCTCAAATACCTAATAGTGTGATTGAATCATACAATACAGAAAAGGAAGTATTGCTTGCTTGGAAAGACTTAATTCAACGAGAAAATCCAGATATTATTATTGGATATAATATATTTGGGTTTGATTATGAATTTATGTTTAGACGTTCTGAAGAGAATAATTGCTCTGAAGAATTCCTACAATTATCTAGAAATATTAACGAGGTTTGTGCCACAAAAGATACCGATACAAACAAGTATAAGATTGAAGAAAGCAGTATTCAAATCGCGAGTGGACAACACGAATTAAAATTCATAAAAATGAATGGGAGATTACAGGTTGATTTATATAACTTCTTTCGTCGTGAAGAGAATTTAACCTCATATAAACTTGATTATGTTTCAGGACACTTTATTGGCGATTATGTAAAAGAGTTGGAATATGTTGATACCACTACCAAAATTAAAACGTTTAATATGACTGGATTATTAGAGGAAAGTTATATACATTTTGAAGAAATTGGTTATTCTGTGGATTATTATGAAAATGGTTCAAAATATAAAGTAACTTCTGTTGACAAATCAACCAACACGTTTCAAATTGAGGGTATTGTAAAACCGGATTTCACCAAAAAAGTCAGATGGTGTTTAGCAAAAGATGACGTTACACCCAAAGATATCTTTAGATTAACTAATGGAACTGCGGATGATAGAGGAGTAATTGCGAAATATTGTATTCAGGATTGTAACCTAGTTCATTATTTAATGAATAAAGTAGACATATTAACCGGATTTATTGAAATGGCAAAGATTTGTAGCGTTCCAATTAATTTCTTGGTTATGAGAGGTCAGGGTATTAAATTAACCAGTTATATTGCTAAAAAATGCCGTGAAAAATTAACCCTAATGCCTGTGATGGAAAAGGGACAATTAGATGATGGTTATGAAGGCGCAATTGTTTTAGAACCAAAGTGTGATTTATATTTGGATAATCCTGTTGCTTGTGTTGATTACGCATCTCTTTATCCATCATCAATGATTAGTGAGAATTTATCGCATGATAGCAAGGTTTGGACCAAAGAGTATGATTTAGCAGGAAATCTTGTTTGCGAAACCGGAGAAAAAAATAAAAGCGGGGTCTTTATTTATGATAATCTTATTAATTATAGTTACGTAAATATTACATACGACACATATCTTTATGTAAGAGATACGCCTACATCGGCAGCTAAGAAAATTAAATCGGGAACCAAAATATGTAGATTTGCCCAATTTCCAGAAGGAAAGGCAATTATGCCTTCTATATTGGAAGAATTGTTAACTGCTCGAAAAAAAACCCGGAAATTAATTCCACAAGAAAAAGACGAATTTATGAAAAATGTATTGGATAAACGACAAATCGGTTATAAACTTACGGCAAATTCTCTTTACGGACAATGCGGAGCAAAAACGAGTTCTTTTTATGAAAAGGATGTTGCCGCATCCACAACCTCAACGGGTCGTCTGTTACTTAATTATGCCAAAAAAATAATTGAGGAAGTATATGGAGATGCCATATTTAATAATGAAAAATATGGACTTATTAAAACCAAAGCTGAATACATATACGGCGACAGCGTTGCGAACTATACTTCTGTTTATGTAAAAGTAAATGGTATAATTGAAATCGTAACAATTGAAGAATTATCAAATAAATACGGTAATTCGAAATGGGTTGTGTGTTTAGAAGAAGGTAAACAAGAAAAAGAATATTGTGAATTATCCGATGTTGAAACCTGGACTGAAAATGGATGGACTAAATTATACCGTGTAATTAGACACGCATTGGCAAGTCATAAAAAAATGATGCGTATATTAACACATACTGGATTAGTTGATGTTACAGACGACCATTCACTTATTTTAAAATCTGGTGAAGAAATTTCCCCAAAAGATGTGTTCGTTGGAACCGAATTACTACACGGAAATTTACCAATAAATGATGATATTTATGAAAGTATTAATGAGGAGGAGGCGCGAATAATGGGTTTCTTCTTTGGTGATGGAAGCTGTGGTGAATACAATTGTGCGTCGGGTAAAAAATCTTCCTGGGCATTAAATAACGCATCATTAGACATTATTAATAAATACGTTGAGTTATGTAAAAAAACGTATACTGATTATGAATGGGTTATGTTACCTACTTTAAAAAGTTCGGGAGTTTATAAAATAGTTCCAAAATGTAGTAAATATGGTTCAATTGTTAAATTTGTTAAAAAGTATAGAGAACTTCTATATTATCGTAATGCTAAAATAATTCCAGTTGAAATATTAAATAGTAATATAAATATACGTAAAGCATTCTTTAATGGGTTGTATGACGCGGATGGAGATAAAGATATTAACGGATATATACGAATAGACCAAAAAAACCAAATTAGTGCTTCACATATTTGTTGGTTGGCTTCAAGTATTGGTTATTCAACATCGTTGAATACAAGAATAGATAAACCAGATATTTATAGAATTACAATGACAAAATTAAAACAAAGGAAAAATCCTCACGCCATTAAGAAAATTATAGACATTCCTTATCAGGGTTATGTTTACGATTTAACAACTGAAAACCACCATTTCGCAGCAGGAATTGGAAAATTAATAGTTCATAACACGGATTCTGTATTCTTTACATTTAATTTACAAACCCATGATAATATTCCAATTCGTGGTAAAAAAGCGCTTGAGATTACAATCGAATTAGCACAAGAAGCAGGACATTTAGCATCGAAGTTTCTCAAAGGTCCTCACGATTTGGAATATGAGAAAACATTCATGCCTTTCTGTTTATTATCTAAAAAAAGGTATGTAGGTATGCTTTATGAAACCGACCCGAATAAATGTAAAAGGAAGGAAATGGGGATTGTGTTAAAAAGAAGAGATAACGCGCCGATTGTTAAAGATATATATGGTGGAATCATTGATATTTTAATGAAAAAACAAAACATTCAAGAAGCAATCGATTTCTTAAAATCGTGTTTGAATAATTTGGTTAATGAGAAATATTCTATGGATAAACTCATTATTACAAAATCGTTAAGAAGTGGTTATAAAAACCCGAAAAGTATCGCGCATAAAGTATTGGCAGATAGAATTGCCACAAGAGACCCAGGTAATAAACCTACTTCAGGAGATAGAATCCCGTTCGTTTATGTCAACAACACAAATAAAAAAGCATTACAAGGAGAAAGAATAGAAACTCCTCAGTTTATTATTGATAATAATTTGAAGATTGATTACACGTTTTATATTACTAACCAAATAATGAAACCAGTCCAACAAGTATTTGCCCTTGTGCTAGAAAAAATATGGAATATGCAGAAAAAGGTATCCAAAATATCCAACTTTAAAAAAGAGGTTAAATTATTATATGATACAACAGACCCAGAAAAAATAGATGATAAATTAGAAAAATTAAAAAATAAAGAGGTTAAAATATTACTGTTTGATACCTATCTAAGAGAAACCAATAACATCAAAGATGGGAATCAAAGTTTGGTTAATTTCTTTGGTGTTAAACCAAAAGTATAAGCAAGATACAAAAATACATCACAGCATTACATTACACTAATAAAAAATAAATACACCAATATTTATTTTTTATTTTAACTCGTATTATGGGTAAAAACTATTGGAAACATCAGTTGTTAATAAATTGTTATATTCGCGAGCATATTGTATTCTTAAATCATCATTATTTGAAATATCCCGAAATCTAAACGGTTGTTCTATATATGATACGCTAGTTGTAATTGGTTCTGTTTGTGATTGTATTAAAGTTGTATTTATTGTAGTGGGTGTTTCGAATGTATTATTTGCGCGATATTGTCTTATATCATACCTACAAATGGGACATATACATTTAGACAAAAACCAAGTATTTAATGATAATGAATTAAATAAGTGGGAACAATATTTAATTTGTGTAACTATTTCGTCTTGAACAAACGGGTCTTGAGTAATAGGACAAATAACATTTACAGGATTAAGTATATTTCCAAAACACACCAATTGTGTTGCTGTTGTGATTTGTGTAATTGTGGGTATTATTGCTATAGGGTCAAAAAAATCTTCATTAAGAATTGTATGTGTTCTATTATAACGTCTTGTTCTACGAATATCTATATAAGGTGTTGTATTATTACGATATTGTCTATTTATACGTATGTGTTCTAAATTGAATTCATTAGATTGAAAATATATATAATCAATATTATGTCGTAATTCTCTTAAATAAGCATTTAATCCTTGCATCTCAAGGAGGGTATTATTATACATATTTATGTAATTATTTAACATTATTCGTTGGTCAGATGTTAGTTGTGTATTTTGCGTATCATTAAAATATCTCATATAAAATGGATTTGAGTTATGCATATTTATAATTATATTTTTAAACTTTAAATATTAGTTAGACTTTATGTTTTTTATTTTCCTGTAAAAAAAACAATATGCTTTTGTTGTTATTAAATTTTCTAAATTTGTAACTTCTGTTACGATTGTGTCATTAAAATGATACCATTTACCATTCGCATTCTTTACAAATGATGTGTAGTGTCCTCCAAGAACCGAACCGCTATGATTACATATTCCATATAAATCATAAATACACTTTTCGGAATTGTATCCAATCATATATTCGTTTAAATCTAAATTTGTTAAAGGAAACTCAAGTAATATTTGGTTTTTACGATTGCTTGAATTAAAGCGTTTAATGTCAATCACTAATATTTTCGGAAAATTCCAGTAAGATATTTGTTTTTTAACAGATTGTTTTTGTTTTGTTTTTTCATTATACCAAGCATTTTCTCCTTCTAAAATTTCGCCTTCGTGATATAACTCGAAACAATCCATTAAGGTTGGACTTTTTATGTTAGGTGGTATTGGTAAATCTATGATAAAATATGGTTCGGGTGAATTGCTTAAAACGGTATTATCTTCTAGTGATATGATTTGAGAAATATGAATACCATAAAATAAATCCCATATTTCAGAATATTCGGTTGAATAAATTTTTTTAATCATACTAAAGCATTCAATCGCCAATTTATCTGTTTTATTAATTACTTTACCTGAAATACGCATATTTACTTCTCTGGATAAAGACGCATGGAAACAATCAATTATAAAAAATAAAAATTCTGGTAAATCGTTCTGTTGATACCCTATAAAATTATTACTTCCTTTTTGTTTAGCAAGTGATTGAATACTTTTTAAAAATTTAATGGGAGACACCGTGCTGTTTTCTGCCCACATTATGTCTTTCAATTCAATCCATTCTGTTAATAGGGTGCTTTCAATATTATTTTTGATTTTAGGTCTTAATTTATTTAACAAATTATTGAGTTCGTATGTGTGAGACAATACCTGCATAGCAGAATTAATAAAACACGTATTACCAAGATTATTTAATCCGGTTAATCCTTTATTTTTATATATTTTATGATTCATCAATAAAGGTGTTATATATTATGACCTATTTTTTTTATATAATTTATATGTTTTATTATGTTTATTTCGCATATTTTTAGTGTGGTTCTTTCGATTACGCTTAGAATTTTTATATTTTTTTGAATGTTTTTTATTTCCACCCCATGTGATTGATTTTGGTAATGGTTGAATTGGTGGTAATGGTTGAATTGGTGGTAATGGTTGAATTGGTGGTAATGGTTGAATTGGTGGTAATGGTTGAATTGGTTCAATTAAATACATATCCTTGGATTTACAACCATATACGTGAAGATATCCTCCATATGCTTTGGAATTTATATTATTATTGTTTCCGGTTTTTAATCCGGAATTTAACGTTAAAATAAATCTATTGGCAGATAATATATCACCTGCTAAAAAAAAACGTAAAGCATTACCACTTGAATCAAATAGTTCGTAGTTATCCGTATTTGTTGGATGAATGATGTTTTTGTTTCCTCCACCATATTTAATGACAGATGTCATTTCTTGGGAAATATCACCTAAACCTTTAAATAATGAAAAACTATAAAATAGTTTAATTATAGTTAAATTTATTATTTGATTATTGACAAATTTAAATTTCTGAGTTTTGTTGTTTTTAATGGAGGAAATTAACCGTTGTAAACTTGTAATTTTATTATCTTTTAACATAGGCGACATTCTATTAAGCGCATTTATTAACGCAACACAAAGGGTAACATCCTTCCATTTTTTAGCAGGGACAGATTGTTTTGTTATTTTATTATAAATTTTAAAATTAGAAAATTTTTTATTAAATGTAAATGTCTGGTTATTACTTCGAATACTTATTGTATGGTTGTTATTTGATGGGGTCATAATAATTTTATAATATTCGTTACCTGATGGATCTTGAAATCCGCAATCGTATTTGTCCATTTTTTCTAATAGTTCGTCCTTTTTTCCACCTGATGGTTGAGAATCTATAAAACTTGGATAATTTTTTAAAATATATGGTTTCCAGTCGTTTTTTAAATTTGCTGAGTTGACAATTATATGTTTGTTTAAAGTTTTTGGGTTTAAGTTACAATTGAAGTTTCCGTTAAAATCGATTAAATCTTTTAATGGTTGAATATACGAAAGAAACACATTCGATGTGTTAGATTCGATTCGTGGTTTTTTATTTTGAGGTTCGTTATTTTGAGGTTCGTTATTTTGAGGTTCGTTATTTTGAGGTTTGTTATCTTGTTGTTTGATTGATTTGTTTGGAAATATTTGGTTTCGAATCCATTCTGATGAAGCAGATTCAACCGTTGAAATATTGTTATTGAGTAATCCGATTTCAAAGCATTTCCAATTTGGTGAGTTTTTCCAATCACCACAATTATAGTCATCAGATATATTACAAAAAGTAAATGCCATTTGTTTAATCATTGTTGATATGGTGGATTTTAACGGGTTTATTGTCTTTGTATTTCCTCCTCTTTGTATATTATTAGAACAAGATATTAGCATAGGAGATATAAAATAATTCATGGATTCAATATATAATGTATTGAAATATTTGAAATTTATAACATGTTCTGGTGTGCTTATATTAGACAACTTACCTAAATATGATGTAAAAATATTAATTATGTCGTCAATACATATATAATTTAAAGAATCGTTAATATTATTAGGTACCGTATTTATGAAATAATCAATCTTACTTTTAACATGTTTACCCCATTCCATCACATTATCTAAGTTATCGTATATTGGTTCAGATTCGGTGTCGTCAAATACCGGGTTGAAATTTATGGTGTCTTCGGCTACCTTACCAATATCCATAGGTTTAACTAAAGATGAAACTGATTTTTGCGATTTACCATTATCAGGTGATAAGATATTAATGTATTCCGGTTCAGTAACTAACGACACGGTTGATTCTTGTAAATCACGACCACCAATTATTATTATTTCGTCACTAAGGAGATTATCTGTGTTATTAACAGGATCATTTGTAGTATTATCCTCAATTATGGTGTTTACAAATATATTAATAATTTCCAAGCATTGTTGTTCTATAAATTCAGAATCGGTTGGTAAATCAATGATAACAGGATATCCGCCACGATGTTTCAGTTTACTGTTATTTAAAGAAGTTGCTTTTGAAAATATCTTAACAATATTTTTTTCAGCACCTTCTAATTGAGAACCACCAAAATCGTGAATTTGGTCTGTGCCTAACACATTTAATAAATACCCCGACATGGTATCTCTATCTAATGTAACCATTCTAGGCGTAGACATACTTATAATATATAGTGTGTAAAATAAATCATTATCTACTTTATATAAAAAAAGTAGATAATATATAATGGACGTAAACACAAGTATTCAACCAATAGACACATATAATAATTCTTTAATAAATCCTTCGGCAATTATATTATTCTTTTTAGTGATAATTAGTTACTTTATTTTATTTCTTTATTTAGGAAATAACTCCGTTACAGGGGATGGAACAAATAGCGGAAATAATTCAGGCGGAAATATATTGATGATTATTGTAGGAATTATTTTTATAATTTTAATTATACTAAATGCGTTTCAGTATTTTTTTAGTATTAATGTGGTTGCTTCAATTACAGACTTATTTACTGAACAACCCAAAATAAATATTGTTATAGACGAGAGCAAATATAAGTCTGTTGTTCCTGAAATAACAAACAAAAAACAAGTGTTTAATATACCCGGTAATTATTACGATTATGAAAATGCGAAATCTATATGCCAGGCATATGGTTCTAAATTAGCAACATACGAACAACTAGAGGATGCGTATAATAATGGTGCGGAATGGTGTAATTATGGATGGTCTAGCGGACAAATGGGATTATTTCCAACACAAAAAAAAACATTTGATAATTTACAAAAAATAAGTGGACACGAAAACGATTGTGGACGACCAGGAATTAATGGAGGATATATTGCGAACCCAAACATAAAATTTGGCGTAAATTGCTATGGATATAAACCAAGAATTACGCCCGAAGAAGAAAACTTAATGTCTTCGACAACACCATACCCCCAAACCAAAAAAGATATTGAGTTCCAACAACAAGTGGACTATTGGAAAAGTCAGATACCCGAAATATTAGTTTCACCTTTTAATTATAATAATTGGAGTAAAATCTAATGTTTACGTTTTTTAGTTCCTCCTTTATTTTTAGTTTTTTTATGTTTGGTTTTAGTATGTTTGTTTTGTTTTGGGTCTACTAAATTTAATAATTTATTGTAAACGTCGTCATCGATTACGTCAGTTTCTTCAGCATTCTCTTCTGTAGGTTCATATCCACCTCTAGGATTGTTAAAATGTAATAATCCTCGAGGTATTGCTAAGTTTTCAAATAAGTCTGATACATTAGAACCACCTGATTGTTTATTTTGTGTATTTATATTAAAAATTGGTGATAAATCTTTATTAAACAGAATCGAATTTATATTAAACCCTCCACTATATATTTTACCATCCGGATTACTATATAAAACTAAATCATTTTGTGAAAGTTCCTCCATATAAAATACACTTATAATAATTAAACATTATAAATCCGCTTTATTTCTGGAATAATAGATATTTCTCTTTTACTTTTGATTTGTCCTATAATTTGTTTTAATTGAATATCATTTTTTATAATTTCTCCTAAAGTTTTTTCTAAATATTTAAATGTTAATGGTGTTATTATTTTTGTATTTTTAAATAATAATTTGCCGTCACTTATATTTATAGAGGAATCAGATAAGTTACGGGTAGATAATATAGTTGCTGTTAGTTTTGCCTTTTTATCTCGAATTGCGTGTATTTTTTCATTCAACAGTTTTAGTTGATTATCACAGATAATCCATTCTTTAAGTTGTTCCTCCAACTTAGAATCCATTATTATAATTAATTATTTTATTTTCTAAAAGTTCTGCGTTTCTTAAATGTTCTATTTTTTTTACCGTATTTCTTGCTTACAGTGTGCTGTAATCCAAATAAGGCAAATGGGACGGCTGCTTTATTTAGCAATGATCCAATAAACCCTCCCTTGGTTTTTTTCATTTTACGATGGCGTCTTTTACCGGCAACTTGTCCCTGGATACCGCGTATTGCGTTAGACGCAGCAGGATAACCTGAGTTATTGGTTCCGTTTTGTTGAAAAGTATTGTTATATTGGGTAGGTTCATCTCCAACGGTTTTTAACATATAACTTTGTGAGTCACTGTATGTAGCTGGTTCAGCGTGACCTGAAAATCCTCCCTTGTGCGAATTTCTTCTTTTGGTGTGTCGTTTTCCGTGCATTTATATAATTAGTCGAGAAAATATTATAATATTTTGGTTATTATTTGTTTATTACGTAAAATTAATAATAACAATATTAATAT
>Ga0194035_1001738_pt1 | contig 11235 bp, 10 predicted proteins | sample JunL2320m_MetaG_FD_148680 | JGI IMG/M metagenome (GOLD analysis project Ga0194035, IMG submission 148680) | Anoxic zone freshwater microbial communities from boreal shield lake in IISD Experimental Lakes Area, Ontario, Canada - Jun2016-L239-20m | ecosystem: Environmental > Aquatic > Freshwater >...
GGTAAGGGTCACCGCAAGATGGAGTTGGATCGCCACGCCACTCTTCATGTCAGTGGAGCCACATCCGTAAAGCCGCTCCCCTTCTACAAAGCTAGGCACGTTATCTGCGATCGGAACGGTGTCGATGTGACCAGCCAGCACGACGCGAGATGGGCGTCCGAGTTCAGTGCGGGCAACGATGGAATTACCATCTCGGATGATGGTGAGGTGGGGGGCTTGATCGCGCAGGGCCTCTTCGATCGCGTCGGCCAGCGCCGTTTCCTCCCCCGAAACGCTGGGAATATCAATTAGCGCCGCCGTGAGGTCGGCTAAATCCGCATGAAGATCAAGCACACGGGTACGGTATCGGACATGAGCAGCACATCTAGCACCCCCTCGCGGGCACAGGCCATCGGTCTGGTCACACGACACGTCAGCGGCAAGATCCTCGACGCCTTCTTCCCGGCACCATCGCTTGGCGATCTCCGCCCGGTCGACCTCGCTCCATTGGTCACTCGAGATGAGGGCCGCCGCGTGAGCACCGAGATTGTCACCTGCGATATTGATCTGCAGGCGCCACCGAGTGATGTTGCAGATGTCTATTTACGTTTACACCTCCTCTCACACCGCCTCGTCACGCCGCACTCCATTAATCTCGAGGGACTCTTCGGATTACTACCAAACGTAGTGTGGACATCGGCCGGACCTTGCGCCGTAGAAGATTTCGACGAAGTACGCATCTCGCTTAAGGCGCAAGGTTCCGTGCACGTTTATGGCGTAGATAAATTTCCACGCATGGTTGATTATGTGATTCCAAGCGGAGTCCGCATTGCCGATGCCGATCGAGTTCGCCTCGGTGCGCACCTGGCTAGTGGCACCACGGTGATGCATGAAGGTTTTGTGAATTTCAATGCCGGCACTCTCGGCGCATCCATGGTGGAAGGTCGAATTTCTGCTGGCGTAGTTGTCGGCGATGGGAGCGATATCGGTGGTGGCGCATCAATTATGGGAACTCTTAGCGGCGGTGGGAAAGAAGTAATCTCCGTTGGTAAGGGTTCACTTATCGGTGCAAACGCTGGAATCGGAATTTCCTTGGGCGATGAATGTATTGTCGAAGCTGGTGCGTACATCACCGCCGCATCCAAAATTCGTTTACCAGATGGCACCATTGTGAAAGCTCGCGAGCTCTCGGGAGCTCATGGCATGCTCTTTCGTCGAAACTCCATAGATGGCTCCCTTGAGGCATTACCTCGAAGTGGGAATTGGGGCGGTCTTAACTCTGTGCTTCACAGCAACGATTGAAGGTGCGCAAACTCATTGCCCTCGTACTTACCGGGGTGCTCCTTATCCTGCTTGGGAAGTGGGGGTACGCCCGCGTACACGATGCGCTCGTGCTCCCTGGCTGCACCATAACTACCGAAGCTGAAGAGTTCACTCTTGATACTGAACAGAGTGCGAATGCGGCCACAATCGCAGCTGTTGCTTATAGACGCGGCATTCCTGAACGTGCCATCACGGTTGCTTTCACCGCAGCACAACAGGAATCAAAATTGCGTAACCTCGATTATGGCGATCGAGATTCGCTAGGAATCTTCCAGCAACGCCCCTCACAAGGATGGGGCGATCGTGAATCCATTTTGGATCCCACCCGAGCTACCAGTCGCTTTTACAGTGCGCTAATAAATATCCCTGATTGGGAGAAACTTCCGCTTGCGCAGGCTGCACAAGAGGTTCAGCGATCAGCTGCTGGAAGTGCCTACGAAAAATGGGAAGGAAGGGCACTGGCCCTCACGCAAGCGCTCAATGACCCATCACTCATCACGTGTCGTTTCCATAAATTCGGAACCCAGGTTCACACCCCCGCCGCCGACGTCATTGAGCGCGCGAGCAAAGAATGGGGAAGGGTCGATGCCAAACATATCGGTCGAGTGATACGCATTACCTCTCGGCAACGCACTCACTTAGCGATTTGGTTCATGACTCATGCATCCGAATTGGGAGTGACTCAACTTCGTTGGAATCAAATTGAGTGGGATCGTTATGGCATAAAGAGTAAAAACTCAAATAAAGTTTCGACACTTACTGTAACGCTTCAATAGCACTACGAAAGTGCGTGCACTTGCATTACATCTGCAGAACTCAAGCGGATACCATAAATAATCAGCGTTGCTGGGTGGGTATCAAGATAATCGCGAAGCAACCCAAGGGATATCTGCCGCACGAAGAGACCGAATGCTCCAGCATCTGCATCGGTCATCGCCGCAACCCTCCCGTTGGATGTAGCAAGATCTTCCACGGTAGCAGCGAAACCATCTTCATCAAGAGAACGGAGATCTTCAAATTCACGGGTGAACTGCGCCATGAGAGAATCGTCGTAGTGATCAGCAATCCCGATGAGTGAAGGCATCTCCTTGGAGCGTGCGAGTGCACGAGCCGTTTGACGCGGTAACACTCCTTGGGCCGTCCAGAGCAGCGGCCGACCAGCGCTGGCTAACGCACCTGCCAGTGGCATCAGAGCTGAGGCATCTTGATTGCTCACCACTATCGGAGCACCATTCATCACTGTGGCTACCGACTCGGCCACTGCATAGCGATTCACACCTCCGAGACGGACAACCGTAATCTTCCGTTTCTTTAAGTCTTGAAAGTACTTAGCACTGAATTGTGAATCGCTACCCACCACATACACTTTGCTAATTTTACGACGAATTAATTCCGTGGCGACCCTGGTGTCTAACTCAGAACCAGCTGAGAGGAAGATGGGTGCTTTGACCTGAAAAGCTAATGGCGCTGCGGTCATAGCCTCAACTGTTTCGGTGTCAATGGTGGTCAAAACAGCGCTCTTCGCCGTCGGAAAACTTATCTTTCCTGCAACAATTGAAAGCAATGTGTCGTCAGCTGCACTGAGCGACACCACAGGACGATTTATGAAAGTCGAGGGTAAATCTAAACGTGATCGAAATATTTCACCTGAGAGTGTCGCTCTCTTTCCACTGCTCGAAGTGGCAGTCACGCTCTTCACTCCACCGCCACGCGTTCTAGAATTAAAAGAATATGAAACCACATCAGGAAGTACGAAAGCCTTCGCCATATCGGCTTGGCTCTTTACCTTGGTCCACGTGGCATACCCCGGATTTAGCGAAAGATCCAGGCTCCAAGGATCAGGCACTGCCTGCAACCAGGTGAGGTTACTTCCCCAGACGTCAATAACATCTTGTGTATGCCCTCCAGAGGAAGTGAAGAAGAAGGTTGCTACCGGTCGTCTATTGAGCGTCACGGTCAATCCGGATAAGGCATCAGTCGAGGTGGCCGTCACTGCATCTACCCACTTACTTCCCCACCCCGCTTCGATCTCTTTGCTATATCCCACGAAAGCAAGATCCTTTGTGGAACCATAAATATCGCAATCGCATTCGGCGCGGAACACACCTTTTTTGCTGAGTGCGTAAGAACGAATAGCGATCACTTGCGCTTGTAAAGCAGCCGGTGGCCAGGAGGAGGACATTTCTCCAATTCCCTTGAGATATTCATCGTGTAACCGCACATCATTGGTCACCTCAAGACGCGGCCCATCTTTTGTCTTGACTGTCGTGATATGGATCTGACCGTATCGAAACTTATTGCTCGTGGTATTCACCAAGCCTGCCGGACCATCAAGGAATCGTGTACCACTCCAGCGTAAAGTAAATGTTCTCGCAGGGGGGAGCGGAGTAGCAGCAACTCCGGGTAGCACATAACTGATCACCGTGCCGCTATCAGTGGCCAGCGCTGTGACTTTTCCACCAGTGGCAACTTGCGCCGTAGGAGTTTCAACAATGGATGGGATGGCAGAGAGATCACTGCCCCACAATTGCGAAAAGACCGTGCCCGTTTCGCCCGCGATCGCTTCAACTCGAAAGGAAAATTTTTCAAGCAAGTGGCCAATATTCACTCGAAGCGAAGACGCATCGGGGAAGGGCACAATATCCACGCCCGTGTAAAAATGTTGAATGATTTCAGCGGCACTCTTGCCTTCAAGAGCCATACCGCGCGCACCGACCTGGCTCATTCCTACACCATGACCGAATCCTGCGCCCGTGAAGGAGAAAGTTTTCGGAACCACATCAGCAAGTGCAAGCGGAGCGAGCGCACTCATGACAAGAGCAACGCTGAGGGCAGTAGAGAGAACCACCCGTCGCCAGGGACGCATATTTATTGAGCTTTACCAATCACGCGATACGCAACTCCGGGGAATGCCGACTGATCAAAAATCCGTCGCCCATCAACGATTGCGCTCACTCCAGGAAAATCTCTTGCCGATAGCGATTGATACTCAGCGTGATCAGCCTGGGTAACAACTCCATCAACTTCACTACCTAAATGATGCGGCGTGAATTTCAGTTTCACAATTTCTTCGTCGGTGTACATCGGGTCATGAACCGTAACGATGGCGCCAAGGCGGGTAAGCTCAGCGACTGTCGGGAAGACACCAGAAAAGGCACTCTCTTTGACTCCCCCGCGATACGAGATCCCCAGCACGGCAACTTTCTTGCCCTTAAGATCGCCAAGATCGGTGGAAAGTAGCGAGACAGCATGCATCGGCATTCCAGCGTTTGCCTCGCGTGCAGCGCGCACCACGGTGGCCGCCGGATCATTCCAAAGGTAAAAGCGAGGGTAAATAGGAATGCAATGGCCACCCACTGCAATTCCCGGCTGGTGAATATGGCTGTAAGGCTGTGAGTTAGATGCCGCGATCACTTGATAAATATCGATACCAGCCGTTTCTGCAAAGCGGGCAAATTGATTCGCTAAACCGATATTTACATCGCGATATGTGGTCTCAGCAAGTTTAGCCATTTCACTGGCTTCAGCGGACCCAAGATCCCAGACACCATTTGCACGTGGTAAATCCTGACGAATATCGAAATCAAGTACTGCTTCATAAAATTCAACGCCGCGCTTTCCGCTTTCTGCATCGATACCACCAACTAATTTTGGATAGCGACGTAGGTCAGCAAAAACGCGGCCAGTGAGAACTCGTTCAGGTGAGAATACGAGGTGGAAATCTTTACCGGGAACCAAACCAGAGATCTTCTCGATCATGGGACCAAAGCGGGTTCGTGTGGTTCCCACCGGTAGGGTGGTTTCATAAGAGACGAGAGTCCCCGGCTTTAATCCTTTGGCGATCGCTTCGGTCGCATCATCCATCCACCCGAAATCTGGCACGCCATCGTTATCGACAAAAAGTGGAACGACAACTACGACTGCTTCACATTCAGCAACCGCAGAAGTGGTGTCAGAAGTTGCACGCAGTTTTCCTGACGGCACCAACGTGGCCAGTTTCTCGGCAAGATGGGCCTCACCAGGGAAGGGTTCGATTCCTTTATTGATGAGATCTACTGCATGCGTATTAACATCGCACCCAATAACTTCGTGACCCTTGTCTGCAAATTGCACAGCCAGAGGCAATCCAATCTTGCCGAGGGCAACAACAGCGATCTTCATCTTAGTTTCTCTCTTCTGTTCATCGCACTTCTTTCTACAGGAAAACTACGCGTCCGTCGCGAGCGCTTTCAATCATGGCTTCTGCAACGGCAACGGTGGCCAAACCCTGCTCCATGGTGACGATGCGTTCAATGGCACCCGAAATTCCGAGAACTGCATCCCGGAACGCTTCATGTTCAACTTTGAGGGGCTCGGGCTTAGCAAACGCATAACGAATGAGGTCTCCTTCGCTTACCCCACGAAAGGCAGCGACTGCTTCCCACTCAGTTGCTACCGAGGCGTTGGCATGAAAGGTGAGATCAGCAGTGAGAGTGTCGGCTACAAAAGCGCCGCGCTCTCCGGTCACCACGGTGAGACGTTCTTTAAAAGGTGAAAGCCAATTCACTAAATGATTGGTAATCGTGCCATCAGCAAGTTGCCCGACAGCCGCCACCAAGTCTTCATGCTCACGCCCAGATTTATGCCCGACACGAGCCGAGATAGAAGTAAATGGCGAGCGCGCTACCCAAGCAGTGAGATCAATATCGTGCGTTGCTAAATCTTTCACCACACCCACGTCGGCAATACGCGCCGGGAATGGACCCTGTCGGCGCGTGGTGATTTGATACACATCGCCTAACTCGCCACTCTCAAGGCGTGTGCGTAATTGTTGAAGTGCTGGGTTATAACGCTCGATGTGACCCACCGCGCCCACCAGGTTCTTAAAGGCTTCTACTAATTTCTTGGCCGAAGGCGTATCTACTGCCAGCGGCTTCTCGATCATGGCGTGAATGCCGGCTGCAGCTAGTTCGAGACCGATCTCGTCATGAAATGCCGTAGGAGCCGCCACCATCGCATAATCCACGCCACGTTCGATGAGTTCACCGACCGTAGTGAGTACATCGCGTCCTTGCGCCACTCCGTGCACATCTCCACCTGGGTCTACGACCGCAACGAGTTCGACTCCATCGAGTGAACTCAGGACGCGGGCATGATGACGACCCATCATGCCAAGCCCGACAAGACCGGCGCGTAATTTTGGTTGGCTCATCCGAATTCCTTACAAGCTCGCAGCGACTTCGTTCACGACTGAAACAATCGTGTCGAGGTCCGCCTTCGAAAGTGATGGATGAACTGGGAGTGAAACACATTCTTTAACGACAAGGTCGGTCTGCGGAAGCGTGAGATCCATCTTAAAAGATGGCAAACGGTGAATCGGCGTGGGGTAGTAAACGCCACAACCCACGCCACGTTCCGTAATTCCGGCCATGAATGCATCGCGCCTTTCGGCAGATCCGCCAGGAATACGAATCGTGTACTGGTGATATGAGTGCGTAGTACCTGGTGCGAGGAATGGTGTGACGACGCCTTTGAGATTGGCATCTAGGTAGGCGGCATTTTCTTGCCGAGTCTGTGTCCAACCGGGAAGTTTGCCTAGTTGCACACGTCCGATAGCCGCATGAATGTCTGTCATACGCGTGTTAAATCCAATGACTTCATTCTGGTACCGAATCTCTTGTCCTTGATTTCGCAACAAACGAAGAGTGCGCGCGATTTCTGCATCTTCGGTCACCACCATGCCACCTTCGCCGGCAGTCATGTTCTTAGTAGGGTAGAACGAGAAGGATGCCACGGTGCCGAATTCACCAGCATTGCGCCCATTCAGCGAAGCGAGGTGCCCTTGTGCAGCATCTTCAATAATCTGCACACCATGCTTGGAAGAAATCTCTGCAAAGCGATCCATCGCGGCGATATGACCGTAAAGGTGTACAGGCATGATCGCCTTGGTCTTCTTTGTGATGAGTGATTCCGCGTGATCTGGATCAATGTTGAAAGTCTTGGGATCGATATCTGCAAATACCGGCACTCCCCCAGCCAATACAACTGAGTTGGCAGTGGCAGCAAAGGAGAAAGAAGGAACGATCACTTCATCGCCACGCTCGATCCCAGCCGCAATAAATCCGAGGTGAAGTGCGGAGGTTCCGGAATTCATTGCCACACAGTGACGTCCACCTACGTGGGCAGAGAACTCGGCTTCAAAGGCGGCCACCTCTGGGCCTTGGGCCAGCATGCCTGAGCGGAGTACGCGATCTACGGCTGCGCGCTCGTCATCACCGATGATTGGTTTCGCTGCTGGAATCATTACTTCTCCTCGTGTTTCAGATCTTGAGAGTGAACCAATCGTTCGCCCTGTTCTTCATACTTCTCGCCCGACTGTGGGCAGACCCAGTGATGCGCGCCAGCAGACTCAAGTGGAACCCCCGCGCGCCCTACCCACTTAATTCTCTTCGCCGGAGCGCCTGCCACAAGTGCGTAATCAGGAACATCGCGAGTTACCGTCGCGCCAGCAGCTACCATCGCCCATTTTCCGATCGTGAGAGGAGCAACGCAGACGGCGCGCGCTCCGACGGAAGCACCCTCTTCGATGGTCACGCCAACCAACTCCCAGTCATGCCCACTCTTCAACGTACCGTCAGGGTTTACCGCACGCGGGAAATGATCATTGGTGAGAACTACTGCTGGTCCTATAAAGACGCCAGCACCTATTCGCGCCGGTTCATAAACCAAGGCATAGTTTTGAATCTTGGAATTTGCACCAATCTCAACGCCCGGGCCAACATAGGCACCGCGCCCCACAATGCAGTTTTCGCCCAGAATGGCTCCGGAGCGCACCTGGGCTAGATGCCAGATCGCCACCCCATCGCCGAGGGTGATATCAGAATCCACGTCAGCGGATGGGTGAATTCGGGCGGCAGTCACGTAGGTGAGCCTACCTGCGGGGGCTGAGAAGGGCGCGGATACGCTCCGCGAAGGGCAAGTAAGGATCGCCACTTTCTACGATTTTTGAGCTTGCTTCCCGCGCTCTCTGCCACTCCTGCGGGCGGGAACTCCAACCTTCCAAGGCAGAGGCAATCTCACCGGCAGTCGTAGCGAAAGCAGCCCTGCCTTCAAGGATCACACTCACACGAGGCAGCGGGGAAGAAATAATGCCGAGTCCGGCAGCGGCATATTCATAAATCTTGCTCGGAACGGCTTCGAGGAAAGCGGGAGTGGCGTCAAGAATCGATAACCCAACCCATGCGCCACGGGCTATACGCCAGCTCTCAATCGGCGCACAACGTCCATAGAAATGCACGCGATCCTTCGCTGGGCTAGTGGCCAGCCACCCATCTACAAATGGTTGATCGGCAACTGCGATTGGCCCGACTATGTCGAGACGCCAATGTGGCGCACTTTCAATCGCCGCAAGCATCGCATGTAGACCACGAGATTTACGCACATCACCGATGTACACCGCTCGCGGAGCTTCATCAAAGGAGACTGTGGGTTGAATAATGGTGAAATCTGGGAGGTTTCGCACCACGATTCGATTTTTGGCATCGAGGGGCGGGACATGTTCGTCAGCAACTATCGTGAGATCGGCTTCTGCGGCAATCTTGATGGCATCACGTGCAATCTTGCGGGCAACTACTCCCACTAATCCTTTTGCCCAACTTCTATCGCGCAGGAGCGAGACGTAATCCTCATGTACATCACACGCCACCTTCTTGTGCCGTACGTTTCCTGCAATAAGTAATGGAAGCGAGAGATCAGGGTCGATTGCAATTATCACTTCTCCGCGGGCGAGAAACGGAAGAGTCAGCGCCCGTATCACCCGCGAGAACATTCCGGTATTTCCAAAGGCCGCACGGAAGCGAGCTTCTGGGGGTGCTTCAAAAGTTTCACCTCTGGCAATTACTTCGACAGACATCCCACAACGATGGAGCGCGGCGGCAAGACGATGCAGTCGTGCATCAGCCACATGGTGACCGGAAGAAATTATTGATACATCGATCTTCATTAGAAGTCTTCTAACGCTGAAGGCACTTTCCCAACGTTGAGGAATTCAAGATATTGATCGGTGACCTTAGTGGCGTTACCAAATGCTAACGCGCTCCCCTGGTGCATCCAAAGAGCCTTATCGCACAACTCGTTAAGGGTACCGAGAGCGTGAGAAACAATGATAATAGTTCGCGCCTCTAAACAAAGTTGGCGCATCTTTTCAAACGATTTCTCCTTAAACGCAGCATCACCTGTCGACAACGCCTCATCGATCAGCAAAATATCCGGCGTCATATTGACTGCAACCGAAAACGCTAATCGGCCATACATACCCGCAGAATAAGTACGCATAGGCATATCGATGAAACCGTTTGGAAGATCAGCGAAACTTGCAATGTCGTCAAATCGTTCTTCAAGTTCTTCACGCTCGAGACCGGCGGCCAAACCACCCAAAATGATGTTGTCGCGTCCAGAGAGGGTTCCGTTAAAGCCCACACCGAGCGCAAGCAAAGTGCTCACTTTTCCGTTAACGATGATCCGACCTTCGGTAGGAGGCAAAATTCCAGCAATCGCGCGCATCAAAGTCGATTTGCCTGCACCGTTTGCGCCGACTACACCCATCACAGTGCCATGCGGAATGTCTAATGAAAGATTCTTCACAGCCTCGATAGTACGAACTCGTCGTTTCTCACCACGCCCCGCGCGCATGATGGCGTTCTTCAAAGTCATCTTCGATTCCACATTGATTTTGTAGCGCAACGAAAGTTCTTCGATGCGAACAGCGAGACCCTCGGGCATCTCGGGTTTAGATGCGTACTGCAAAGTCACGCTCCCTCGATACGAAGAAATAGCCACCAATGAGTAAAAGTCCAAATGCCCATCCGGTAGCCCCAAGCCAAAGCGTCCAAGATGGATTTTCGCCCTTGATCCAGACCGAATTCGTGATGGTCAGAATGGGTCCGAGTGGATTAGCCCAAATGAGAATCCGATGCCATCCGTGAATCATGTCTGGCATCCACAGCACCGGACTCAGATAGAGCCACATGCGAGCTCCGTAAGTCATCAACTTAGATGTGTCACGGAAGTACACATTCATGGTTGCAAAGAGCAACGCCAAACCAAAACCACTGATCGCAACTAAGGCCACCATCGCGGGAATCCAAAGTAGATGCCAATTTAATCCTGGCAGTTTGCTCTTTGAGTCGAGGGCTCCACCTATTAAATAAATAATCAAGTAGACAGGGAGTGTGGGAATAAACTTTTGGAACGCTCCGATAAGGGAAGAAAGTGGAAGTAGTGCCCGCGGAAATGCTTGATTGAGAATGAGTTTGCCGCCAGCCGTGACTGATGCACCGCCGAAAGTCATACAGTTCTGCGCGAAGTACCACGTGAAGAGACCTACCAGAATATGAGCCAGTACATCAAAGCGACTTGACCCGGCGCTTCCACGTCCTCCGATGATTGTGACCAGCAAAAAGTAGATCATTGCTAACAAGAGTGGATTCAGCACGAGCCAGACCGAGCCGAGAGGAGAGTCAAGGTGCTCTGCTTTATCCGTGAACCGAGCCAACTCCAAGGCGAAGCGACGTCGTCGCCAGAATTCACGCAGATATGGACCCATCGGAGGCAATGAAGCCTTGTGAGGTTCAAAGACCTGAATCTTTGAAACCAGGGCCTCCGCGCGGGATGGATCACTACTCACGCGGATGATCCTCCCACGAAGGCGGAGCGCCATGTGGCACTAACGAGGGGGGCGAGGTCAGAAATCCCAAACCCCAGGCCATTTGCATAGTCCCCACGACCATCGGAAGAAAGAGTTGCGACGAGAACCCCTTTGTCCGACTCGCGAGCAAGAGCGTTGCCAACAACAGAAATGAAAGGTATCCCAACGGAAGCACAAATGCCCACGGGTAGAAGAATCCCGAAAGCACACCAAGAAGGGATCCGATCAGTGCTATCGGCGGGGCAAGG
>Ga0194035_1001745_pt1 | contig 11208 bp, 11 predicted proteins | sample JunL2320m_MetaG_FD_148680 | JGI IMG/M metagenome (GOLD analysis project Ga0194035, IMG submission 148680) | Anoxic zone freshwater microbial communities from boreal shield lake in IISD Experimental Lakes Area, Ontario, Canada - Jun2016-L239-20m | ecosystem: Environmental > Aquatic > Freshwater >...
CGAGCCTTGATTTCTTGCATGTTTGATACCGTTTTTTCGTACAGTTCGCCGTTTAAGGCTAGCGCCATTGTAGGAAAATCTTTGTCTATCATGGCAAGTGGGCCGTGCTTCATTTCGCCCCCTGCAAAGCCTTCGGCATGAATGTAGCTGAGTTCTTTTAGCTTTAACGCGCCTTCTAATGCTAAAGGGAACATATAGCGTCTGCCAATATACAAAAAGTCGCGGTGGTGTGAGTATTTTTTGGCTAGTTTTTTAATTGCGGGTTCTAGTTTTAGGACTTGTTCTATTTTTTGTGGCAGCGAATCAAGTTCTGCAATTATTTGTTTGTATAACGGGGAACTGCCATTAGATAAATAAAGCGCAATTAAAGTTAGTACAGTTACTTGTGCCAAGAATGCTTTGGTGCTGGCAACAGACTGTTCGGAGCCGGCGTGACAGTACACTCCGGCATCTGTAGTACGGGCAATGCTTGACCCTACTGCGTTAACTACGCCAAGGCGCAACACGCCGTAACCGGCAACTTTTTGTAATGCGGCTAGTGTGTCTGCTGTTTCGCCAGACTGTGACACCGCTATTACGGCCGTACTGCGGCTTAAGGGTTCTTGGCGGTATTTAAATTCGCTAGCTTGCTGGATTTCTACCGGGATTCCGGCAATCTCCTCGATCAAATATTCACCAACAAGACTGGCGTAATATGACGTTCCACAAGCCACGATAATAATACGATCAATATAGCGCAGTTGTTCGGCCACAAGGTCTAAACCACCAAGTTTAATAATGTTTTTGTCGGCACGCAACCTGCCAAGTAACGCCGCCCTGACGGTTTGAGGGGCTTCGTGGATTTCTTTGGTCATAAAGTCAGGGAAGTTACCCAAGCTTGCACCTTCTGGGTCGTAGTCTAGTTCTTGTGGCGTGCGATGTTCTTGGGTTCCGTCTTTTATGCTAATAATCTGAACGTCTTTTGCGTTTATTATTGCTGCTTCGTAGTCGTTTAAAAAGATAACTTTTTTTGTGTGTTCCATAATTGGCGTTGGGTCGCTAGCAATAAAGTTTTCTTTTTTGCCGATACCAATTACTAGCGGGCTGGACAGCCTGGCTGCAAAAATTGTTTGTGGTATTAGCGGGGTTACCATAACAATGCTGTAAGCACCGCGCAGTTGTTTAACGGCAGACAAAAAGGCTTTTTGGACATCTTTTAAGCGAGCGTATTCATGCGCCATAAGTTGAGGAATAACCTCGGTATCTGTGTCTGAATGAAAAGTAACACCCTGTTTTTGCAGAACAGATTTTATGTCCTGATAGTTTTCTATAATGCCGTTATGTACCACAAAAAATTGTTTGGCGTTGTCGGTGTGTGGGTGGGCGTTTCGCTCGAGCGGGGCGCCGTGGGTAGCCCAACGAGTGTGTCCTATACCCACCACACATCCCTCGCCAGCCAGCCTGCCCACTGGCGCAGCCAGTGGCGCCGCTGTCTTCTTGGTTATTTTCGCCATAGTCAGTCCAGTACTCGCCTCACCGTACTTATGTACGGCTTGCTCCGTGCTTCCTGACTCTGACGAAACTAGCTCAAGCGGGGAATGTGTGGAAGTCTCGGCGTCCACAAGAGTCCTTAGAGTTTCGACACGTCCTATTGTTTTAAATAATTTTGGTTTACCGTCTTGAATATATACTAAACCAGCTGAGTCATAGCCGCGGTATTCGAGCGTTGCTAGGCCTTGCAGTAAAAAATCTTGAGCTTGTTTAGGGCCTATATAACCAACTATTCCACACATATTTAATTGTCCGATCTGTAATTACTTTTGAAGTTTTGCAAGTTCGTCGTTAACAAAGTTGCGTATATTTACCTTAAAGTTTTCGGGATTGAATTGCACTGCTTTATTTACAACGGATTCTTCACTAAAAGTGAGTGTTTGGAACTTTTCTAAAGCGTCTACTAAGCTTTGAACAGTTTGTTCGCCAAAAAATGTTCCAGTTTGTCCGTCTACTACATAATCTAGTGCGCCACCCGCCTTAAAAGCTATAACTGGTGTACCGGCTGCCATTGCTTCTACGGGTGTTATTCCAAAGTCGTCTATGCCTGCAAATATAAAACCCTTGGCATTTTGAAAAGCTTTTACCATGTCGTTGTCGCTAACATTTTTTTTAAACTTTACCGACGGTCCAGCTAATTTTACTAGGCGTGAGTGGTCTGGGCCGTTACCCAATACGGTAAGCGGTAAAAATAGTTTAGTAGCAGCCGCAATGGCAAGATCAAACCTTTTATATGGGGTTTGGCGACCAGCTACAACGTATCCGCTGCGTGGCTTCGAGTTCTGAGTTCTGGGTTCTGGGTTCTGGGTAGCTTCTAAGGACTTAGAACCTAGAACCAAGAACCTAGCCACATCTACTGGGGGGTGTATTACTGTAGATTCGCGGTTGTAGTATTTTTTGATTTCTTTAGCAATATGACCAGAATTTGCGATCATTACACTAGGACGCTGCGCAGCTTTGTAGTCCCATTTGCGCATTGGTCCTACAAGTAATTTTAGACCTAATCTTGCAACAGGATTTAATAACCCAAACCCAGGATTTTTAATATAGTCGTCGTAACGGCTCCAGTAATAATGAGTAGGCGCATTGCAATAACAAATATGCAAAGCATCAGATCTGAATTTTATTCCTTTAGACTCTGCGCCAAAATTAACAGATATTATTACGTCGTATTCGTTTAAGTTAAGGTGCGAAAAATACCAAGCGCGCAAAACGGGCATAAACTTTTTTAAACTAGTAGGGAACTTTTGTAGCCATCCGGTACGCACGTCGGCACCGCTAAACCACCCAAGTTCAATCGGGTCATACTGCGATGTATAAATAGGGGCATCTGGATACATTTTATGGATTTCTAAAACTACTTTTTCAGCTCCACCGATACCTGTTAGCCAATCACATACAATCGCCACTCGTGGCGGTTGGGGGGTATTTGATATCTGTATTTTATTCTTATCTATCATCTATTAAGAGTTCTTCACTATTCCCTTTAATCCGCGCTGCCCTTAAACATGCGCGCAACAACTTGGACAGCTGTTTTTGACAATATAGTAACGTCAAACCAAAAGGACCAATTTTGCACATAATAAAGATCTAATTTTCGTCTTTCTTCGAACGGTATGTCTTTGCGTCCAGATATTTGGGCCAAGCCAGTTAAGCCAGATTTTACGCTTAATATTAGGTTTTTGTATGGGTAGTTGTTTAGTTCTTGTGCAATTAACGCACGCGGACCTACTAAACTAATATTGCCCTTAAATATGTTTATTAACTGAGGTAATTCGTCTAAACTTGTTCTTCGTAAAAAAGAGCCAAATTTTGTTATGCGTGGATCGTTTTTTAAATAATCGCCATTGTCGCGGTATTTTTTTGCTAAATTTGGTTTGCCCATTAGTTCAAAAGCTTGTTCTGGTGTAGTGCCATCGTACTTACTTTTTTGAGACCTAAACTTATATATTTTAAATTCGGTGTCGAATCTTGTTAGTCTGTTTTGAGTAAAAAATACGGTGCCTTTTGGGTCGAACATTTTAGAAATTATTGATATTAAAATAAACAGCGGCAAAGTAATTACTAACAAAATTAAGCTTACAATAAGATCAAATAAGCGCTTTGCTATACGTCCCCAGCCAATAAGTGCTGTTTGATGAACAGACACAACAGGTATATTTTGAAGCAGTCCAACATCTACTTTACCAACAAAAACGTCGCTGTTTCCTGGTACAAAACGGTAAGCAATGTGGTGTTGACTGGCATAGCTTAGGATTTCGGCATTTTTGTCGTCGTTGGCAAAAAGTTCTGCCTGAACAATACTATGAATTGCATGCTTTTGTAGAGCCTGTACAGCCTCTGTAAAGCTGTTGAACTGTTTATTGTTGGGAATATGCATTGTGTGTTTATGGTCGCCTACAACGCCAATAACTTTGTAGCCAGTTAGGTTTGTATTAGACAAGCTATTATATAGTTCGTTAGTTATTGCAGTACTGCCAATTAGTAGTACGTTGTTTATTCCCAGGCCTCTGCTAAATAGCCATCGCCGTCCGCCGCGCAGCAGTGTACGAGACAACAAAACTAGCAATAAACTTATTAAAAATCCGTATATTGGAACAAGTCTTGCAGGAAAAATCACACGGCTGCTTACATATTCGGTAGATAGTAAAAATAATAGTCCTATAAAGCAGCCAATAACTATTCTGGCAGCTTCGCTAAAGCGATTTTCGTAAACTTCTGATTTGTACATATTTAAATATGCAAAAATTAATAGCCAAAAAGGCAAAAGTATAATAAATATGTACAAATACGTATGGGCTGGGACTTGTTCTAATAAAGGCCTGGTGTCTAGTCGTACCCTAATAATATAGGCAAGTGTAAAAGCGGCAATCAGCGCCACAAAATCACCTATTAATAGTACAAAGCTGTATAAAAGCGAAGAGTTGTTCTTCATTTGTACTTTTTATTATAACGGTAAATACGACATTTATGCATACTAACTTACCCAGCCTGCGAGTAATGGCAAAAAACCGCCAATATTAATGCAACGTACCACCAGGCAAGCTTTTAGGAATATTAACAATTTTGTCACCGTCGTACAGCAGGCTGGACACTGTCATAATGCACAAAAGTCCTATAAACTATATTTAAGCATGAGAAATTTTGATAAATGAGAAAAAAAATAATCCAATTTGCCGAATATATGATTGCCGGTGGGGCATATTTTTGGATAGGTTACGTTGCATTTTTTGCGTTTGATAAGGGGCTACACTGGAACCTGTTTGCTAGCACCATGGTATCTAACCTAATTGGTTGGACAGTTAACTTTGTGCTTCAACGTTATTGGGTTTTTAAAAATCCTGACGCAAAAGGCCATATGGGCGAGTCTACTAGCAAATATATTTTTATTACCGTAATTAACTTTGGATTAAATTATATTATTTTATGGGCTTTAAAATCGGTGGGTATAAGTCCATACATTGGGCAGTTTATTTCTAGTGGATTTTTTACAGTATGGAACTATTTATGGTACAAGTTTTGGGTTTTTCCGGAACGTTATACAAAGCCTAAGGTTATTAAGCGTAGGGTTAGACGATAATGTCAGAAAAAATCAGACCTACAAAAAAACAAAAAGAACTTTTGCAGTTTATTGAATCATTTATTTCAGAGCACGGTTATAGCCCAAGCTACCGAGAAATTATGAATGGTGTAGGGTACACATCTGTAGCAACTGTTGCACTGCATGTTAGTAACTTAGTTAAACGAGGACACTTAGTTAAACGAGACAATTCAGCCAGATCATTAGAGCCTACCAAAAATGTAACTGAACATTCTGTTAACAAAATATCCGAAGCAGACTCTGCATGGTTATTTGAACAAATCGAACAGCGCTTTAAACAAGCAAATAAAGAATCTGAACAGTCTTTTGTAGACGAACTTTACGTTTTAATTGGTGCTGTAAAGGTATTGGGCTATAAAGATCAAGCAGTAGCTTATATTACTCGCTTACGCGCTTTAGAATCATTAAACGCTGAGTAAATACAACCAAAAGATTATTATAAATATTTTGCCTTAACGTGGTCTTTGTTTATTCCGTTTACTAAATTAGTAAAGCCCATTTGTTTTAGCACGTGCATGGTTGCATTTGACCGTGCACCAGACAAACAATAAAGTATTAATTCTGTGTCTTTTGGAATGTCTAAAAGCTCTTTAGCCCCAGCCATGATTTGTGCAGGAGGTAAATTAATTGCGCCGTCTACATGGCCTCTGTTGTATTCTTGAGGTTCTCGGACGTCTATAAAAATTCTGTTCATATTATCCTGTGTGTTAACGGTTTTGAGTATTTTTAGTGGCAGTGGATGTGCCCATGTAGCAACCCATAGTGTATGGAAAATCGTTAGTTATAACGTAGTGGTACATGTTAACGGTTTTACCTTCCCATTCTACATTGCTTGTTGTACCATGACACGAATCAAGCTCGGCAGTAGATAAAGTGTTGCCGTCCGAATCTTTGTTGCCATAAATTCCAAAACCATCAAACGAATATCCAATTAGTTTATTAGTAGTAGCGTTAGGTATACAAGTACTTATGCCGTGATAATGGTACGATCCACTTTTTTCTGGGTGTCCGCCGCAGGAATCTTGAATTTCGTGAGCCACGGCGTCTTGGTTTTCGGCATCAAAGCCGTTAAAAAATATTACCCCGTCTAGCATTATTCCGATTGGTCCAGGAGGCAGGCAAGAACCTTTAGAATTTAAGCTAGGATTAAGAGCTATTTTATAATTGTACGTTTGTGATTTGATTGTATTTGGATTTTTATCATAAGCCGATGCTGGGTCACTTTTGCCAATAGGAAATATCCCCGTGTTGTGAATAGTTGGAAGATCGTTAGAGGTTATTGTTCTGGTGTTGCCATTTAAATTAATGTCGATTTTGGCAGTTGGCCAAGCAACGTCACCACTAACATGTGGTTTTTTAGTTAAGTCCCAAGTATCTGATCCAAGCCATTCGCCCTTGGGTTTTGCGCCACCTCCACCTCCGCCACCACCAGCTTGTGCCTGACAAGAGTATATGTAGCCCTGTTTAGGTTCTGTTGATATTTTGCTGTCGCCGAGGGGTAGTTTTGTTAGGTCTGGGCCAGATTTTAAAGTTTTGGTTTCATTAACTATTACGGGCGATTCATTTGTTTTTGTGACTACCGAAACAGTAGAGTTATTGTTTTTACTTGGCCTGTTTGTTAATAAGTAATACGTTAAAAAAGCAAAAAATGCGATCAATAAACCAAACAAAACAATAATATACCAATGGTTCCACCACTTTTTTTTGATCTGTAGGACAGGTAAGTTTTGTTGATTACTAATTAAGTTTTGGTCTGAGTTGTCTAAATTATCCATATATATTAACTATACATTAGCACTACAAAATCATAAAAGTACTTAGGAGCTTTTGTTGCAGGTATCGCAGTCTTCTTCGGATTTTTCTGTATTTGACCACACCGTAAAGGCTTTTAATTTTCCTAATACATCACTGTATCCAATGTAGTCGGCGGCTATTCTTACTAAAGATATTAACCTGCCAGAAATTACAAAATTTTTAAACTGAAGTACCGCCCAGCCTTTGCCTACAGGAATAACTTGAATGCCACTAGATTCGTATTTTTTAGGGCGCTTCTTCTTTTTTAGGTGTGCAACTAAGTCGTCGGCAACAAATTTTGCGTGCCTAACAGCTGTAATGGCAAGACCACTGTTTGGGGTGGCTGCGTTGTCTCCTATTACGTAAATGTTGTCTTGTACCTGAAGATGTTTATTTACTATTACTCTACCTTTAGGATTTAGGTTAAAGTATTGGGAATTTTGTTCAAAAAATGGGTTATTGGCAGTGCCGGCAGTCCAAATAACAGTATTAGTTTTTATTGTCCCACTAGAAGTTTTAAGAGTGTGCACCGTCTCTTTGCTTACAGCTGTGTTTACTAGTATATTAACGCCAAGTTTGTTTAGTCTTTTGTGAACAGCTCTTGCGGCTTCTTCGGATAGTTGAGGCAATATTCGGGGGCCTGCTTCTACTAACCAGATCTTTACGCGGTGTTTTTTAATTTTATGCTTTTTAGTAATTAACTTTACGTATACGCCAAGTCCACCAGCAAGTTCTGCGCCCGTCGGTCCGGCGCCTACTATTACGTAATTTTCATCTGCATCAGATTTTTGAGATATTTTGTCGTGTAAATGTGTTCGTAACTTTATAATTTCGTCTGGTGATTTTATGCCATATGAATTTTCGGGTAATCCTTGAATGTTAAAATAAGTAGTTACCGAACCAAGTGCTATTACTGCGTAATCGTAGCTAATTTTTTGTCCGCTTAGGGTGTCAATAGTTTTATGGGCAGGATCAATTTTGGCTACTGTGTCTATGACAAGTTTTGTTCTGGGAGTGTCTATTAGCATCCATTCAAGCGGTAACCTGGCTGTTCCTAGCTTTAATCCAGTTGCCGCACGGTAAAGTGCAGGGTAATACCTAAAGTCGGATGACTTATTAATTATGGTTACTGTTATGTCTTTTTGTGATTTAAGTTTTCTGGCAAGGCTAACGCCCGCAAAACCCCCACCAGCTATTACTACATGCTTCATTTATGTTAACTATAACCGTTACCAGTTAGATTCACAAGAATAAGTTAAGCACGCCAAAATTATAAATATAAAGGTCCATAAAAAACCTATAAATAATTGCCAAAATTACGCTTACAGAATAAGCTTAAGGTATATGAGTGAACTAATCAAAGATCTAAAAAGTTTTATTAAAGGTGATGTAGACGCCAGCGACGAGGCTAAACAATTTTATAGCCACGACGCCAGTATGTTCGAGATGGTGCCAGAAGTTGTGGTGTCGCCAAAAGACAGCAAAGATATTCAAGAAATAGTTAAGTACGTTGCAAAAAATAAAAAATCCAACCCCAGCTTATCTTTGACAGCCAGAAGCGGTGGTACTTGTATGTCTGCTGGTGCAATTAATGATTCAATTATTTTGGATTTTGCTAAATACTTTAAAAATATCGGGGAAGTAACAAGCGACAGCGCAAATACTCAACCAGGTGTTTATTACAGAGACTTTGAAAAGGCAACGCTAGAAAATAATGCACTAATGCCTAGTTACCCAGCATCACGAGACCTATGTACTGTAGGTGGCATGGTAAACAATAACGCTGGTGGCGAAAAGTCACTAGAATATGGCAAGACCGAAAACTTCATTAATCAGCTAAAAGTAGTATTTGCGGATGGTAATGAATACGTCGTAAAACCTTTGAATAAGAAGGAATTAGACGCAAAGATGGCTCAAAAGGACTATGAAGGTTCTATTTATAAGCAGATATATGAACTTATAGAAAAAGACTACGACAAAATTAAAGCAGCAAAGCCTAAAGTGTCTAAAGATTCGACTGGTTACCATCTTTGGAACGTGTGGGACCGTAACACGGGCATATTTGACCTTACTCAAGTTATAGTAGGCGCTCAGGGCACCCTCTGCATTAATACAGACATAACATTTAAGCTTGTACCTGCTCCAAAATTTTCGGGCACTTTGGTAGTATTTTTGCGCGACATTTCGGACCTAGGAACACTTATTAACAAAGTTATGGAACATAAGCCAGCCACATTTGAAGGCTTTGATAACTATACATTAATGCTTAGCTTTAAATTGTTCTTCTTTTTCAGAAAAACAATCGGTTGGTTAGCAATGATTAAGTTGGGCATTCAGCTTATTCCAGATGCACTAATGTTATTGCGAGGAATACCAAAAATGGTCCTATTGATTGAATTCAATGGCGAAACTCAAGAAGAAGTAAGCCATAAAGTTCACCAGATGAGATTAGATATGAAGGAATTTGGACACGAAACGTTGTTTGAAGAAGACGAAACCGAAGCAAAAGCTAAAAAGTTTTGGATTATGCGACGTCAGAGCTTTAATCTTTTGCGTCAAAAAGTAAAAGACAAGCACACTGCACCGTTTATGGATGATATGATTGTTAAACCAGAATACTTATCAGAATTCTTGCCAAAAATTAGACAGGTTATTAAAGACTATAAGTTACTTGCAACTATAGCGGGGCACATGGGAGACGGTAATTTTCATATTATTCCACTAATGAAAATAGAAGATAAAACCGAAAAAGCAAAACTAGCACCTGCAATGAGAGAAGTTAATGAAATCGTATTAAGTTACGGCGGTTCATTGTCTGGCGAACATAACGATGGCCTTATTCGTGGTCCTTGGTTAGAACTAATGTATGGAAAAGAAATGTACGGTATTCTTAAGGAAGTAAAAAGAATCTTTGACCCAGAGAATATCTTTAATCCTCACAAAAAGACTGATGCAACCTGGGACTATACTATGTCTCATGTGCGAACTAAGTTTTAAGATATATTAGTATTAAAAAAGCCTCTGGTCATTAAACCAGAGGCTTTTTTGCTTGCGGTTTACTAGCTAACTATTACGCCGTTCCAAAACGCAATGTAATCAGTAAAATCATGTTTAACTTTGCCGATTGAACCCTCCATAGGAACGTGGTAATACCAGGCGGCGTCTTTGTTGATTTTTCCGTCTACTATAACGTCGTAGTAACTGGCGATACCTTTCCAAAAACATGTAGTTGTTGTGTTTGAATCCTTAAGGAATTTAGGATCTACTGAACTTTTAGGAAAATACTGGTTTCCTTCGATGTATATTGTTTCGTCGCTTTGTGCAATGATTTGGTTGTTCCAGACTGCCTTCATAATATTATTTGATCCCCAGTGCTATGTCGATTTTTTGTCTGTCAAATCCCAGTATAGATTCTTCTGTTCCGTCGTCTTTTTTAATTATTGTAAATGGAACTCCAAGCTGACCACTTTTTTCATAAAGTTCTTCGGCAAGTTTTTGGTCTAAGTCTGCATGTTTTTCTTCGTAGCTAATGTCTCTGTTATTTAAGTAACTTTTAAGCATAGTACAATAGCCGCAAGTTGCTGTACTGTATATTGTTATTTCTGACATAGTATCCTCCTATTTAATTTACAGATAAATTGACTAATTGTTCTACTAATGGATCGCTCGCCTTAAGAACATAGCAAATTTTTTGGCCGCTACGTTCTTTGTTTACAAGGCCCACTAATTCAAAATTTTTAAAATGTTGCGAAACGGCAGATACAGTTATATCTAATTTTTCTGCAATTTGTGACACGCACATCTGTTGATTAGATAGTAATAATTTAAACATTTTAAAACGAGTTTTATCGCCTAATAGTTGCATTGCAAAAATTAATCGTTCTTCTTGCTTGTTTAAAGTATTAATATTTTTAACTAACATGTACATTAGTATTTTAGCAACTACTTAAGCGTTTATCAATAGAATTTAAGCATTAATTAATTGACTAATTTTGCTACTACAATTATGCGGTCATTAAAAGTTTGCGAGCTTTTATCAAACAGGCCACCACATGTTATAAGGTTTAATTGTGATTTTATGTCGTCTCTTTTTTTAAGTAAAAAAGGTGCAGAGTCTTTTTCTGGTAGGGTTTTAGATTCTACGACTTCAAATTTTTTAATTCTTTTGTCGCCGTATTCTATCTGTAAAATATCGCCCACTTTAACATTAATTAAATTTTTAAAAACACCGTCGCTGTATCTTCCAGACACGTGTCCGTCTAATATGCTTAATCCGACGTCAC
>Ga0194035_1001747_pt1 | contig 11202 bp, 7 predicted proteins | sample JunL2320m_MetaG_FD_148680 | JGI IMG/M metagenome (GOLD analysis project Ga0194035, IMG submission 148680) | Anoxic zone freshwater microbial communities from boreal shield lake in IISD Experimental Lakes Area, Ontario, Canada - Jun2016-L239-20m | ecosystem: Environmental > Aquatic > Freshwater >...
GAATGGACCTGTGCCTATGGCGCAAATGTCTTCATCAACGTTTTCACGCTCGCTTTGAAAGGTGCCCGTTACTTCGAGACCCAGCAAATCAACCCATATTTTTTTTAGACGTTGTTTATCTGTTGAGCCAATGGCAATTTGTTGAATGCCTAGTACTTGAAAAGGACGTTGACTCATTCAAACTCCACGATCAATTGATCCACGGTTAAAGATTCACCTTGAGTTGCGACTACTTTTTTAACCACGCCGTCTTGCGAAGCAAATAAAACGTTTTCCATCTTCATGGCTTCAATGACGGCCACGCGTTCACCCGTCTGAACTTTTTGTCCGATCTGCACAGCTACGTTGACCAACAAGCCTGGCATGGGTGACAAAACAAATTTGCTTAAATCGGGCGGCGCTTTGAATGGCATGAGTTTGTGTAATTCGGCCATTCGGGGTGACATGACCAATACTTCGATACGCGTACCATTGTGTTGAACTTGAAGTGCTAATGGATTTTTATACGAGCCGCGCTCGATCTGTGCAACAAAAGCTTGCCCATTGACCGTTCCTTCAATGCAAATATCGTTCAGACGTGATCGGCTCTCGATGGCGTAATTTTTGCCATTGACTTGGATTATTGCAGGCGCATGAACGCCGCCAGCGTCGTCTACTGCAACTTGTGTATGCAGGTTTTTTCCATCTGCTTTTAAAGTAATGACGGTGTAGTTTTGCCCAACCTTCACGTCATATCCAGGCAGTTGACCGCTCAAGCCTGCAGTGCGTTCACGCGATTTGCGTCGCACAAAGGCCGCCAATGCAATTAAAAAATCAGAATCGTTGTGCGGTACGTCTTCGGCATGAAAGCCTTTGCCGTAATTTTCTGCAATAAAACCTGTATTGAAATTTCCTGAAACAAAATCGGGATGCGCGAGCAATGCCGATTGAAAAGGAATGTTGGAGCTAATGCCACGAATCACAAACGCATTGAGCGCTTCACGCATTTTGGCAATCGCTTCATTTCTGTCTCGACCATGCACGATGAGCTTGGCAATCATCGAGTCGTAATACATGGGGATCTCACCGCCCTCTTTGACGCCCGTATCCACGCGAACACCCATGAGTGCATCGGTATTGGATTGATGCATGCTTTGCTCGGGTGGATGAAAACGCACCAATCGACCTGTTGAAGGTAAAAAATTTCTGAATGGATCTTCTGCATTGATGCGACATTCCATGGCCCATCCATCACGCTTGACGTCTTGTTGGGTCATGGGTAATTTTTCACCAGCGGCGACACGAATCATCAACTCAACTAAATCTAATCCCGTGAGGCATTCGGTCACGGGATGCTCCACTTGAAGTCGCGTATTCATTTCAAGGAAATAAAAACTTTGATCTTTGCCCACCACAAACTCAACCGTGCCAGCGCTTTGGTATTGAACCGCTTTGGCCAGTGCAACGGCTTGCTCACCCATAGCAATTCGCGTTTCGTCACTAATAAAGGGTGACGGGGCTTCTTCAATCACTTTTTGATGGCGACGTTGAATAGAGCACTCGCGTTCATTTAAATAAATGATATTACCTTGACTGTCACCTATGACTTGAATTTCAATGTGACGCGGTTCTACTATATATTTTTCGATGAACACACGGTCGTCACCAAAACTGTTGCGTGCTTCATTGGTGCAAGAAGTGAAACCTTCTAACGCTTCCTTGTCGTTGTGAGCCACGCGCAAACCTTTGCCGCCACCACCAGCGCTGGCTTTGATCATCACGGGGTAGCCAATGCCTTTTGCAATCTCAACTGCTTTGTGTGCAGATTCAATGGCTTCGTTGTAGCCAGGTATGGTATTGACCTTAGCCGCATTGGCTAATTTTTTGGATGCGATTTTGTCGCCCATCGCTGCAATCGAATGGTGTTTGGGTCCAATAAAAACAATGTCCTCTTCTTCGCAGCGTTTAGCAAACTGTTCGTTCTCGCTTAAAAATCCATAACCGGGATGCACGGCTTGCGCACCTGTTGCTTTGCAAGCGGCAATGATTTTGTCGGCCACCAAATACGATTCACGTGAAGGCGCAGGGCCAATTAAGACCGACTGGTCGGCCAATTCCACATGACGTGCATCTTTATCGGCTTCTGAATAAACAGCCACGGTTTGAATGCCCATTTTTTTGGCTGTTGCAATCACACGGCAGGCAATTTCACCGCGATTGGCAATTAAAATTTTTGTAAACATAAAGGTGAGTCCTTAAAGAGGAATGTTGCCGTGTTTGCGCCAAGGATTTTCAATTTTTTTATCTTTGAGCATCACCAAGGAACGACAAATGCGTTTGCGTGTTTCATGCGGTTGAATCACGTCATCGATAAAGCCACGTGCACCGGCTACAAATGGATTGGCAAAGCGCGCTTTGTATTCGGCCTCTTTGGTGGCGAGTTTTTCTGGATTGCCTTTGTCATCACGAAAAATAATTTCAACCGCGCCCTTGGCACCCATCACTGCAATTTCTGCATGAGGCCACGCAAAATTAACATCACCGCGTAAATGCTTGGAAGCCATCACGTCGTAGGCGCCACCATACGCTTTGCGAGTAATCACCGTGATTTTAGGAACCGTGCACTCGGCATAGGCATACAACAATTTGGCACCGTGTTTGATGATGCCGCCAAATTCTTGGGATGTACCCGGCATGAAGCCAGGAACATCGACAAACGTGATAACAGGAATATTGAACCCATCACAAAAGCGCACAAATCGCGCGGCCTTGATGCTGGACTTGATATCGAGACAACCCGCAAGCACCATGGGTTGATTGGCAACGATTCCAACGGTTTGACCGTCCATACGTGAAAAACCAATCAGAATATTTTTTGCGTAATCGGGTTGTAATTCAAAAAAATCACCATCGTCAACGGTTTTAAGAATCAACTCTTTCATGTCGTAAGGCTTGTTGGGATTTTCAGGCACCAAGGTGTCCAAACTCAAATCGATGCGATCGGTTGGGTCGCCACTTCTTCTAATGGGCGATTTTTCTTTGTTGTTGAGTGGCAAGTAGTTATAAAGCCTGCGAAGCATCAACAGGGCTTCCACATCATTATTGAAAGACATATCAGCTACACCACTTTTGGTGGTGTGTGTGACTGCACCGCCTAAATCCTCTGCACTGACTTCCTCGTGCGTAACTGTTTTGACCACTTCGGGGCCAGTCACAAACATGTATGAAGTATCTTTGACCATGAAAATAAAATCGGTGAGTGCAGGTGAATATACCGCACCGCCTGCAGAAGGGCCCATGATGAGACTGATTTGCGGCACCACACCACTGGCCATCACATTGCGTTGAAACACTTCTGCGTATCCACCCAATGACGCAACGCCTTCTTGGATACGCGCACCGCCAGAATCATTGAGCCCAATCACAGGCGCACCAACTTTCATCGCTTGATCCATGATTTTGCAAATTTTTTCTGCATGAGGCTCTGACAACGCACCGCCATAAACTGTAAAGTCTTGGCTAAATACAAACACCAAGCGACCATTGATCATGCCGTAACCTGTCACCACCCCGTCACCTGGAATTTTGTTCTCTTCCATGCCAAAGTCTGTGCAGCGATGCTCAACAAACATATCCCATTCTTCAAACGTGCCTTCATCTAATAAAACTTCTAAACGCTCGCGCGCTGTGAGCTTGCCTTTGGCGTGTTGAGCGTCGATTCTTTTTTGACCGCCACCCATTCGAGCCGCAGCTTGCTTTTGTTCGAGTTGTTGAATGATTTGTTGCATGAACTTCTCCAAAAATATTTAGGTCTTGTGTTGGTGAAGATCCAAAAGACGACGCGCTGCAGTGGATGCGGCCAATTGGCCACTTGATACTTGGTCGATCAGACTGGGTAACAATATTTGAACTTGTGAGTTGTTTTGAAATGCGTGTTCGAGCCCCACGTGAATGCGCTCCCACATCCAATGAATGGATTGCTCTTGACGGCGCTTTTGAAAATATCCGTTGTGTTTTTGCAATTTTTTAAATTGCATCACTTGAGTCCAAAAAGCATCTACACCAGTCACCTTTAGTGCACTAATAGGCATCACTTGCGGATGCCATTGGGTTTCATCGTGATGCACGTGTTCGGGGTTGCCATGCAATCCAAGCAATCGCAAGGAAGATGTGATCATGGCTTGCGCGCGCGTGGCGGCATCTTTGTCGATATCGGCTTTGTTAATAAGAACCAAATCTGCGAGCTCCATCACGCCTTTTTTGATGGCTTGTAAATCATCGCCTGCATTGGGCAACTGCATCAATACAAACATATCGGTCATACTTGCAACGGCCACTTCACTTTGACCAACGCCTACGGTTTCAACAATGACGATGTCATAGCCTGCGGTCTCACACACCAACATGGCTTCGCGCGTTTTTTCTGCAACGCCACCGAGGTTGCGACTGCTGGGACTCGGTCTAATGTAAGCGTTGGGATGAACCGATAATTGTTCCATGCGGGTTTTGTCACCCAAAATCGAACCACCAGAAACGGTGGACGATGGATCAACCGCTAACACGGCAATGCGGTGTCCTTTTTCAATCAAATACAAACCCAATGCTTCAATCAGCGTACTTTTGCCAACACCAGGAACACCACTGATACCGATTCGAAAAGAAGGCTTGGTGTGTTGCAACAAACCCGTTAAGAGTTGATCGCTGAGCACTCGATGATCCGCACGCGTCGATTCGAGCAAAGTAATGGCCTTGGCCATCGCGCGTCGTTGAACGAACGCGTCGCCTTGCACAATCTCATCGAGCAAATCGGTTAGATTCAAGCCAATGCCTTTTTGATGTTTTCCAGCACATCTTTGGCGCTGGCAGGAATCGGTGTGCCAGGTCCATAAATACCTTTGACACCTGCTTCATACAAAAACTCATAATCTTGTTTTGGAATCACACCACCGACAAAAACAATGATGTCTTTGGCGCCTTGTTTTTTGAGTTCTTCAATGATGGCGGGGACCAATGTTTTATGACCCGCGGCTAATGTTGATACGCCCACTGCGTGCACATCGTTTTCAATGGCTTGTCGTGCGCATTCTTCGGGTGTTTGAAACAACGGACCCATGTCCACATCAAACCCCAAATCTGCAAATGCAGTGGCCACTACTTTTGCACCGCGATCGTGACCGTCTTGTCCTAATTTAGAAATCATGACGCGAGGTCTGCGACCTTGATCGGTTGCAAACTGTGCAATTTCTTTTTTGAGTTGATCCCAGCCGTCGGCTGAGTCGTATGCGGTGGCGTACACCCCCGTTACCTTTTGTGTATCGGCGCGGTGTCGGCCGTAAACTTTTTCAAGTGCATCGCTCACCTCTCCTACAGTTGCGCGTAAACGCATGGCTTTGATGGATAAATCAAGTAAGTTGCCCGAATTGTTTTGTGCGGCTTGCGTGATTGCTTCTAAAGCTTTGGTCACAGCCGCCGTATTGCGTTGTGATTTGATTATTTTTAATCGCTCAATTTGACCGTCGCGCACTTTAACGTTGTCAATTTGTAAGATGTCAACGGCGTCTTCGGTATTGAGTTTGTATTTGTTAACACCCACAATCACATCTTTGCCAGAATCGATTCTCGCTTGTTTTTGAGCGGCGGCGGCTTCAATTTTGAGCTTGGCCCAGCCCGAATCCACTGCTTTGGTCATACCGCCCATCGCTTCAACTTCTTTAATGATGGTCCACGCAGCGTCGGCCATTTCTTGAGTGATTTTCTCCATCATGTAACTGCCCGCCCATGGGTCGATCACATTGGTGATGTGGGTTTCTTCTTGAATAATAAGTTGCGTGTTGCGTGCAATGCGCGAACTGAATTCGGTAGGCAATGCAATGGCTTCATCGAAACTATTGGTATGCAAAGATTGTGTGCCACCAAACACAGCCGCCATGGCTTCAATCGTGGTGCGCACCACGTTGTTGTAGGGGTCTTGTTCGGTCAGAGACCAGCCCGATGTTTGACTGTGCGTGCGCAGGATCAAACTTTTCGGATTTTGAGCGCCTACATCTTTCATGATGCGACACCACAGCAGTCGTGCAGCGCGCATTTTGGCAATCTCTAAATAAAAATTCATGCCCACGGCCCAAAAGAACGACAGGCGAGGCGCAAAATCATCGACATTCAAGCCCTTGGCCATGGCTGTTTTGACATACTCTTTGCCATCGGCCAATGTGAAAGCCAATTCCAAGGATTGATTGGCACCTGCTTCTTGCATGTGATAGCCAGAGATTGAAATTGAATTGAATTTGGGCATGTTTTGCGCCGTGTATTCAATGATGTCACCAACAATGCGCATTGATGGCTCTGGTGGATAGATATAAGTGTTGCGCACCATGAATTCTTTGAGAATATCGTTTTGTATGGTGCCACTGAGTAACTCTTGAGAAACGCCTTGCTCTTCTGCGGCCACCACATAGCCTGCCAATACAGGCAACACAGCGCCATTCATGGTCATCGATACCGATACTTTGTCCAAAGAAATTTGATTGAAGAGTATTTTCATGTCTTCAACCGAATCAATGGCCACGCCTGCTTTGCCCACATCGCCAGTGACGCGTGGATGATCGGAGTCATAACCGCGGTGAGTGGCCAAATCAAAAGCAACCGACACGCCTTGGCCACCAGCGGCCAAAGCTTTTCTGTAAAACGCATTGGATTCTTCTGCCGTAGAAAAACCTGCGTATTGACGAATCGTCCATGGGCGTACCGCATACATGGTGGCTTGCGGGCCGCGCAAAAAAGGCTCGAAACCAGGCAATGTGTGGGTATACGGAAGATTTTTTGTATCTTCTGCGGTGTACAAGGCTTTTAATGCAAAACCATCGGGGGTTTGCCACTGAAGCGCGTCCATATTGCCTTGCGGCGCAGACTTTTGAGCCGCCTTGACCCACTCTTGCATACTGGCTTGGTAAAAAAGGGCTTTGTTGTTGTTCATTCGTCACTCTGGGGGTTGATGACCGATGGGATTCATTATATCATTCATAATTATGAATTCAAAATTATGAATGACGTCTACAATAAACCCATTACAGCGCTTACTTTAATCCCACGTGCACTCTATGTAGAAGTAGCTGAGCGCCTGCGTTTGCGAATTTTTTCGCAAGAACTCTTGCCTGGCAGTTGGATCGATGAGCTCAAAATTGCCGAGGAATATGGAATCAGCCGCACGCCACTGCGCGAGGCACTCAAGGTTTTAGCCACAGAAGGCCTCATCACCATGAAAATGAGGCGCGGTGCGTACGTGACGGAGGTCAATGAAAAAGATCTGCGCGACGTCTACCACGTGCTCTCTTTATTAGAGTCCGACGCGGCAAGCGTGGTGGCCACAATCGCTACTGAAGAGCAACTGGCGCAATTGCAACGTCTGCATGCGCAATTGGGCAAAGCTATCAAAGATCCCGAAAAATTCTTCGCCATCAATGAGCAGTTTCACATGCTTGTTTTGGATGTTGCCAATAACAAATGGCGCACTCAGATGGTGGAAGATTTGCGCAAGGTGATGAAACTCAATCGCCACAATTCTTTATTTAAGTCGGGGCGTATTCAAGAGTCATACAATGAGCATCAACGGATATTGAATGCATTGTTAGAACGCAATTCCAAACAGGCCGCATTGCGCACACAGAAACACTTTAGCAATGGCCTCAAGGCCGCGGCCTAAATACAAGGCGGTTTATTTAACGCAATCGGCAAACAAGTGGGTCACTCCCTGCTCGTCTTTGATTTCAACCAAACCATGAATATCGGTTTCAAAACCAGGACACTGCGCATTGAACTCACGCGAAAACTTAAGGTAATCCACAATTTTTTTGTTGAACACTTCGCCAGGAATCAACAAAGGAATTCCTGGTGGGTAAGGCGTTACCAAGCTGGTGGTGATGCGCCCTTCGAGTTGATCAACTGGAACGCGTTCGGTGTTGCGATGCGCAATTTGAGCATAGGCATCGCTTGGTTTCATCGCAGGCGTTAAATCACTCAAATACATTTCGGTAGTTAAGCGTGCAATATCGTATTTGGCATACAAGGTGTGGATATGCTGACATAAATCTCTGAGGCCCATGCGCTCATACTTATGATGCTTTTGGCAAAACTCGGGCAAGATGCGCCACATCGGTTGATTCTTGTCGTAATCGTCCTTGAATTGTTGCAGAGCAGTGAGCAATGAATTCCAACGACCTTTGGTAATGCCGATGGTAAACATAATAAAGAAACTGTAGAGCCCTGTTTTTTCAACAATCACACCGTGTTCAGCTAAAAATTTGGTCACGATACTTGCAGGTATGCCGCTGTTGTCAAACTTGCCGTCCAGATCTAAACCTGGTGTAACGATGGTGGCCTTAATGGGGTCCAACATATTAAAGCCATCGGCAATACCGCCAAAGCCGTGCCAATTGAGTGAAGCTGATTTGGATTTAGAAGATGTTTTTTTCTCGGATTTGATGATCCATTTGTCAGCGCGACCAATGCCGTCTTCGATCAAATCTTCGGGGCCCCAAACTTTAAACCACCAATCTTGGCCGTATTCATCATCAACCTTGCGCATGGCACGACGAAAATCCAAGGCCTCCAAAATACTTTCTTCAACCAACGCAGTGCCCCCAGGTGGCTCCATCATGGCTGCAGCCACATCACAGCTTGCAATAATGCTGTACTGTGGACTGGTGCTGGTGTGCATTAAATAGGCTTCGTTGAATAGATGTCGATCCAATTTTTCGGTTTGCGACTCTTGTACCAAGACGTGACTGGCCTGACTGATACCTGCCAATAATTTATGAATCGATTGCGTTGAATAAACCATGGAGTGAACAGGACGCTCACGTTTTTTCCCCATCGCGTGGTAAACGCCATAGAAAGGATGGAAGGCCGCGTGCGGCAACCAAGCTTCGTCAAAGTGCAAGTTGGCGATGAAACCATCTAACATTTTTTTGATGGTTTCTGTGTTGTACAAAACACCGTCGTAGGTTGATTGCGTTAAGGTTAAAACGCGTGGTTTAATTTTGGAGAAGTCCGCACCTTTGAGCAATGGATTGGCTTTGATTTTTGCGCGAATCGCGTCTTGCTCAAATTCACTTTGCGGAATCGGTCCGATGATGCCAAAGTGATTGCGCGTGGGTTTGAGGAAAACTGGAATCGCACCCGTCATGATGATGGCGTGCAAAATTGATTTGTGACAGTTTCGATCAACCACAACCACATCACCAGGTGCTACCGTGTGATGCCAAACCATTTTGTTTGAGGTACTGGTGCCGTTGGTTACAAAAAAGCAGTGGTCGGCATTGAAGATACGCGCCGCATTGCGCTCGCTCTCACCAATCGCCCCGTTGTGATCCAGCAATTGACCTAATTCTTCGACCGCGTTGCAAACGTCGGCTCGCAACATGTTTTCACCATAAAACTGGTGATACATCTGCCCCACAGGACTCTTTAAAAACGCGACACCACCCGAGTGCCCAGGGCAATGCCATGAATAAGAGCCATCTTCGGCATAGTCGAGCAGTGCTTTGAAGAATGGTGGTTGTACCCCCTCTAAATAGCTTTTGGCTTCGCGGATTATGTGACGCGCCACAAATTCAGGCGTGTCTTCAAACATGTGAATAAAGCCATGCAATTCGCGCAAGATATCGTTGGGCAAATGACGCGATGTTTTAGTCTCGCCATACACGTAAATGGGAACGTCGGCGTTTTTACGACGTACTTCATCGATAAACATGCGTAAATTTAAAACTGCAGGATCCAAATCAGGCCCCGGCGTGAATTCTTCATCGTCAATGGACAAAATAAACGCACTGGCGCGCGATTGTTGTTGTGCAAATTGGCTGAGGTCACCATAACTGGTGACACCCAAAATCTCAAAGCCTTCAGACTCAAAGGCTTGCGCCAAGGCGCGAATACCCAAACCGGAGGTATTTTCCGAGCGAAAGTCTTCGTCGATGATGACAATGGGAAAGCGAAACTTCATTGATAACTCCCGCCTCGAAGGCGCATGGGTTCATAACAAGAGGCGAAGTGTAACTCCTAAGGCCACTGATACAATAGCATGCTTCGGAGAGGTGGATGAGCGGTTTAAGTCGCACGCCTGGAAAGCGTGTGAGGGTTAATAGCCCTCCGCGGGTTCGAATCCCGCCCTCTCCGCCAATAAACTTGTATTACAAGCTGTTTTCAAATAATTGCAGTCTCTTTTCTAAATCACTCGCCAGTTTTCCTCTGGCCGCATAAATAGCTTCACGCTGCGCGTTATAAAGTTTGACTTGCTTGAGGTTTTCAAACATCTTGAGGTGAATCGAACGCATTTCAGACAGCGTTTGCTTATATTGATTTTCTAAATCTTGAAGAATCAATTTTTTCTGCGAAAAGTCTTCAATACTTTCCATCAGTGGCGTCCAAGATTCCAGTTGATGATCTTGGTTTTCATTGTCTTTTTGCAGGTTTTGAACTGAATCGACAATTTTTTCTAAATTTTCAAAAATTTTATAAATCTCTACATTTTCTATTTTTTTCTTGAGATGTTCATAATTTTCGTCATAAGACAATTGAGTGGGCATCTCATTTCTTGCTTCTAATTGAATGTTTTTAATAATTTCTGGATTGAATGAGGTGTTATTGATGGGCTTGACCTTTTCTGTCTCATTATTGAGGTGCATCGAATAAGGCGAATAGTCGGTTTGATTCAAGGCTTCGTCCTTGTGCACATCATGATAAAAAGATTCGATATTGGATTTGGTTGAAACTGTACTGGTATTACAAGGACGACTACAGTATCTTCAATACCATACGGCAAAGGAAAGTACTTTATTGCAACGTCTGGTGCAGATACCGTTAGTGGCACATCGTCTGTTGATGTTGTCAAGAATTCTTCCTCCCGTGATTCAAACCAAGTTGTGAAGTTATCAGATGGCTCATGGCAAGTACAAAATAAGTCATCGCCTGTTGACACGGACACCTTGGTCAATGTTGAGCGTATTCAATTTAGTGATACAAGCCTTGCGCTTGACATATCGGGTAATGCGGGACAGGCAGCCAAGATATTGGGTGCAGTGTTTGGACCTGCGAGCGTTAAAGATAGTGATCCTGTTGGCATTGTAGTAATCTCCTAATGCGACCTTATACCGAAGTGCTAATTGCGTCAATGGCATTGGCGACCTAGCTGTAAAATAGTTGCATACTTTTAGGGATGGTCTGAAAAAC
>Ga0194035_1001748_pt1 | contig 11195 bp, 10 predicted proteins | sample JunL2320m_MetaG_FD_148680 | JGI IMG/M metagenome (GOLD analysis project Ga0194035, IMG submission 148680) | Anoxic zone freshwater microbial communities from boreal shield lake in IISD Experimental Lakes Area, Ontario, Canada - Jun2016-L239-20m | ecosystem: Environmental > Aquatic > Freshwater >...
TTTGTCTGCTGGCTTTTTTTCATACCTCGTCGATTTCGAGAGGCCAGCATGGCTAGCCAAAACCCCAGAAAGGCGGCCACGCAGGCGAGCACAATCAGGGGTCGGCGGACGTCGTGATTGAGCGTCCAAGCACCCAAGGCGTGGAATGCGCCCCACACCACAATCCCGGCCATGATCCAGCGGACTAGACGTTCGGCGTCAGGGGGAGGAGCAGCGTGAGGCATGCCTTCATTCTAAGCGGTCTAGAAACGAAGTGCCCAGAGAAGATGGCCCCAAAGGGCCCCCGGAACGGTCCAGATCCTTAGGGGGGCTAGAGAATCCGAACCGTTTCCGGGAGCGATTGGACGGGTGACACCGACGGAACAACTGGCCGAAAAGATATCGTTTGAAACCGCGGGAAAGCTCTGGTCTGCTAACAACCTCCTCATCGGCTCGAAGCGACGGCGAGCATCCATGCTGCCGCTCATCTCCGAGCGGGGCCTCACTCTCTGCCCCAGCTACCTGCATTGGGGCAAAGAATAGAGAACGTATTTTTAAGCGTCAAGGCCTCTCTTGCGGCCAATTCAGTCTCTTTTTGGCCACCGGTGGCTGTGCCAAAACCCAATCTGTGGGGGGCGTGGAAAAGGCATCAGCCCGAGAGCCTGTGGTACACGCTATGCTCCGCTATGCTTGGGGTGGCGACCTCATCGCCACGTGCCAACACCGCTGGTCTTTCACGAGTATTGAGGAGGAGTCCACAGGCATGCCTGATCCAGTTGTTTCTTCGGGAGTTGTTTCTTTGGGATCCGCTCTTTCGGGAGCCGTCAACATAATTGCGGGGGCTGGCAATCCGCCCACCACCGAGGCTTGGCAGACGGCGTTTGAATCTGCGTTGCCCTACCGCGATTTTTTAGAACGGCACGGTACTGCCGATCAACGCAGCCGGTGGGAAGCATTTCACGCCAGAGTCTCGCTGACCGAAGCTCAAAAAACGCTACTCGGTGGATTCGTGCGACGCATGCCCGTGCTGGTGCTGGCCGGAACGTGGTGCGGCGACTGCGTGAACCAGTGCCCGATCTTTGACCACTTTGCGTCTGCATCGCCCACGATCGACTTGAGGTTTCTGGATCGGGATGCCCATCCCGACATAGCCGCGCATGGAAAAGTGTGCGGTGGGCAGCGGGTGCCCGTTGCGGTGTTTCTGAGTGAGGATTATTCCCCGGTTCTGTTCTACGGAGACAAGACGCTGTCAGCCTACCGTGCTGCGGCCGCGTCGCAGTTCGGCGAGAGTTGCCAGAGCGGTGCTGTGCCTCCTGCCGCTGGAGCGATTGCCGCTGTCACTGCCGACTGGCTGGATCAATTCGAGCGAGTGCAGTTGATCCTGCGGCTTTCGGGACGGCTGCGACAGATACACGGAGACTGACGCACTCGCTGTCGGGCGAGGAATCCCGATGCAGGCTCCACTCGCAAGATTCCTTGGATCCACACCCCACCAAAGGCGAATGATCGTATGACAAGCGGCGAACGTTGGACGGTCTATCCGCTTCTCTTTTTTGCCTTGGGTCTGGCTTTTCGCGCCGCGGCGTTGCCCGATGCAAACTTTACAACAGCCACGATCGAGGGGCTCGATGCCACTCGACTGGTCTGCCGCGAGATCGTCGTGGCATCTGAAGACGGCACGATTCTGGTTCACATCGGCCGCGTCATGGACGGTGGTGGCGGCCGAATCGAAGTGAAAGACAGCCGGGGAGTGGATGCCATTGCGATTGGCACCGGTGCCACAGGCCGTGACGGCAGCCTGGGATTCTTTGACGACAATGGAACGCCTTCGGGGCACATCGGGGCTGAGGCCGCCGACTGAAACTTGCACGCGGCTGGTCGAGCCAAGGACTTTTGCGGCAACGACTTTTAAACCATGGGGCCAGTCGCCTCCCCAAACACTCGTGCATCAGTGCGCCCGGCAGGGCTCGAACCTGCAACCCTCGGTTCCGAAGACCGATGCTCTATCCAATTGAGCTACGGGCGCGCGGGGAATACCATCCACACGATCGTAGCGGTTTTGACGGGAGTCTCAAGCAGGGGGCCGATGCTGGTGGGGTTGAGCCGGTTTGAAAACCAACACTTTTACCATGAATTCAGAGCTGGCTTTGACCAGAGTGCCTTGGGTAGCCTATTTTACGAGGAGAAAGATTCGATCTGGCGATACGTGACGGGGCAGTCTGATCGCTGGGCTGAACATGGCTTCATGGCTTCATGGGATACGTCACTCTTCGAGTTCTGCACGGCGCGGACCGCGGTAAAATCTTTGACCACTTGTCGACCCCGGTGACGATCGGTCGCGAGGAAGGCAACTCGATTCAGCTCAACGATGAGCGTATCAGCCGCTATCACCTCAAACTGCAGGAAGATAACGACAAGATTGTGCTGACAGATCTGGAAAGCACCAACGGCACAAAGGTGAACGGCGAGGATATTCAGGTGCGGATCGTGCGTGATGGCGACATGATCGCCGTAGGCCGATCGCTTCTTCTGGTCGGTTCGCGTAGCGATATTGATCGTCGCATCGCCGAGATCGCTGCTAAGCTGCCGCCGGCCGACGAAGCCCGCGCCAAGCAGATGGGAGAGCGGTTACAACATATCGCAGCGCAGCAGTCGGATGTGATCGAAGACCTGGGGGACGTTCGCAGTCCGCTCTTGCCTGGCGGGCCACCACCGCTTCCCGAGCGACTCAGCCCAAGCCAGGCGGCCGAAATGGCTGAACTGCTCGACTACATCCAGGCGGTCCTCCGCGAGGCGACCGAGGGAGCGGTCATACGACCTGGCAACGAGCGAGTGGAGATCGATTTTCCGCACTGGCAAGCCGTGCTTGATCTGCAGGCGAGGCTGGCCGAATTGCTCCGCGAAATCGGCGAACCGCACTAACGTGCATCTCGGATAGCTCGAGCGGCAAGCCCCGAATCCAAGACGTTGCTTGGATGCTTGAGGCCTATGCTTCGTCGCCGACGGCTGGCTTTGCCGAGCTCTCTCTGTGAGGCTCTCTATGGAAGTAGAGCACCGCTGGCGGGATCGGCCTGATTTCCCAAGCCTCCCGATTCGGCAACACCTCCGGATCAAATGTTGTATCAGCCTCCACCACGAGCGTGCTACCCACCGGGGCCGCCAATCGCATCGCTTCGATGAGCGATGCCAGGTCGTCCCACCGTTCGCTGAAGAACGACCACGGAGGCGAAATAAAAACAATCCACGGCGACGACGTGGGCAACTGGGGCATGCATTTAGCCCACAGCAACACATCCCCGGTGCGCACGTCAATTTTTTCCTGGATGCCCAGAGACTCGCCGCTGCGGCGCAGGATCGCTGCGGTTGGGAAATGCCGTTCCACAAAGATTGCCCGCAAAGCTCCGCGGCTAACGGCCTCGAAGCCGATCGCACCCGAACCGGCAAACAAGTCGATGGCTAGAGCCCCTTTGACATCTGTGCCGAGCAGATCAAACAGCGACTCCCTCACCCGGTCTTTCATTGGCCGCGTGCGCGCATCGGGAATGAATTCCAGACGCCGCCCCCGGAGTTCGCCGCCCCCGATGCGGGGAGCACTGGCAGCCTCCTCCCGCCGTGTGAGAGGGACCGACGGAGACGCAGAACGATCGGTCTTCGGGCGGGTGCGGCGTGGCATTGTGGGATTTTCCAAGAGGGCAGGCGAGTGTGTGGCCAGAGCGTGTGTTTGAGAACGCAGTTTCGGGAGGTATGCGAAACGTGTTATGGTAGCGGGAGATCACGATATTTTTTTGAGGAGACACGCGATGGCTGGAGCCCCCTGTTTTCGAGCGATGTTTCTACTATTCGTGCTGATCGGTGCGGTGGCCGTGTCTGCCAATGCCCAATCGCCTAGCGTCGAAACCCACATTGCCCCTGCGCACGCCCAAGCAGAGTTTGCCGCAGCGAGCAAAGAGATGAAACGACTCGTCGGCGAGATGACCGTCTTGCAGGCCGAATACCAGCAGCCGGAAAGTGATAAAAAAGCCGTCGAGGCAAAGTTTGTTGCCACAAAGGATCAGGCAAAGGCCACGAGTTCGCGGCTGGAAACGGCTGCGTTTGCACTGGCGATGATCGAGCCGAAAAACCCCGATGCCCAGCAAATCTGTGGTGCGGTGGTGGCCGCTGCACTCCAACTCGACGATCCTTTCAAGGTGATCAAGTTGACGGAGATGCTCAGCACGGCCGGCGCGGCCAGCGGCGATGTCATGCTCATGGGCGCCACTGCGGCGATCTCGCTCTCGCAACTCGATGAGGCCACCAGTTTCTTAAAAAAAGCTATTGCGGCGGGCATTGATCGGTCAAAGGTTGATGGGCTCGAACAGGTGATCCAGACGGAACGGCCAAAGGTTGATGCCGAGATGCTCACGCGGAAGGCCGAGGCTGCCGCTGACGATCTGCCACGCGTGAAGATGACAACATCCAAGGGCGCTCTGGTCATCGAATTATTTGAAAACGAGGCGCCTAATAGCGTGGCTAATTTTATCTCGCTGGTTGAGAAGGGTTTTTACAATGGCACTCCTTTCCATCGCGTGATCGGCGGTTTCATGGCGCAGGGAGGTGATCCGACCGGTTCGGGCACGGGAGGCCCAGGGCACGTGATCGATTGTGAGTGCGAGGCAACGGGTGCCAGAAAACATTTTCTAGGCACGCTTTCGATGGCCCACGCCGGCAAAAACACGGGTGGCTCACAGTTTTTCCTCACGTTCCGGCCCACGGCACACTTAGACGGCAAGCACACTGTGTTTGGGCGTGTGATTGAGGGCTTTGACGTGCTCCCTCAACTCAATCGCACCGAGGGGCCTCTGGCCAGCGGCCAGCCGCCGGATACGATCGTAAAGGCCGAGGTGATTCGAAAGCGAAACCATCCCTACGAACCCAAAACGCGTCCACAGTAGACTGTCGGTTTGGGATCGCACCATCGGGGCATCCATAGCTATGAAAACCAAACAGAGAGAATTCTCGATAGAACGTTCTGGCTCGCAGGGAGAGCCCATGACTCGCCTGCGTGTGGCACGTGCGGTGCGCTTGAGCATCGTGGGATGCACTGCCGTCGTTCTGGCCACATGGGCCATCCACTCTGCACCGTTCCAGATCGCCACCGCCGCAGACCCCGTTTCCGGAGCCGCCCCCATGCCCGTAGACCCTACGCCACCTGGTTCAACGCCATCTCCAACGCAACCCTCGGGCGATCCAAGTGCAGGAGCCAATCCAGCCCTTACCGGCCGCGTAGCCGATGAGGATCTGCCCAAGACAAACGCCGAGTGGCGCAAGCGTCTTACGCCCGAGCAATTCGAGGTGGCCAGGAAGAAGGGCACCGAGCGTGCTTTTACAGGCAAGTATTGGGACACCACTACACCCGGCACCTACCGCTGCATCTGCTGCGGGGAACCGCTTTTTAAGTCGAATGAAAAGTTTGAAAGCGGGTGTGGGTGGCCGAGTTTTTCCAGTCCGATCGACGGAGTAAAAGGCGAAACGGTTGCCGAACACGAAGATGTTTCACACTTCATGCGTCGCACAGAGGTGACATGCAGGCGTTGCGGAGCCCATCTAGGACACGTGTTCAACGATGGCCCGCCACCGACTGGCTTGCGTTACTGCATCAACTCGGCCTCAATCGTTTTGGATAAAAAGTAAATCGCCTTCGCGTTGCAGACCACGCCAGCGATTTTTTACCTCGCGAGAAGCCAAGCCAAGAGGCCTTTTTGAACGTGCATGCGGTTGGCAGCCTCTTCGACCACAACGCTCTGCGGGCCGTCAATCACAGCATCGGTCACTTCCTCGCCCCGCCGGGCGGGCAGGCAGTGCATGAAGATCGCATCCGGACATCGCTTCATGAGCGTTTCATTCACCTGAAAAGAGGCAAACTCTGCCATCCGCTTGGCTCGTTCCTGCTCTTGGCCCATGCTTGCCCAGACGTCGGTGTAGACAACAGCCGCGCCCTCCACCGCTGCTCTTGGATCGGTTGTTTCTACGATTTCAGCATTCGGCAGAATCTGCTGAACATGTGCGCGAAATGATGCGTCAAACCGATAGTCCTTCGGCGATGCCAACACAAACCGCATGCCCAACTGGCCGCAGAGAATCGCCAGCGAACGAGCCACGTTGTTGCCGTCACCAACAAATGCCAGCGTGCGGCCAGCGACTGGTCCCACGTGCGAGCGAAGGGTGTAGATATCGGCCAATGCCTGGCATGGGTGGCAGTAGTCGCTGAGGCCATTGATGACCGGCACGCTGGAGGCAGCCGCCAGCGACACAAGCGTGTCGTGAGACTTTGTGCGGCAGACAATGGCGTCGACGTACTGGCTCAGCACGCGGCCAAAGTCGGCAATGCTCTCTCGCGAACCGGCAAAGCCTGTATCTTCACCGAGAAAAACGCTCGAGCCACCAAGGTGAACCATCGCCGCTTCAAAGCTCACGCGCGTGCGGAGGCTCGGCTTCTCAAAGACGAGCGCCAGCACCCGGCCTGGAAGGAGTCTGTCGCGGCGGCCGTCGTTGCATGTGGCTTGCAGATCCTGCGAGACGGAAAAGATTGCCTCAATCTCCGAAGCGGAGACATCTTCTGGGACAATGAGATGACGCATAAAGGATTCAGTTAACTTCGAGAGGCAACTTCGAGAATGGCGTCGGAGAGTTTATCGCAGCCTTCGTGAACATCTGCGGGGGAGATGGTCATCGCCGGGAGAAGCCGAATCACGCGGCCTTGCGTGCAATTGACGAGAAGATTTTTTTCAAGGCATGCCTGCACGACAGCGGCACAATCAATCGAAAGCTCTATGCCGATCATCATGCCGATGACGCGCACATCTCGCACCGCATCGCACTGTGCTTTGAGCGATTCCAATCGCGTTCGGAAAAGAGCCGCCACGGCGTCGACGTGGTCAAGCAGATGGTGCTGCTCGATCATCTCAATCGCCGCTAGGCCGGCAACCGCAGCAATCGGATTGCCTCCAAATGTGGCTGCATGCATCCCTGGCCGCAGATGCTTGGCAAGCTCCACCGTCGTGAGCATCGCGCCGCCAGCCACGCCTGCGCAGAGGCTCTTGGCGAGCGTCATCACATCGGGCGTCACGCCAAAGTGCTGGTAGCCAAACCACTTGCCCGTGCGGCCGCAGCCACACTGCACCTCGTCGAACACCAGCAGCAGATCCCGCTGATCGGCGATGCGACGCAGTCCTTCCAGAAAGCCCTTGGGGGCAGGCACAACGCCTCCCTCGCCTAGGATTGGTTCGATGAGGATGCCACCGGTGTATTCGTCGATCAGTTTTTCAACTGCATCCAAATCACCGTGCGGGGCATATTGAAAACCAGCCACCATGGGCCCCAACCCCTCGTGGTATTTAGGCTGGGCTGTGGCCGACACACTGCCCATCGTGCGGCCGTGGAAGCCCCCCTGAAACGTGATGATTTTGTATCGCTTGCCGTCTGTGCGGAGCCGAACGAGTTTGATCGCAGCCTCGTTGGCCTCCGTACCGGAGTTGCAGAAAAAAGCCTGCCCACCAAACGACCGTTCCGAGAGCGCCTTGGCCCACTCCCCCTGCGGTTGCGTGTACCACGTGTTGGGTACATGGATCAGCGCCGCCATCTGTTCCTGCACAGCGCGCACAACCGGTTCGGGGCAATGCCCCAAGAGGTTGCAGCCCCACCCAGGAAAAAAGTCAAGATACTCCACGCCCTCGGCATCCCACACCCGAGAGCCTTGGCCACGCACGAGGCACACAGGAAACCGCCTGTAGTTTGGCACAACATAGCGATCGAAGACGTCGATCACTGCCTGCGTCTTTTCGCCAATGGCAGCGGACTTTCTAGCGACGGCATTCAAGTCAATCGTGGCCATAGAGAGCAACTCCAGAAACCGAGCGAGCAGATGCCGTGACGGGGGCACCCTGAGAGTGTGACGCCACAGCATCATCTCGGATGAGTTCCGTGCCAACGCCGCTGTTAGTATAGATCTCAAGGAGCAGCGAATGCCGCAGCCGGCCGTCAATGATATGGATCTTCTTGACTCCCTGCTCCAGCGTGTCGAGGCAGCCCTCAATTTTTGGAATCATACCAGCGGCGATGGTGCCATCGGCGATCATGCGTCTGGCCTCCGTCGCGGTGAGCGAGTGCACGAGGCTATTCGGATCACTGACGTCCTGTAGCACGCCTGGAATGTCGCTCAAAACAACCATTTTTTCAGCGCGAATCGCGGCGGCTACCGCGGTCGCGGCGGTATCGGCATTCACGTTGAGCTTCGCACCGTCGCTGCCGAGGGCCATTGATGGGATCACGGGCACCTGCCCGGCATAGGTGAGGTTGTCGATGGTGAGTCGATCCACCCGCGTGACCTCGCCCACGTGGCCTAAATCAATCGGCTTTCCATCGGCCCCTTCCAGCACGAGCTTCTCGCCAAAAAGCACATTGGTGGAAAGAAAATTCAGCGACATGGCGCGGCCGCCGTATTCCTCGATCCTCGCAACGAGTTCGTGGTTGAGTTCCGTGGCAAGCACTTTCTCAACAATGTCGAGCGTGGCTTGATCGGTGTATCGCCGTCCTTGCACAAAGCGAGGCTGAATGCCCGCCTCATCCATCGCGCGGGTGATAGCCTTGCCGCCGCCGTGAACCACAACAATCCGCATGCCGAGCGTGGACATGAAGACGATGTCGACGAGCAGATGCCGCAGGGAATCTGGATGTTCGACAACGCTCCCACCGAGCTTGATCACGGTCGTTGTGTCGCGGAACTTGCGAATCCATCCGAGGGCCTCGATGAGGGTGTCGGCCTTTTGAATCGCTTTGCTTTGCGGGTTGTTTTTTTGAGTGGTCGGGGGCACGTGGCGAGTTGTCCTTGTGATCTACATGGCGGCGGTTGGGGCTGTGGCGGGCTGCTGTCCGTGGGCATGCCCATCAAAACTATTTGCTTCGGCGCGAAACAGACTGTTGGTGCCGGCCCAAAACTCACGGGCATCAGCGACAGCGATCTGGGTGCCGTGACGGGCGCCCAGTACGGCCGCCCTGGGCCCTCGTCCCACAAGGCTCGCAACCAAGGCACCAGGCAGCGTTGCGGTGAACCCGATGACGCTACCCACGCAATAAAGGGTTTGTCCAACAACCAGACTCATCTCCGCGAGGCTGCTCTTTTGCGAAGTGATTGCAGCGGCAACGATTGGCTCGATCTGCCTGTTATCACGGAGCCATCGCTCCTGAAACACGCGGCGAGCGGTGTCGTCAACGGCGTGCATAAAGCTGCTGTCAAAAAGAAACGACATGGCTGTCCCCACCACTGGAACGATGTCGATCAAATGCCGAGAGACAATATCCGCCGTATCTTTCGCAACCATATTGCGACTGGTATGGGTGATGAGATCACCCTCCCGGGCCAAGCTGTGGCGGCCGGTGTCGATCTCTTCGTGAAGCACCTGAATCAACTTTTGCCTTTCGGCACAATCCTCGACCGACGTGATTTCCAGAATATCGATCACAATGGCCTGATCCACAACCCGATCCAGTGGATAGCCGTAGCAGTGTGCGATGCGTGCAATGGAACGCAGCGAAGAGACTAACTGGCCCGGAATGTGTACCGCAGGTCCGCCGAGCGAGAGCACCACGCCTTCCGCCAAGGCAACCAACTCCGCCTTCGCGCTGAATGTACACGCGATCGCATCGCACTCTTCCAGCGATCGTCCGCTTAATTCGCGAATATCGGCGACGCCAGCCCGACGCGCAACTTCTCTGGCGGAATCAGATTTAGCGGCAATACTTTCCATTGCCGTAACGAAATGCGTCACCACGGCACGGGGCACGAAATACCCCACGGCCCACGTGATCGGCGACGTGAGTGCATCGATGCACTCGGAAAGAATGCTTGGTCGCCTGTTTTTCCACGACGCGATCTGGCCAATCTGCTCCAGTTCGTACGGGGTTGGCTGGTAAGGGGGGAGCGTCATGTGTTTGCGTGCGTTACGTGACCCTGTGCGAGCCAAGAGAAGCCGTGGTGCAAGTGGGAGCGGTCAATTCCTCTGAACGCATCCGGCTCACAAAGACGTAGTTGCAGAAGACCGAAAAGTATAGCAAGCTCCTGCCCCAGATGCGCCATCACCAAACTTCGGGCCTCGGCTCGGAATCGTGGGTGCCCCGGCAGCGGGGCCTTGGCCTTGGGAGGCTAGCCCCTGCGTCGCAGACGCCGGAATGGCAGAAGGCTCGTTTGCGAAGTGCCGGTGAATCTCCTAACCTTCATGTTTGCCCCCTCGACGGCGGTGCGGGATCATGCATGAACAGACGCGATTGGATCAAGCGAACGGCTGCCGCAGGGCTCGCGCTGACTGCCACCCGTTGGCAGCAGTCGATGGCCGAGGCGGCATCGGCGAGCGATCACTTCATCCGACTGGCTGACATCCCGCTGAACAGGGCCACCTCCTTGGGCGCATCGTTTGCAGATTTTCACATCATGCAGACCGACTCGGAGTCGCTCTTTGCCAGAGAGCAGATGGTGCAGGGAGTCGTCGCGGAATCGGCGATGGGATGCTCCGTGCGGGTGCTCGTTGACGGGGCGTGGGGCTTTGCTGCCAGCGACGACAGAAGCGAAGAATCCTTGGTGCAACTGGCGGAGAGTGCCGTGGCGATCGCCAAGGCCCAGGGTGGCTGGCGGCGACGACCCGTGGAAATCGAAACCCTGCCAGCATTCAATGGCCGTTGGGAACAACCCATTGCAGTCGATCCATTTGCAGTTGCGTTGGAAGAAAAAATTGGGCGGTTGCTTGCTATCAATCAGGCCGCGATTGGGAGCGGAGCAACCTTCTGCTCCTCCCATCTGTCGTGCGTGAGAGAACGCAAGTGGCTGGCCAACACATTTGGCAGCCACATCGAACAGTCAAGAGTTCGGGTCTTTCCTGGTGCAAGCGTCACGGTGACCGATCCGAAAAAAAACGAGTTTGCAACGCGTGCGAGCTTCTCGCCCCCTCGCGGGGCGGGCTACGAATACTTTCGCGATCTGGATTCCACTGGCGAAGCCAGGCTCGCCGTCGAGCAAGCCCGCGAAAAAATGGTTGCTCCGTCGGTGGGAGCGGGAAAGCTCGACCTCGTGATCGCACCGAGCAATCTTTGGCTCACGATTCATGAAACGGTCGGCCACCCCACCGAACTGGATAGGGCGATGGGCTTTGAGGCCAACTACGCCGGAACGTCGTTCTGCACGCCGGATA
>Ga0194035_1001754_pt1 | contig 11180 bp, 9 predicted proteins | sample JunL2320m_MetaG_FD_148680 | JGI IMG/M metagenome (GOLD analysis project Ga0194035, IMG submission 148680) | Anoxic zone freshwater microbial communities from boreal shield lake in IISD Experimental Lakes Area, Ontario, Canada - Jun2016-L239-20m | ecosystem: Environmental > Aquatic > Freshwater >...
CTCTCCGGCCAGCTCATCCAGCTGGACCAGCGCCCGGCGGATCTCGGTCGCGATACGGCCGCCGTCCTCCCGGTCCAGCCGCGCAGTACGCGGCGTTGGCGACGGGGTCGGCGGCGATCACCTCGGGGACGAGGACATCCTCACCCAGAAATCGCATCCTTATTATTCGCCACCGCGTGGTGACGGCCAACCGGCTACTGATGCGTGCCCACCAACTCGACCCTGTCTGGTCAAAACCCGCAACTGGGACGCCCGGAAATCCCGACATGCAATGGGGGGGCGTGGCTGGACACCCAGGACGGGCTGCTCGCTGAGATTGCCTGCGACGGTTCCAAACATGGTTGGGCTCACTGCCTCGGCCCAAGAGCCCGCTCGACGGATTGGTGAACGAGTCCGTCTGGCGGCCCCCGCCCTGTTGGAGTTGCCGGGTTGCGGTGAGCTGATAGCGGTCAAGATCGTTGGCGAAGTGGCGGGTCAGGGGGTCGGCCGACGTCCGGTTCAACAACGGAACCTAAGACTGCACCCACCGACGCAGCAGCGAGCGCGCCCTGGTGCAAATCGAGTAGTCGACTACGCGGACCACCGCGCCGGGACTGGTAACACAATCGAACCGGCAGTAATCGGGAGACCGGCCCCTTCGGATGCCGGACAATCGGAGACCGCGCGGGCGCGCGGCAGCGGATGAAACGGGTGGAATTGTGGATGTTTGAAGCCGAGTTCGACCTCGTTGCGCAACCGAACCGGGGCGCCGTGCGACTCGTTGAGCGGCGCACCGTTCATCTCATAAGCCAGGATCGTCAGCTCGTGGTCCATGCTCGCGATCGGGTGGCAGTCGTAGTACCGCCCGCTCACCGGACCGTCGGCGAATGAATAGAACACCACCCACTTCGCGTTGGCCGCCGGCTTGATTGCCAACAACCTGAACAACTTGTTGACCAGTGTCGAAGTCGACAACCAACTGGCGCTATCCGCGTTGCTCATTACAACGTGTCGGGTGTGGAGCCGTCGTACCCTGTGCGAATGCCCTCACCGGATCTGGAGGCGCAGATCGTCGAAATCCAGACCGCTCTGCTGAACCGAAGCGACGAACTCGGCGGGATACTGGCTGACACCGTCTGGCGAGAAGTCGACTACTACGCTGACACCGGCCAGATCAGCCGTGACGAGCTCATTTCCAATTGCATCGAGAGCCTGCGCCTGATCTTCGAAGTGCTGGATGCCGCAACTACGTTCGATACCGCGTTGGCAGCCCGCACGGGAGCGGCGCGAGCGCGCGCCGGAATTCCACTGGCCGCGATCATGGACGCATACCGCGTCGGTTGCCGACTGACGTGGGAGGAAATCGTCGACCTGGCGGCCAGCCGTCCGCACATCAGCCGAGAAGGTCTGATTCGGGCGTCCGCGCGGATTTGGCTGGCTTTTGACGTCTACACCCACGCGATGGCCGGCGCATACCGCGAGACGATGACCAACAGGGTGCTCACCCAATCCGCCGAGCAAGCAGCCCTGGTGGAAGCGCTGATCGACGGCAGGATTGTCGATCAAGCCAACCTGTGGGAGATCGCCTCGATGCTGCGGCTGCCTGCCCGGGGTCCGTATGTGGTCGTCGCGGCCGAATGTGGATCCATCGGCAAATCCGCCCTACCCGGGATCGAGTCCAAGCTCAGCAGCATCGACATCGCCTCCGTCTGGCGGCTGTTGCCCGACATCCAACTCGGTCTCGTGCATGTGAGCAATGACGAGAAGTTCGAGACGCTGAAGCAGACCCTGACACGGCGTGCCGCTACCCGCATCGGCGTCAGCTCGCGGTTCGATGAGCTCAGCAATACACCGGAAGGTGTCAACTTCGCTCGAATCGCATTGTCCGCCAAGAGGCTCGACGGATCTCTGCTGGGCGTGTTCGAGGCCGAGCCGCTAGCGATCGCCGCAGTCAGCGCTCCCCGGGTGATGAAACAGATCTCGTCCGCAGTGCTCGCCGGTTTCGCCGAAATCGACGAACGCGAGCGCGAGATCCTCTTCAACACGTTTCGGGTGTGGGCAAGCGCCGACGGTTCCATCACCGTCGCCGCTGATCGCTTGTATTGCCATCCCAATACGGTGCGCCACCGCCTGCGCCGGATCGAGGAGCGGACCGGAAGGTCACTCGGCCGTCCGCGTGAACTCGCAGAGCTATGTCTCGCCTTCGAGATTGACCTTCGGCTGGCCTGAAAGACTCGTCCACAGCACATGACACATCACAGGAAACGGCGATCATTGCTGTCATATGCAACATTGACCCATCCTGGTTCTGCACGCAATACAAGGCTGCAGTCCACTGCAACAGTCAGCGACGCGCCGATGTAGTGACCACGGTGGCCGAGGGGGTTGAGTCGGAGGCGACGCTGGAAAGACTTGCCGAGTTGGGAGTAGATCGTGCTCAGGGATATGTCTTTAGCACGCCGAAGGAGATCACTTGGTAAGCATCGATCCGGGCGAGCTCAGACGTAGCGCTGACGCAGCTTCTTCCGGTCGGGCTTGCCGATCGGGGTGAGCGGGAGTTCGTCAACGAAGAGGACCTCCTGGGGAACCTTGTACCCGGACAGGTGCTCCTTGCAGAATGCCCTGACCTCGGCTTCGGTGGCCTCCTCACCCGGTTTCAGCACGAGTGCCAGCTTCAGACTCTCTCCCCGCTTCGGGTCGGGTACGCCGAACGAGCACGCATTGAGCACCTTGGGGTGGGTGTACATGAGTTCGTCGATCTCCCGCGGATACACGTTGAACCCGCTCGACAGCACCATGTCTTTCTTGCGGTCGACGATGAAGATGTAGCCGTCGTCATCCATGTAGGCGATATCGCCAGTCAGCAGCCAGCCATCTTGGAAGACCTTCTCCGTTTCGGAGGCGTTGTTCCAGTACTCGCTCATGATGGTCGGACCCTTGGCAATGATCTCGCCGGGCTCGTTGAGAGCCATGTCCGTGGTTCCGGTGTCAAGGTCGACAATGCGAATGTCGATGTCCGGGAAGGGCAGTCCGACACTGCCGGGCTTTCGCACCGTCCGGGTGGGGTTGGCAGTGAGGATGTTCGTGGTCTCCGACATCCCGTATCCCTCGGTGATCACCGCGCCCGAAAGTTCCTCGAACAGCCGCATCGCCTCGACAGGCAGTGGCGCCGACCCGCTGATAACGCCTTTCACCGACTTGATCTTCGACGTGCTGATGTCGGGATGCTGATTCAGGCCGATGAGCATGGTGGGCACGGCGGGAAACAGATTGGGTTCGTGCATGTTGATCGCCGCGAGGATGTTGTCCGTCGTCGGCTTCGGCACCAGGATGATGGTCCCGCCGTGCACATGGTTGATATTGATGCTCATGTTGAAGCCATAGATGTGGTACTGCGGCGCAACAGCCAGAACGCGGAGTTCCTCGCCGTAGGCGAGCAGCGGCGACATCCAGTAGCTCTCCTGGTATGCGATCGCCACCATGTTGGCGTTTGTCAGCACGCATCCCTTCGACAGGCCGGTGGTGCCGCCGGTGTACTGCAGCATCAGGATATCGGCCGGCTGGACGTCGACATCGGGCTCTGAGTCCGCGCCGCCGGCGGCGAACTCGTTGTAATCGTGGATGCCGGGTCCGCTCTCCACCTCGATGGGCGCGCCCGGAAGCTGGAAGGCAATGACGTTCTTCAGCGGTGCGTCGGTTGTCCTCAAGACCTCGATGGGGCCGCTGACGAAGGCGGCCATCACGATGATCGTCTCGGCTCCGCTGTCCCTTATGTAGTGGAGCACCTCCGACGCAGTGGCCAACGGGTTGATCGGGACGACGATCGCGCCCAGCTTGGCGCACGCCTCGAACGTGATGGCGTACTGGGGAACATTGGGCGACATAATGGCGACCCGGTCGCCTTTGCGCACCCCGAGGGACACCAGGCTGTTGGCAACCTTCCTGGCCATCAGATTCACCAGCCCGTAGGACAGCCGGGTTTCGTTGATGATCAGGAAATCTCGATCGGGATGCGCCTCAGCGAGACTGTTGAACATCTGCTTGATCGACAGCGGCGGATAGATGACCGAGTACGGAACCCCTTTGTCATAGAACTTGAACCAGGGCTTGCTGTTATCGATCACGTCACGTTCCTCACTTGTGAACCACGAAGCCCCATCGAGCCTCCGGGAATAACATGCCTGACCCTGTCAGAATGCGGGGCATCTAGCTCAAAAAGAGCCGAAATCCCTTCGCCTCCGTGAGAACGGCTCGGAGACGAAGGGGGCGGCATCTTCGGTGAATTATTCACACGCCCTAGGGCATGTACGCACGCACCGTGTCGGCCATACGCATCACGGCACGCTTCTTCCCGGGTCGGGCTGCACCCAACTTCTGCCACGGCGCGAAAACGCTGGTCTCCAAATCGCCGATAGCGGGCTCCAACTCCGGATAGTGGCGCAGCAGAACATCTTTCATCGTGGTCTTGTACACCCAGTCGTATCCAACCTGGGTGTACACCTCAGGCCGCAAGTCGTTGGTGAAGAACCGGTCACTCTTCAACCTGCGGGCTGCCATCAGAACGAAGATCCGTGTTGCCGTGTCGGAGAAGCCGTTGCCCTTGATCGGCTGCTCGGCCTGCATGCCGATCTGCAGGTCGACAGCATCGACGTCACCGTTGTAGACCTCGTTGATCTCCCTGGCCCATTCGGCATTGGGTGTGATTTCCTCGATGGTCTTGCGACGCGGCATCCGCAGCGCTTCGCGGAAGTCGTTGTAGCGGGGCACACCGCGCTCCCGGTCGCGCACGATATCCAGGGTGGCCAGATCGGTGATCTGCCCGTCGATGCGCTCCAACTGACGGAGCGCGTTCGGGTAGTTGTGCAGGCACACCGCGCCTGCGCTGGCCAGACCGAACGAATACCACATGTCCCCCATCTCCATTTTGTCCATGAAGTCGCGGGTGTGACGCCCCTGCAGCTCGGTGAAACTGCGATTCACCAGATGCTCGCCGCTCTCCAGCGAGAAGAAATTCCAGTCATCAGGAATCAGCGGGTGCATGCGGTAGACCGACACGAACTCCTCGGTCAACGAGAACGGGCTGGAGTAGTGATCGGTCTGCGATCCGGCTGTGCCAGAAAGCGTTTCACTGTCGCCGACGCGACCACGCTTCGCCTGAAACTTCTCGCCGAGCACTCCGTACCAGGTGGCGTTGAGACCCACCACCAGTGCGGGATGACGCAGGATGTTCGTCGTCCACTCGACGCCGTGGATCTTGGCGATCAGCGCCGAAACCGTCAGCACTGCGACCTCGAAGAGCCGTTGATCGTCGAACTGCGGGTAGGCCTTCTTCAACGCATCGCACACGGCGTTGTGCTCACGGGCAAACAGGGTGTGCAGCAAGCCCACACCGACCCAGTAGTTCTCCTTCATACCGACAAGGTCGACACCGGGGATGTCACTCTTCGGCAACCTGCCGTCGTCTCCGACCTTGATCTTGCCGTCGACGAACGTGCGAATCTCCGACTGGAGTTGCTTTCCACTGCCGTAGATCTGAGATGCGTCCCACCAGTGGGTTTCGGAGTTTCTGAACACCGGCGCCGGGCAACCGTCCCTGATTTCCCCGTGCAGAGGAATCGTCTCGCGAATCCGCATCGGGTTCTCGGGGAATTTGTCACCGGGACACAGCGGAATGTCGATCGTCTTGTCGGGCACGCCGTCGCCGTGGAAGAACCAGTTGTGGTTCTCAAATTGAATCCAGGCGGCCGAGATGGCGCTCAGGATGCCGGCAGGCTTGAAGAAGTCACGCGCCATCAACCGCCGACTGATGGTCCTTGGGTCCGGCTTGAGCAACCGCTTCCTGTCGGTAATGGTCATCGACAGCGGCACGTTCCGCCCGAAGCCGGTGCCCTTGGCACCCAGCCAGGGTTGGGCGAGGTCATTCCACGTACCGTCAGCGGTTCGCGCTCGCTTCACCTCTTCGGTGACGTCGCCGAGATCATCCGTCGGCCGAAGGCCCTCAGCCTCGAACAGGTTCAGGTTGCGCAAATCGTCGCGGATCTTCAGCAGCGCTTTCTCCTGCAGGATTATCGACGGCTCTTCATTCCACTCGCGAGTAGACACCCGCACCACCTCTCGTTTTCTGTCAGATTCACGTTGATGCGAATTAGCCCTGGGTGCGGAGCGCGAAATACCCGATATTGCTGTAGTTGTCGGAGCCGGTCTTGTAGAGAATCTTTCCGAGGTAGACACCGTCGACCAGTTCGACCAATTCGTCGCGGACGCTGCGGATGGCCAGACGCGGGTTGGACTCAACATCGGCGTAATCAATCACCATGACCTGACGGTCTGGGTCATCTTTGCCGGCTTCGACATAAGTCTTGAAATCGAACGCCAACTTGCCATCCACGGCGTCCCGCATCGAATACAACGGCCACAACAGCTTGGAAACGACCTTGCTGCTCCGCGTCATCCGATTATCGCCGGTGCCATCGTCCGAGTGAAAGCGCTTACCCTGCCAGGGCATCCACAGACCGGTCACAGCACGCACCGCGGCGTCCGCAGCCGGGTTCGTCGTCGTCATCACCAGAATGCCGTCAGTCGGTCCATCGAGACCGGTCGGCGGTACACCGAGCCGGAACAACGCGTTGCATTCCGCGGCGGCGGCTGTTGAGTCGGATTTGGCGCGCTTGGCAAGCTCCGCGATCCAGGCCCAAGCCGATTCGGCCGTCACGACCGGTTTAGTCTTCGCAGCGTCTCGCAGCCGCTCCAATCGCGCCTCCACCCCGCCAGTCGCGGTCCCCGGGTCACTCGTCATTAACTTCCTCCAGCCATAGACATGCTCGCAACAGTAATCGCCGCGCGTGCTGCCATTACACGGCCAGGGTCACGAAACGGCAAGGGATACAGCGCCTTACGGACGAGTAATGTCGTGCATGACATCACTGGTCAGTCCGGCACATCACCGACTGTAATCCCCGACAACAGCAGTGTCTCCAGTTTGTCGAGTTTGACGATCGCGCCAATTCGAGCGGAAGGTTGCCATCATGACGACTGAACAGGCGACTGTATTCACCGCTCGTCGGGTGATCACGATGGATCCGAACTTTCCCGATGCGACGGCTGTCGCGGTCTCCGGCGACCGAGTCGTGGCCGTCGGCGACGTGGCTGAATTGGTGCACACGGGGAACCTGGACGAAAGGTTCGCCGATACGGTGATCTGTGCCGGTCTCATCGACCAGCACCTGCACCCACTTCTGGGCGCGACCACCCTGATGACCGAGGTCATCGCCGTCGAGGACTGGGTGCTGCCGGACAAGATGTTTCCGGCGGCGCTCTCACCCGAGGAGTACCGGCGGCGCCTCACCGCGGCCGAGCAGGCGCTGACCGACCCCGACGAGTGGCTGTTCTCCTGGGGCTACCACAAGCTCTGGCACGGGCCGCTGGACCGGGCCACCCTGGATGCGGTGAGCACGACCCGGCCGGTGGTGGTGTGGCAGCGCTCGTGTCACGAGTTCTTCCTCAACACCGCCGCTATCGAGAAACTCGGGCTGACCGCAGACCAGATGACCGGCCACGGACCGGCCAGCGCCATGGTGGACTTCGAGGCCGGGCACTGGTGGGAGTCCGGGACCAACCTGCTGCTGCCCGGGCTCTCCCCCATGTTGATGTCGCCGCAGCGACTGGCCGCCGGTCTGCGCCAGATGGTCGGCTACCTGCACGCCAACGGCGTCACCGCGATCAACGAGCCGGGCATCATGTGGGCGGTCGAACCGTGGGAGCTCTATCAACAGATTCTGGGAGCCGACGAGACTCCCTTCGGCTCAACCTTTCTCGTCGATGCCCGCAGCCAGGCCGACGCCGGGATGGACCCGTCCGACGCGGTAGCCGACGCTGCCGCCCAGGTGGCCAGGGCGTCAACCGGAAAGGTGCGGCTGCTGCCGAAGCAGGTGAAGCTGTTCGCCGACGGGGCGATCATCAGCCAACTGATGCAAATGCGCGCGCCGTATCTCGACGACTCGGGTCATCCTGACCTCTGCCACCACGGCGAGTGGATGATGCAGCCGGACACCTTCCGCGCGTTCGCCCGGGCCTACTGGATCGCTGACTGGCAGTTGCACATTCACGTCAACGGCGACGCCGGCCTCGATCTGGTGCTCGATACCGTCGAAGCCTGTATGGCCGAACACCCGCGCAGTGACCACCGCACGGTCATCGTGCATTTCGCCAATTCGACCGAACAGCAGATCGACCGCATCGCGCGCCTGGGATGCATCGTCTCGGCCAACCCGTACTACCCGGTCGGCTTCGCCGAGCAGTACAGCCGCCACGGTTTGGGGCCCGAGCGCGCCGACACCATGGTGCGGGCGGCCTCGGTTCTTCGCCGCGGCATCCCGCTGTCGCTGCACTCCGATCTGCCAATGGGCCCGGCCGCGCCGCTGGCGCTGGCGTCGTTCGCAGTCAACCGCCGTACCCCCGGCGGCCGGGTGGCCGGGCCCGAGCAGCGGATCGGCGTGCACGACGCACTGCGGGCGGTCACCATCGAGGCTGCCTTCTCATGGCGATGCGAAGACGAGTTGGGCAGCATCAGCCCCGGCAAGAAAGCGACCTTCACGGTGCTGGCTGAGGATCCGTATCTGGTGGAACCCGAGCGGCTCGATCAGATCGAGATTCTGGGGACCGTCTTCGAGGGCCGCTGGCTTCCGGCGCCGACGGCGTGCGGCGGTTAGGAGTACTTGATGGCCAAGGCGGTGCCGATGATGCCCACTAGCCAGATGCCCGTGATGAACAGCGTGAGCCGGTCGAGGTTCTTCTCGACCACGGTGGATCCGGACAGGCTGGACTGCACACCGCCGCCGAACAGCGTGGACAAGCCGCCGCCCTTGGCGCGGTGCAGCAACACCAACAGGATCACCAGGAGGCTGGTGACCACCAGCAGGATCTGCAGGCCGAGAATCATGCCGGTCAGCCTACCTGGCGGGACAGGAAATAATGGCGTCGGGTCAGGGCAGCGGGCCGCCGGCGGCGATAGCCGACAAGATGGCGAACTGCTCGCCGTCCAGTGAAGCGCCGCCGACCAGACCGCCGTCGACATCCGGCTGGGCGATGAGCTCGGCCGCGTTCTTGGCGGTCATCGACCCGCCGTAGAGCACTCGGATGCCTTCGGCGACCTGCGGGGACGTCAGCGCGGCCAGTTCGGCGCGGATGGCCGCGCACACCTCCTGGGCATCGGCGGCGCTGGCCACCCGGCCGGTGCCGATGGCCCAGACCGGCTCGTAGGCGATCACCACGCCGGCCAGTTGCTCGGCGCTCAGGCCGGCCAGCGATCCGCGCAACTGGGCGACGTTGTACTCGACGTGGTTTCCGGCCTCCCGGACGTCGAGGTGTTCGCCGATACACACGATCGGGGTCAGTCCATGGCGGAACGCCGCTGCCGCCTTCGCGGCCACCAGGGCGTCGTCCTCGTTGTGGTAGGTGCGTCGCTCGGAGTGACCCACGACGGCGAACGTGCAACCCAGCTTGGCCAGAAACGCCCCGCTGATCTCCCCGGTGTAGGCCCCGGAGTCGTGCTGCGACAGATCCTGCGCGCCGTAGGTGAGCCGAAGTTTGTCACCGTCGACCAGGGTCTGCACACTGCGCAGATCGGTGAACGGCGGGATGACGGTCACGTCGACCTTGTCGAAGTACTTCTCCGGCAGCGAGAAGGCGATCTTCTGCACGAGGGCGATGGCCTCGAAGTGGTTGAGGTTCATCTTCCAGTTGCCGGCGATCAGCGGTTTACGGGACATGGCGATGAGCCTCTCGGGCGAAGAGCATCATGATGCGTTAGGCCTCTCTAACTGAGGATGTCGATACCGGGCAGGGTCTTGCCCTCCAGAAATTCCAGCGACGCACCGCCGCCGGTCGAGATATGCGAGAAACCGTCTTCAGCCAGACCGAGTTGACGCACGGCGGCGGCCGAATCGCCCCCGCCGACGACGCTGAAAGCGCCCTTGGCGGTGGCGGCGATGATCGCCTCGGCCACACCTTTGGTACCGGACGAGAACGCGGGGAACTCGAACACGCCCATTGGCCCGTTCCAGAAGATGGTCCGCGCGTTGGACAACAGGGTGGCGAACCGCTGGACCGACTGCGGTCCGATGTCCAGACCTATTGTGTCGGCCGGAATCCGGTTCGCGGCAACGGTTTCCGGTGGCGAGTCAGCGGCGAACTCGGCGGCGACGACGAAGTCCACCGGCAGGTGAATCACGTCGCCGTACTCCTCGAGTAGCTGCCGGCAGGTGCCGATCATCTCTTCCTGCAGCAGCGACTTGCCGACTGAAATACCCTGGGCTGCAAGAAAGGTGAAGCACATGCCGCCACCGATGATGAGGCTGTCCGCTTTGCCGGCCAGGTTCTCGATAACGGCGAGTTTGTCGGAAACCTTCGATCCACCGAGCACCACCGCGTAGGGACGCTCGCCGGCATTTGCCAGCTGCTGGAGAACCTTCACCTCAGCGCCGACCAGCGTGCCCGCGTAGCAGGGCAGCAACTTGGCCACGTCGTAGACCGATGCCTGCTTGCGGTGCACCACTCCGAACCCGTCGGAGACGAATGCGCCGGCTGTGCCATCTGGCGCGCGCACCAGGTCTGCAAGCGCCCCCGCAAGCGCCGCACGCTCGGCATCGTCCTTGCTGGTCTCCCGCGGATCGAACCGGATGTTCTCGAGCAGCAGGACGTCGCCGTCGGTGAGGCCCTCGGCGCGAGCCAGTGCATCGGTACCGACCACATCGCCGGCCAACTGGACATGGCGGCCGAGCTTCTCGCCGAGCACCTTGGCAACCGGCGCCAGCGAGAACTTCGGTTCGGGTCCGCTCTTGGGCCGGCCCAGGTGCGCGGTGACCACGACTTTGGCGCCGGCGTCGACCAGCGCCTTGAGGGTGGGCACCGAGGCGTCGATGCGACCGGTGTCGGTGACGTTGCCGTTGTCGTCCAGCGGGACGTTGAGGTCGCAGCGCACCAGGACGCCTCGACCTTCCACGCCCTCGGCGAGCAGGTCGGCGAGAGTTTTGACAGCCACTGTGTTCGGCGCCGGTTACAGGGACTTGCCGACCAGTGCGACGAGATCAACCAGCCGGTTGGAGTAGCCCCACTCGTTGTCGTACCAGGAGACCACCTTGGCCTGGTTGTCGATGACCTTGGTCAGCCCGGAATCGAAGATGGAGCTGTGCGGGTCGGTGACG
>Ga0194035_1001757_pt1 | contig 11171 bp, 11 predicted proteins | sample JunL2320m_MetaG_FD_148680 | JGI IMG/M metagenome (GOLD analysis project Ga0194035, IMG submission 148680) | Anoxic zone freshwater microbial communities from boreal shield lake in IISD Experimental Lakes Area, Ontario, Canada - Jun2016-L239-20m | ecosystem: Environmental > Aquatic > Freshwater >...
TGTCACTGAAACAGAAGCGATTAAAAAAGGGCAAGCTATTGATTTTATTAGTGAAAATGATAATGAATTGCGTTTGTATGGGGCATCAGGCCAGTTTTTAGGCGTAGGCCAACCTGATCTTCAAGGTCGCCTATTTCCTAAGCGCCTAATAGCAAATATATTATAAAAAACATATTGTTAAATCAAAAGAATACAATTAAAATACGCGGTTCTGAATGAGGAGAGAAGATTAAATGGCATCAACAGCAGCAGAAAGAGCCAAAGTTGTAAGTGAATATCAACAGGCAAAGAACGATACAGGATCCCCAGAAGTGCAAGTTGCACTTATCACAAGCCGTATTGGTTATTTAGCAGATCATTTCAAAACCAATGCTAAAGATCACCACTCACGTCGTGGACTTTTAGCGCTTGTAAGTCAACGCAGAAAATTATTGGATTACCTTAAAGGTAAGAGTTTAGGTCGCTATCAATCATTGATTGAGCGTCTTGGTTTACGTAAATAATTTTTTAACTATTTAAATTAATTAGTTTAAGAGATTTATTGATTCGTAAGTTTTAAAGCCGATTGCAATCCTTCTTATAGGAAGATGCGTCGGCTTTTTTATTGGATGTTAAATGTTAGTTAATGTATTCGTTATTAAGAAGTGAATAACGAATGAAAAAAGAAAAGGGTAAATTATGTTTAAAGCAATTAAGAAAAGTATTCAATTCGGAGCGCACACCTTAACACTTGAAACAGGTGAGATAGCAAGACAAGCGGATGGTGCAGTATTAGTAAGCTATGGTGATACAGCAGTGTTAGTAACAGTCGTGGGCAGACACGATGTTAAAGCGGGCCAAGATTTCTTCCCTCTTACAGTTGATTATCAAGAAAAAACATATGCGGCAGGTAAAATCCCTGGCGGTTTTTTCAAGAGAGAAGGACGTCCAAGTGAAAAAGAGACACTGACTTCACGTTTAATTGATCGTCCTCTACGCCCTTTATTCCCAGAAAGTTTTTATAACGAAATCCAAATCGTAGCAACGGTAGTTTCATCTGATAGTGAAATTGACTCTGATATTCCAGCAATCATTGGTGCTTCAGCAGCATTAGCTATTTCCGGCATTCCTTTTTATGGACCGATTGGCGCAGCTCGCGTAGGTTATATTAATGAAGAGTATGTAACTAATCCAACGGCTTCACAATTAAAAGAAAGTGAACTTGATCTCGTTGTTGCAGCGACTGATTCAGCAGTGTTGATGGTGGAATCAGAAGCAAAAGAATTACCTGAGAGCGTCATGCTAGGCGCCGTGCTTCACGGCCACAAAGAAATGCAAGCTGTGATTAAAATGATTAACGAATTAGCTAAAGAAGTCGGTAAAGAGCCATGGGATTGGGTTGCACCAGAACCAGATAAAGCACTCATTAAGAAGATTCATGATTTAGCAGCAAAAGATGTACACGCTGCATTTCAAATTAAATCAAAAGGCGATCGATCAGCAAAACTAGAAGAAATTAAAAATAAAGTGTTCGCTGCGCTTATTACTGAAGATACAGATACAACTGAAACAAACAAAATTAAAAATGAATTTTTTAATTTAGAAGCAAAAACAGTTCGTACGCAAATTTTAGATGGTGAGCCACGTATTGATGGTCGAGATACTCGCACAGTTAGACCTATTGCGATTAGATCAGGCGTTCTTCCAAGAACACACGGCTCAGCTCTTTTCACTCGCGGTGAAACACAAGCACTTGTTGTTGCAACATTAGGCACAAGTCGTGATGAGCAATCGATTGATGCACTTCAAGGTGAATACTCAGACCGCTTCATGCTTCATTACAATATGCCTCCTTATGCAACAGGCGAAACGGGACGCGTGGGCACACCTAAACGTCGTGAAATTGGGCATGGTCGACTCGCTAAGCGTGCACTGATTGCAGTGTTACCTTCTAAAGAAGATTTTAGTTATACGATTCGTGTGGTCTCTGAAATTACAGAATCAAATGGCTCAAGCTCTATGGCATCAGTATGTGGTGGCTGTATAGCTTTAATGGACGCAGGCGTTCCGATTAAAGCACACGTAGCAGGTATTGCGATGGGTCTGATTAAAGAAGGTAATCGTGTCGCGGTGTTGACTGACATCTTAGGTGACGAAGATCACTTAGGCGATATGGACTTTAAAGTAGCGGGTACTGAAGATGGTATTACAGCCCTTCAAATGGACATTAAAATTACAGGGATCACGACTGAAATTATGCAGGTGGCACTTAGCCAAGCTAAAGAAGGACGTGAACATATTTTAGCGATCATGAAAAAAGAAATGAAAGGTAGTCGTAAAGAGCTGTCTGCATTTGCACCAAGAATTATTACTGTGAAAATTCATCCAGATAAAATTCGCGAAGTGATTGGTAAAGGCGGATCAGTGATTAAAGCTTTAACTGAACAGACAGGTGCGACGATTGATATTGAAGATGATGGCACTATTAAGATTGCTTGTGTGGATGGTCTTCAAGGCGAAGAAGCGAAGCGTCGTATTTTAGAAATCACAGCGGAAATCGAAGTAGGTCAAATCTACGAAGGTACTGTGATTAAGATGTTAGATTTTGGCGCAATTGTATCTCTACTTCCTGGTAAAGACGGTTTACTTCATATTTCACAAATTGCACATCAACGTGTGAATGCAGTGACTGACTTTTTGTCTGATGGACAAAAGGTTAAAGTCCAAGTGATTGAAGTGGATGATAAAGGTCGCGTTCGTGTTAGTGCAAAAGCACTAATAGAGCCACCACCCGCTGAAGAAAAATCTGAAAGCAAAAAGGCAGACTAATCGTTTTAAAGAAATTTAAGACAACAAAAAACCCGGGATCTCCCGGGTTTTTTGTTTTAACAAATCAATTAACCTGCCATTTGTTTTTCGCGAATCTCATCAAGCGTTTTGCAATCAATGCAAAGTGTTGCAGTAGGCCGCGCTTCTAAACGTTTTAAACCAATTTCTTCGCCACAGCCGTTACAGTATCCATAATCTTGGCTTTCGATAATTCTTAAAGTCTCATCTATTTTTTTAATAAGTTTGCGTTCACGGTCACGATTTCTAAGTTCAAGCGCCATATCAGATTCTTGGCTTGCACGATCATTAGGATCTGCATGTGAAGTCAGCTCATCTTGCATAGTATGAACAGTGCGATCCATATCCTGACTTAATTCTGCTTTCCATTCATTAAGAATGCTGCGGAAATGATTAAGCTGGCTTTTGCTCATGTAGCCCTCACCTTTTTTAGCCTCATAGGATCTAAATTGTTTAAGACCTTTTTGAGATGAGCCACTGACTTTAGATTTAAGCGGAACAATTTTTACAAGTACAACTTTCTTAGCCAAGACTTTCTTAGCGACAACTTTTTTAGCCGCTGGTTTTTTCTTAGCTACAACTTTTTTGACCGGAGCTTTTTTCTTTGCAACGATTTTTTTAGCCGCTGGTTTTTTCTTAGCTACAACTTTTTTGACCGGAGCTTTTTTCTTTGCAACGATTTTTTTAGCCACTGGTTTTTTCTTAGCTACAACTTTTTTGACCGGAGCTTTTTTCTTTGCAACGATTTTTTTAGCTATTTTTTTAACTGCCATTTTTTTGATCCTAAAGTAAAAACAAATGAAATTAATCGCAGAAGTTTACACTGATAGACTGTGAAAGCAAGGCGAAATGTGGTTTTTTTTGATGCTATTTATTGGCTACTGAGCTTCTGTGCGAGAAGCGTATTTTCCATTAATGTGGCAACCGTCATAGGTCCGACGCCTCCTGGCACAGGAGTAATAAAACCAGCCCTTGTTTTTGCGATATCAAATTCAATATCACCTATTATTTTTCCGCTCTCAAGCCTGTTGATACCAATATCAATTGCAATGGCACCAGGTTTAATCCAGCTTCCTTTAATCATATCTGGTATGCCAGCCGCTGCCACAACAATGTCCGCCAATTCAATTTTTTGTTGGAGTTTTTGGGTATAGCGATTACATATAGTGACAGTGCAGCCTCCTAAAAGAAGCTCTAAGGCCATAGGGCGGCCAACATGATTTGATGAACCAACCACGATTGCATCAAGCCCTTGGATTGCAAGTTGGGTGGCTTTAATAAGCTTCATGACACCATAGGGAGTGCAAGACCTTAATTGGGGCTGCTTTATTGCTAAAAGGCCAATATTTTTAGGATGAAATCCATCGACATCTTTAAGTGGTGAAATATTTTCAAAAATGACGTCATTATTAATGTGTGAAGGTAAAGGCGACTGAACTAAGATACCATCGATACTATTATCATTATTTAATGATTGAATAAGTGTTAAAAGTTCTTTTTCTGAAGTTTCATTAGGTAAGTCATAAGCAATCGACTTGACGCCAATTTTTTCACAGGCCAAACGTTTATTTCTGACATAGATGGACGACGCAGGATTAGAACCTATAAGAATGACCGCTAAACTGGGATTGCGAATACCTTTTTTTGATCTCACATCAATTTCTTTTTTGAGATCTTGAAGAAGATTTTCAGCAACTGCTTTTCCATCAATAATGTTAGCTGACATGAATTATTCTAGGAGTAAAAAACGTTATCTTAACATATTGAACTTTTAACTTTGTTCGATACTAATTGAATTTTTTTTGTAAGAAGAGACGTCGAAGAGTATGATAAATCTAGATTATTTTTTTTAAAGGAAGCTTTAGGGTATGAAGAAAAGTTTTTGGTTAGTTTTATTAGGACTAATGTTTGGATTAAACACTTCCTCATTTGCAACGCATCATGATATGGGGGAACATTGTAAAATGCATACAAAAAAATCGTTTGAAGCAGCAGATATTGATCATGATGGAACGCTAGATCGAGATGAAGCAAAAGCTGTTTACAAAGAAGATTTTGATCTTATGGATAAAGATCATGATGGGACATTAACTAAAGAAGAGCTCAAAGCATGCAAATGTAAAAAAGGACATAAAAAACACGCCAAACCTGCGTAAGTAGTTGAAATCATAAGGCTCAAGGGGCCTGTTTCATTTGACCAAAACCCTTAATTAAGCTATATTCTCGGCCTCGGGGTGTAGCGTAGCCTGGTAGCGCGCCTGCTTTGGGAGCAGGATGTCGGGAGTTCGAATCTCTCCACCCCGACCAGATTTAGCATCTTACTTACTATAGAAAAAAAGGATTTTCTGTAACACGCTTTGTGTTGTTAAGCTGCCCGTAGCTCAACTGGATAGAGCACCAACCTTCTAAGTTGGGGGTTACAGGTTCAATTCCTGTCGGGCAGGCCAATTTCATAGTTCATTGGTGGCTGTAGCTCAGTTGGTAGAGTCCAGGATTGTGATTCCTGTTGTCGTGGGTTCGAGCCCCATCAGCCACCCCAACTTTTAAATGCATTGAATCAAGGGTTAATTGACGATATAGTCATTTCAACTTTAATTAATGTTTAATGCATTCATGAACGATCAGCAACTTCTTCGTTATAGCCGCCACATCTTATTGCCTGATATCGAATATCAAGGGCAAGAAAAACTTCTCAATAGCCATATACTCATTATAGGCGCAGGTGGTCTAGGCGCTCCAATTGCCATTTACTGTGCAGCCGCGGGGATTGGAAAAATAACGATATGTGATTTTGATGATGTGGATTTAAGCAATCTTCAAAGACAAATTATTCATGACACACAATCGGTAGGCATCAACAAAGCATCTTCTGCAAAACAATTTATTCAATTACTTAATCCAGATGTAGAAGTCATTGCAGTGACAGAAAAACAAACAGAAGCAACCATGAAAGTCATTGCAGAGGATGTCGACGTTATCATTGATGGCTCAGATAACTTTGCAACACGATATGCGCTCAATCGCATTGCAGTAGCATTAAAAAAACCGTTAGTTTCTGGGGCTGCTGTTGGGTTTGAGGGGCAGATCAGTGTGTTTGATATGAGGCATGATAAGAGCCCTTGTTATCACTGTTTATTTCCTGATACAGGTGATCGCAACGAAACCCGCTGCGCCGACAGTGGTGTTTTCTCACCCACGGTGGGTATGATTGGAACCGCGCAAGCTGCTGAAGTGATGAAAATTATTTTAGGCATTGGTGAGTCTCTTGAGGGGCGATTATTATTGCTTGATGTGAAATCTATGCAATGGAAAAATATTCAACTTAAAAAAGACCCTTCCTGCCCCGTATGTTCTAAGTGATTTTTTGTGGCAGACGTCTGCCATGAGGCCTGATATCACTTTATCCCTATGTTAAAATGAATCTTTAACGAATCGTGTATGTGTTTTATTCATGGAAAATAATCTCTCTAAACCTTTTAGCCCAAAAGATATTGAAAGTCATTGGTATGAATTTTGGGAATCAAAAGGCTTCTATCAATTAGGCTTAGATCCTAAACAAAAAAACGCATTTTGTATTTTATTACCGCCACCTAATGTCACAGGTACGTTACATATGGGTCACGGATTTAATCAAACCCTGATGGATGCATTAACGCGCTATCACCGCATGAAAGGGGAGAATACCTTATGGCAACCTGGGACTGATCACGCAGGTATCGCGACACAAATCGTGGTTGAAAGACAGCTTGATCAAGAGGGTATTTCAAGACATGACTTAGGCCGAGAAAAATTTCTAGAAAAAGTATGGGAGTGGAAAGCCTACTCAGGCGGCACTATTACCGAACAGATGAGACGCTTAGGCACTTCGCCTGACTGGTCTCGCGAGCGCTTCACAATGGACGAAGGTTTATCAAAAACGGTCACTGAAACATTTGTGAGTTTATATAAAGAAGGCCTTATTTATCGTGGCAAACGTTTAGTGAATTGGGATATTCAATTACAAACAGCGGTTTCAGATTTAGAGGTAGTTCAAGAAGAAGAAGATGGATTCTTATGGCATATTCAATATCCACTTGCATCTTGTGAAGGCCACTTAACTGTTGCTACTACAAGGCCTGAAACGATGTTGGGTGATGTAGCGATTATGGTTCATCCTGAAGATCAGCGCTATCAAAAGCTTGTTGGACAGATGGTGAAGCTCCCCTTATGTGATCGTGACATTCCTATCATCGCTGATGATTATGTAGATCAAACATTCGGAACTGGTATTGTGAAAGTCACCCCTGCGCACGATTTCAATGACTATTTAGTAGGTGCACGTCATAAGCTACCGATGATCAGTGTGTTGACGCTCGACGGACATATTAATGAATCAGCACCAAAAGTTTATCAAGGGCTAGAACGTTTTACTGCCCGCAAAAAAATTGTAGAAGATTTAGATGCGCAAGGCTTTCTTGCAAAAACTGAAAAACACAAACTTAAAATTCCACGTGGTGATAGAACAGATGTAGTCATAGAACCTATGCTGACTGACCAATGGTTTGTAGCGATGACAAAAAAAAGCCATGATGGAAAAAGCATTACAGAAAAAGCACTGGATGTTGTAAAGACAGGTGAAATTAAATTCTATCCAGATAACTGGGTAAATACATACAACCAGTGGTTAAACAATATTCAAGACTGGTGTATATCCAGACAGCTTTGGTGGGGCCATCAAATTCCAGCATGGTATGGTGACCAAGGCCAGATATGGGTTGCACATAACGAAGAGGAAGCAAAAGCTTTGGCCTTAAAAGAAGGTTATCAAGGTGAAATAAAGCGTGACCCTGACGTTTTAGATACTTGGTACTCATCTGCACTTTGGCCTTTTTCAACGCTTGATTGGACACCCGACTATCCGAAGGTATCGAACCCAGCACTTGATCTTTATTTACCTTCTACTGTTTTAGTCACAGGATTTGACATTATCTTTTTCTGGGTAGCTCGCATGGTGATGATGACAAAACATATCACTGGAAAAATACCATTCAAACATGTTTATGTTCATGGGCTTATTCGAGATGCCGAAGGACAGAAGATGAGCAAGTCAAAAGGAAATGTTTTAGATCCTATTGATTTGATCGATGGTATTTCACTTGACGCACTTGTTGCAAAAAGAACAAGTGGGCTTATGAATCCAAAGCAAGCCGAATCAATTACTAAAAAAACACGTAAAGAATTTCCAGAGGGTATCGCTGCATTTGGCACTGACGCTTTGCGCTTTACCTATACAAGTCTGGCAAGTCCAGGACGTGATATTAAATTCGATCTTCAGCGCTGTGAAGGCTATCGAAATTTCTGCAATAAATTATGGAACGCGACGCGATTTGTATTAATGAATTGCGAAGGCAAAGAAAATGGTTTTGGTGAATGTGTGGATGGCTATCTTGAATTTTCACAAGCTGATCGTTGGATTGTAAGTGCATTACAACAAAGAGAAGCGTCTATTGAGAAAGCATTTTTAGATTATCGATTTGATTTGTTGTCACAAGAGCTGTATCAATTTGTATGGGATGAATTTTGTGATTGGTATCTTGAGGTAGCTAAAGTTCAATTACAGGTAGGCAGTGAAGCAGAACAAAGAGCGACACGTCGAACTCTTTTGCGTGTACTCGAAACCATATTACGTTTGACACATCCAGTGATGCCATTTATTACTGAAGAAATTTGGCAAACCATAGGCCCTATGAATGGTAAAAAAGGCCCTTCTATTATGTTAGAGCCTTACCCTGAAAGTGATATCCAAAAAATTGATCAGGAAAGCATGCAATGGATGGCTATCTTAAAAGAAATGGTGGAGGTGTGTCGAAAACTTCGTGGCGAGATGAATATTTCCCCCGCACAAAAAATTCCACTTGTGATTGCAGGTGATAAAAAGTCCCTTGAGCTATATGCCCCTTATCTTAAAGCGCTCGCTAAATTAACTGATGTTGAAATTTTAGATGAGCTTCCAGCAATAGATGCCCCTGTGATGCTAGTCAAAGATTTTAAATTAATGCTTAAAGTTGAAGTGAATGCAGCAGAAGAAAAAGAAAGAATTACAAAAGAACTGAATCGCATTCAAACTGAAATTCAAAAAGCCAAAGGCAAGTTAGAAAATTCAAGTTTTATAGATCGCGCACCTGAGGCAGTTGTCGCGCAAGAAAAAAAACGTTTAGAAGAATTTACAGAAACTTTTTCAAAGCTAGAATTACAGTTAAAAAAGTTAGCCTAACTGACGTTTCTTGATAAAGAAGGTCATGACACCATTTTCATCTTGAAGCGATAAAAGTTTGTGCCCTGTTTGACGGCAAAACGCATCAAAATCTTTTTTACTTCCCGGATCTGTCGCAATAATTTTTAAGATTTGCTCAGATTGAATTTCATTTAAACCTTTTTTACACCGTAATATGGGAAGCGGACATTTAAGCCCCGTCGCGTCTACCTCATGATCATAATGCATATTATTTAAGGGCCGAAAAAGTATAGCCAGCATTTGCCCACGCAATGATTCCACCTGCTAGGTTATAGACATCTTTATAATCTTGTTCAGCAAGATAAGAAGCTGCATGCGCTGAACGAACACCGCTGTGGCAATAAAAAACGATACTTGATTTTTTAGAAAGCTTATCAAACAGTTGAGGCAGACTTGCAAGTGGGATATGTTGAGCACCTTGAATGACGCCTCTTGCAACTTCATCATCATTTCTTACGTCAATTAAAACTAAATTATCTTGCTTGATAATGCCATGTAGGGTTACAGCATCAATAGTCATAAAGGCGCTCATGAGAAGACTCTAAAAACTAAAGAATTTTTTGAATGATAAGCGCGATAACATTTGTTGCAGCAAGAGCTTGAAGCCCCCAAAGTGTATATTTCATGCCTTTAACTCTAAGCTCTATATTGGGGGCTGGCTCCAGAAAAGCTTTTGCATAGTAAAGTCGTCCGGCAGTAAAAATACCACCTAAAAGTAAAACAATCGTCCAATGGATATGGTTGGCTTCAAGGCAGCCTAAAAGAATAAGGCCAAGAGGTACATATTCAGAAAAATTTCCGTGTGAGCGAATCGCTTGTTGGAGATCATCAAACCCCCCATCTCCAAGAGAGACTTCATTTTGACGTCTTAAGTTGATCACGTTCAAAGCGAGTTTGACGTATACAAAAGTAAGGAGAGCAGCGTAAATAGCAGTAATTTTTAACATATGTATGTGTTGATTGATCTAAGATGTCGTCATTATAACATTGAGATCAGACCCACATAAATGGGGTGCTCAGTTAATTTTCAGTGCAATGACTTTTTGAAGTTTGAGTGATAATTCTTTTCTTGATTGAGTGGGTTTTATAGGATGTCCAATATGAACCATAACCTCAATGAGATTAGATTTCGTAATACGCTTTAAAGATTGAAGTAAAGTAGTTGAGCCATGAAAACTCGTGCGGTTTGTGAGCACATTATTTTCTTTATATTTGATTGATAGAGGCAGAAGTAATTGATTTGATTCAAAAGCCGATTGAAATAAGTTACTTTTAAAAGGAAGTACTTGATATCCGTTTGACGTAACACCCTCAGGGAATATACATATGGACTGTATGTTATTTTTGAAATGATTATTCATAGCTTCTATGACTTCAGGCAAGCTCGATTTTCGGAGGCGGTCAACAAAGATAGCACCTGAGATTTTAGCGAAGAAACCAATGACAGGCCATGTTTTGATATTTGATGCAGCTACAAATGTGATCGGTTTTAACGAAAAGATCACGGGGATATCAAGCCATGAGATATGGTTAGATACAACAAGATAATTTTCTTTTCCTAAAAACTTTAAAACCTCACCAGAAAGCGTAACTTTAATTTTTAAAATACTTAAAAGGCGTTTTGCCCAGTATTGAATTAGTTGATTGTTAATATTTGTTGGCAAAATCATTAAGGCTAAACAAATCATAAAGCCCAAAATAAAATGGAGGGCTATTAAAGCAAATTTAAAACTTAAACTCATATTAATAACTTATAAGAGATCTATGCCATAGGGTTTTACGATTTTTGCAAAAATATAGAATGCCACCAAAGTAATGGCCAAAGATATACCGAGCGTTGGCCAGAACCCAAATCGCTTAAGCAAAAAAGGGAACGCTAAAAACATCGGTAGCGTAGGCAAGACATACCAGAATGTGTACCAAGCATGATTTGCAATTTTTGATGCTGGTTGTTTCTCAACATATAGCCAAATTAAAGTAAGGACAGTGATAAGGGGAAGCGCCGCAATGAGTCCCCCTAATCGATCACTTCTTTTAGCCACTTCAGAAATTAAAACAACCATGCCTGAGG
>Ga0194035_1001761_pt1 | contig 11158 bp, 9 predicted proteins | sample JunL2320m_MetaG_FD_148680 | JGI IMG/M metagenome (GOLD analysis project Ga0194035, IMG submission 148680) | Anoxic zone freshwater microbial communities from boreal shield lake in IISD Experimental Lakes Area, Ontario, Canada - Jun2016-L239-20m | ecosystem: Environmental > Aquatic > Freshwater >...
GTTCGGTAACTCCCCCAGGGCCAGGTTGATCTTCACCACGCCGCTGCGGGTCTTCCAGCGCTCGATGTCGGTGACGAAATCCCCCGGCAGCTCGTGGCGCGGAATCTGGTCCAGGAACGCGGTTCGGGGATGCAGGGTGGTGACCACCAGCGGTGCGTGGATCTCGTCGCCGTTCTCGAGCACGACACCCTGAACCCGGCTGTTGCGCACCAACATTCGCGACACCCGTGCGTTGGTCCGGATCTCCGCACCGAAGCTGCGGGCCGAGCGGGCAATGGCCTCCGAGACGCCGCCCATGCCGCCTTCGGGGTAACCCCAGCTGCCGAGCTGGCCGTCGCCGACGTCGCCGATCGAGTGGTGTGCCATGACGTAGGCGGTTCCCGGTTCGTAGGGCCCGGCCCAGGTTCCGATTACGCCGTTGACGGCGAGAGCGCCTTTGATCTGGGGAGATTCGAACCAGTCGTCGAGCAGGTCGGCGATGCTCATGGTGAACAGTCGGGTCACGTCGGCGGTCATTCGGGTAGTGATCCCGCGCTGGCTCCAGGCCAGCTTCGCCAGGTCCCGCAGGTCCCCCGGACGGTGCGAACCGATGTTGGGCGGCACCTGCGTCAGAAGGGGACCCAGAACCTCCGCGATACCCTCCAGCCATGCGTTCCACTTGGGCCAGGTGTCGGCGTCCCTCTTGGACCATTTGGCCAGTTGCTCGTGAGTTCGGGCCGGGTCGTCCTCGTAGATGGTCAGCGACCCACCCTCGGGGAATGCCTGGTAGTAGGGGCCCATCGGGTGGACTTTGTAGCCATGGCGTTCCAGGCTCAGGTCATTGACGATGGTGGGCGGCATCAAGCTCATGACATACGACAGCCGGGTCACCCGCAGGTGCGGGGCGTCCTCCCACGGCGACTCGGTGGTCGCCGCGCCGCCGAGCGAACCACGCGATTCAAGCACCACCGTCCTGGCTCCCGAACGGGCGAGATAGGCGGCCGCGACCAACCCGTTGTGACCGCCGCCGATCACGACGGCGTCGTAGGTGTTAGGCATGGGCGTCCCACTTCCGTTGGCCTGACAGGATTCCTGACTGACTGTTCAATCTAATCAAGTGTTAGACTTTCAACAAGTGCCCAACGCAGAGACACAGGAGCACGACGAGATGGCCGAACCTGCACCGGCGACCGAGAACAACGAGGCGCGGCGCGTCCAGATGCTACGCGCGGCTGCCGAACTCATCTGCGAGCGCGGTTTTTCCGAGACCCGCATCTCCGACGTCGCCAAGCGTGCGGGAGTCAGTTCGGCCTTGGTCATCTACTACTTCGGCACGCGTGACCGACTACTGGTGGATGCACTGCGCTTCTCGGAGGAGTCGTTCTACGAGGCGGCCGAGCACATGCTTGCCGAGGTTCCCTCACTGCGGGAACGGATTTCACTGCTGATCCAGTGGACCTGCATTCCCTCTGGCGACGACGAGATTCCGGGCGCGTGGGGACTGTGGTTCGACTTGTGGGCGCAGGCCTTCCGGCACGAAGAGGTGAGGGCGGGCCGGGTCGAACGCGACGCCCGCTGGCGCCGGATGATCATCGACGCCGTCGAATCAGGCAAACTCGAAGCCAAGGTCGATCCCTCGATGTTCGCTCTGGAGTTCTCAGCACTGCTGGACGGCTTGTCCATCCAGGTGGCGTTGGAGGATCCCGAGGTCGACGCCAAGGTTGCCTACGACATTGCGATGCGATTCGCCGAGCGCGAACTCAACCTGCCCCCCGACCGCCGCCGCAGCCGGCCCCATTCGGTGACCGGGCGTCGCAGGTCGCGCTGAGCAGTCTCAGCCGGCCTCGACCACCGGCCTCACGGCCGCCGGGGCCGGGCTGCGGTGCAGCACCCGCACCGCATCGGGAGCGCACAGACATCTCACCGCCATCCCGGGCCGGTAACCGACGGAATGCGGGCCGGCCTGGTTGGGCACATCGACCACCAGGGCGGCGGTTTCGCCGACGTCCACGTGTACCTGTGTCGAGGCGCCGAGGTACACAACCTCGGCCACCGTGCCGCCGATGACGTTGTAGCCGAGCGGAATCGACTCCTCAGTGTGCAGCAGCGTGATTCGTTCCGGCCGGATCACGATAGCCGCGGGGCCTGGTGCGAGGACCTTATCCACCACCGCGCTGAGGCGCACCGACATCGCCGAGCACACCGCCGTTCCGGCCGAGCTCTCGAGGACTTCGGCATCGAAAATATTCGCTGATCCCAGGAATCCGGCCACATACGTCGTCGCCGGTGCCGCGTAGATCTCCGGAGGCGGACCGACCTGTTCGACCCGTCCCTCGGCCAGCACCGCGATCTGATCGCTCATGGTGAGCGCTTCTTCCTGATCGTGGGTCACATAGACGAAGGTGATCCCGACCTCGCGCTGAACCGCTCGCAGCTCGAGCTGCAATTGCTTGCGCAGCTTGGCGTCCAGCGCGCCGAGGGGCTCGTCGAGCAGCAGCACCCGCGGCCGCAGCACCAAGGCCCGCGCCAGTGCGACGCGCTGCTGCTGGCCGCCGGAAAGCTGCCCGGGCTTGCGTTTGGCGAACTCGCTCATCTGGACCAGATCGAGGGCGGAACCGACCCGCTCCTTCGTTGCCGCCTTCGGGACGTTCTGATAGCGCAGCCCGAACGCGACGTTGTCCCAGACGGTCATGAAAGGGAAAAGGGCGTAGGACTGGAACACCGTGTTGACGGGCCGCTTGTGCGGTGGGTCGGCTGCGACGTCGCGGCCGTCGAGTTCGATTCGCCCCGAGTCCGGCTTCTCGAAGCCGGCGATCATGCGAAGGGTGGTGGTCTTGCCGCATCCCGACGCGCCCAGCAGCGAATAGAACTGGCCGGCCGGAATGTCGAGGTCGATACCGGTGACGGCCGGAACCCCGTCGAATGCCTTGGCCAGCTTGTCCAGCCGGATCGCGCCGCCGCTCATCCGTGCAGCCGGCGAGCGGTCAGCCGGCCACCGCTTTGGCCAGCCGCGCGAAGTTCGCGGCGAAGCGGTCCACATCGGCGTCGTCGTGCTGGACGGACAGCAACCATTGCTCGATCTTGCCCCATGGCGGCAGAAAAACCCCGCCGTTGTGCTGCATGAGCCAGTGCAGGTGCCCGATCCCGGTTTCGATCTGCAGGAAATCGCGGAACTCCCGGACGGGTTCCGAACGGAAGGTCACACAGCCCTTGGCTCCGACGGCGACGACGTGCCAGCCGTAGCCGTACTCGGCGATGGTCGCTTCCAGATTGGTCCGCAGCCGGGCTGCCAGCCGATCGAGATGCGCGTAGCCGGCCGGGGTGAGCACCTCGGAGAGGTTGGCCCGGGTGGCGGCCATCGCCAACGGGTTGCCGTTGAAGGTGCCGACCTGTTCGTAGCGCCCGTCGGCGATGGCCGACATGACAGCCGTGGTGCCGCCGATCGCGGCGACCGAGATCCCACCCCCCAGCGCCTTGGCCAGGCAGACCATATCCGGTGTCACGCCCGACAATGCGGTGACTCCGCCGGGGCCGGTGGTGAACCCGGTCTTCACCTCGTCGAAGATGAGCAGCGCGCCGGCGGAGTGCAGCAGGTCGCGGATCGCGGCCAGGTAGCCGTCGGCGGGCGGGATGATGCCGGCGTTCATCATGACCGGTTCGACAATCATCCCGGCGATCCGATCGGGGTGCTCGGCCAGTGCGCGTGCCACCGCCTCCGGGTCGTTGAACGGCACGATCACGACCAGATCCCTGATCGCGGCGGGGATGCCGCTGTTGCCGGGAACACCGGTCGGGTGATCGCGCGGGCCGACCTCGTCCGCCTCTGGGAGAACCGACACCTGCACCGAGTCGTGGTGGCCGTGGTAGCACCCCTCGACCTTGATGATCAGGTCACGTCCGGTCACCGACCGGGCCAGATGGACGGCATCCATGGTGGCTTCGGTGCCGGAGTTGGCGAACCGCCACAACGGCAGGCCGAAGCGGCGGGCAAGTTCGCCGGCGTTCCAGATGGCGTCCTCGGTGGGTTGTGCGAAATGCGTTCCGCGCCTGACCCGTTCACTGACTGCGGCTACGATCGCCGGGTGCGCATGGCCGGCGATGGAAGCGCCGTAACCGCCGTGCATGTCGACGTACTCGGTGCCATCGACGTCGTAAATCTTGGACCCGGCCCCATGACTCATCCACACCGCCTGCGGCTGGGCGATCTGCCAGTTAGACGTCGCGCTGCCGGCGAGGTGTTCGCGGGCGGCCGCGATCAGCTCGGTGCTGCGCGGCTGGCGGCGCAGGAATACCTGCTCCTCGCCGGCGATGAGGGCGTCGACCGAGTCCTGGACCGGGCTGACGATAACCGGCGTTGCCACGTGGGACCTCCAACTGATTGCCCCGTGCGCCCATGGAGGTGGCCGGGGCAATTCCTGACTGAGCGTTCAGTCTATGCCTGACTGAGCGTTCAGTCTAGGCCGGAGTCAGGCGGCGACCAGATGGACGCTTGACATGAGCGCCAACCTCGGGCACTGACGACCGAAATATGCAAGAGTCCTGACAGATCACCCTCGCGACCACGGAGGTCCCCATGCCCTTCCCCCATCGACCCGGCCCGAGCCGGCGGCAGTTCCTGCAGCGCGCCGCGCTGCTGACGGTCGGTACGCCGGCACTGGCAGCGTTTCTCGACGCGTGCGCCAAAGGCGACCAAACCTCGTCGGCACCGAGTATGACCATCGCGGCACCAAACAGCCCGGTCACCTGGGACATCGCGAAAGACAACGAGCCGATCGCCGACGGCCTGGCACCGGAGAAGGCCGCGACGCTGCAGCTGTACAGCTACGCCGACTACATCTCGCCGGATGCCATCAAGTCCTTCCAGGACAAGTACAAGACCACCGTCCAGGTCTCGACGTTCAACGACACCGATGAGGCCATCACCAAGATCCGCGCCGGTAGCGTCGATTACGACATCTTCTTCCCGAGCTACGACCAGATCGGGAAGCTGGTGAACGGTTCGCTGTTGCGGCCGCTGAACCACAGCTACATCCCCAATATCAAGAACGTCTGGCCGGTGTTCACCAACCCCTGGTACGACCAGCAGTGGCGTTACACCACGCCCTACACCGTCTACACCACCGGCATCGGATGGAACACCACGCAGGTGACCGCCGACATCGGCGCGCTGAAGAATCCCTATGAGTCGCTGTGGGATCCGCAGTACAAGAACAAGACGGCTGTCATCGACGACTGGCACACAGCGATGTCGATGGTGCTGCTCAAGCAGGGCATCACCGACGTGAACACCTCCTCGGAGGCGGACCTGAAAATGGTCGGCGAGCAGCTGACCGCGCTGGTGAACGCTACCTCGCCTAAGGTGACGATCACGATGTACACCGATGTGCCCACCGGCCAGATCGGACTGTCCCAGATGTGGTCGGGCGACATCATCAACGCCCGCAACTACCTGCCCGAGGGGGTCAAGCCGGACATCCTGCGCTACTGGTTCCCCGCCGACGGAAAAGGCTTGGTGGACAACGACCTCATGGTGCTTTTGCGTGGCGGCAAGAACCCCGTCCTGGCCCATCTGTTCGTCAACCACATGCTGGAAACCGAAGCCGCCAAACAGAACTTCACCCAGATCGGTTACCAGCCGCCCCAGGTGTCGATGAGCCCGGACTCACTGGTGGCCGACGGCTTCGTCCCGGCCAACCTCAAGAACGCGGTGGTACGGCCGGAGTACTTCGACACCGGTTACCGCCTCCTTGAACTCGACCCCGCCAACGACGCCGCCTGGCACAACGTCTGGCGCGCCTTCAAGGCTGGGGGATCCTGACCGCGGTGACCCTGACCGAGGTTGCACCGCAGCCCGCGCCGCAGTCGAAGCGGGCGCGAGCCAGTCTGCTGGGGCCCGCTCTGGCCCTACCGGGGATCGCCTGGCTGCTGCTGTTCTTCCTGGCGCCACTGTACGTCGTGTTGGCCATCGTCTTCGGCCGGACCGATCCGATCTTCCGCACCGCGGTTCCGGTGTGGAACCCATTGCAGTGGAACCCATCTCAGTTCAACTACGTGCTGGGCCGCATCGTCGGAGCCCAGGGAATCTTCGGGCCCGCACTGCTTCGTACCGCGGTCTACGTGCTGCTGGCCGGCCTGCTGTGCCTGTTGATCGCGTTCCCGGTCGCCTACTACGTCGCCCGACTGTCGGGCAGGGGCAAGGGTCTGCTGCTGGCTCTGTTGATCGCACCGTTCTGGATCAGCTACATGATGCGAATGCTGGCCTGGGTGAACCTGTTACAGGACGACGGCCTGGTCAACAGGTTGTTGAGCCTGGGCGGGCTGTTCGACGTGCGGGTGCACTGGCTCACCGGCCAACCGGCGGTGGTGGTGCTGGGACTGGCCTACGGCTACGTCGCGTACATGATCCTGCCGTTGTATGCCGGACTCGACCGCCTGCCGCAGTCCACCTTGGAGGCAGCCCGCGATCTCGGCGCCAACCGGGTCGCATCGTTCTGGCGGGTCACCCTGCCGATGTGCCTGCCGACGATCGTGGCGGCGGTGCTGCTGACGTGTCTGCCGATGCTCGGCGACTACTTCACCTCCGACATGCTGTCGGCCTCGCCGAAAACCGCGATGGTGGGCAACCTGATCAACGACAGCGTGCAGTCGCCGGGGCAGACCGGTCAGGCCGGCGCCTTGGTGATGCTGGTCCTGCTGGTCGCGGTGCTGCCGATGTTCTACTACGTGCGGGTCACCTCCCGCGGGGATGTCTCGTCGTGAGGGGTCCGGTCGCATGGTGGAACGACCCGTGGCGACCGCCACGGATTCTGGTCGGCGTCACTGCCGCCTACCTGGCCTGGTCGCTCATCCCGGTGCTGATCGCGGTGATCTTCTCGTTCAACAACGGCCGGTCGCGCACGAGCTGGCAGGGCTTCTCCACACGGTGGTACTGGGGCGACGCGACCAAGTCGGTCTGGCACGACGCCGCGCTGCACACCGCCCTGCTGCAAACCCTGAAACTGGGCGTGATCACCACGCTGGTCACGGTTCCGCTCGGAGTGATGTTCGCGATCGGGATCGACCGCTGGCGGGGCCGGCTGCCCGCCGGGGCGAACATGCTCATGCTGGTGTCCTTCGTCCTGCCCGAGGTGTTGCTGGCCGTCGCCCTGCTGTTCGTGGTCACGTCGCTGTCGCTGCCGATCGGCTTGGGTACCGGGGCCCAGGTGCTCGGATTGGTGACCTTTCAGATCGCCTACCCGGCCGTGCTGGTCCGGGCGCGACTGGCCACCATCGGCACCCAATATGAAGAGGCCGCAATGGATCTCGGTGCCTCGCCACTCGCGGCGTTGCGCCGGGTCACGCTGCCTCTGCTCCTCCCCGCGATATTCGCCAGCATTGTGCTGGTGTTCGCCGATGTGATCGACGACTTCGTCTTGGTTCGGTACCTGTCCAGCAACTCCTCGACCGAACCGGTCTCGGTCAAGATCTACAACACCGCCCGGGCCGCGCCGACCCCGGCGCTCAACGCCCTGGCAGCCCTGCTGCTGTTCGCTGCCCTGCTCGCGATCACGCTGGGCTACCTGGCCTACCGCCGGATCACGCGTGGCGACCACACCGCCGACCGGGGCATCGCCGGTTTCGCCGGAGAGGCCTGAGTCCCCGGAACGCTGGACCTGCGCCACCCCCGCGATTAGTCTGACTGTGTGTTCAAACAGTTCGAGAAAGCACCCGTCCCCGCCGATGGCCTGGCCGCGTCGCTAGCGCCGTTCGGCACCTCACGCATGCTGCCCCGCGAGGCCTACGTCGATCCGGCAGTGTTCGAATGGGAGCAGCGCAACATCTTCTCCGGCTGGCATTGCGTCGGTCACTCGGCCGATCTCGACGGTGTCGGCGCTCAACGCGCGGTCGGTTCCGGCGCCAACGGCATCCTGCTGGTTCGCGATGACAACGGCGCGGTCAGGGCTTTCGCCAACGTCTGCCGGCATCGCGGGCACGAGCTGCTGGCCTGCGGGGCCGCCATCAAGCGACGGGGCATCGTGTGCCCGTATCACACCTGGTCCTACAAGCTGAGCGGCGAGTTGCGCAACGCTCCCGGGTTCGACGCCGCCGACGGGTTCGACCCGGCGCAGTTCGGCCTGACCGAACTGCGGCTGATCGATTGGCACGGTTGGCTTTTCGTCGATCCCAGCGGCAGGGACGCCGACTTCGCCGCTCACGTCGCCGGAACCGAGGAGATCGTCGAGAACTACCAGCCGGAGAGTCTGACCGTGGTCGCGCGGCACTCCTACGAGCTCGCCACCAACTGGAAGGTGATCGTCGAGAACTACCAGGAGTGCTACCACTGCACGGCGATCCACCCGGAGCTGTCCCGGATCTCTCCGCCGACCAGCGGCGAGAACGTCGACCTTCCCGGAAACTGGATGGGCGGCTGGATGTCGATGATCGACGAAGCCGAGACGATGTCGTTGACCGGACGCAGTGGCGGCGTGGCGATCAAGGGCCTCTCCGAGCAGGAGTTGCGCACCGTGATGTATCTGGTCGGGTTCCCCAACCTGCTGGTGAGCCTGCACCCCGACTACGTGATGACACACCGGATGACACCGCTGGCCGTGGACCGCACGCATGTCGAATGCGCGTGGGCGTTTCCCACGCAGGCGGTCGAGAGCCCCGACTTCGATCCCTCGTACGCCGTGGACTTCTGGGATCTGACCAATCGGCAGGACTGGGCGGCGTGCGAATCAGTCCAACGCGGCCTCAGCTCTCCACACGCCCGCCCGGGACCCTTGGCGCCCGAGGAGCAAGGCGTCTATCAATTCGTCACCCGCGTGGCGAGGGCCTACGCCGGCGGAGTTTGATCCGCCACAGCGGGACGTGTCCGAGTACGTCACGCACGGCGGGAAAGCACCGCGGCGTCACTGCAGGACGTTTGACAGGTCGGTCAGTGTTTGTTTCTCGGCTGCAGGATCAGGTGCGGGTGCCCGCACCTGATTGAGGACGTGGTCGATCTTGCCGTCGAGGAACCCCCACCCGGTCGGGTCCATGGGCTTCAACCGGTCTTGGCCTTCGTCCCAGGCTGATTCCAGGTCGGTGATGCGGGCGGCCGCACCGGCTTGGTCGCCGGCCTGCACTTTGGCGAGGGTGTCGGCGACGATGGTGCGGAACGTGGCGACGTCGGCAGGGGGAAATTTCGCCGTCGCTTTTTGACCGGATGGCATTGCGCTGACTGCCGGAGCCGTTGGGCCCTCCTCTTCGAGGGCTGCGGCGGTGCCGTGCGGCTGCGCCGAGGCCCACCCCAGCAGCGCGGCGGTGCCGACTGCCAGCGCGGCGAAGTAGCCGACCATCACCCGTTCCCGCGGGTGCGCCACGTGGACGGGCCGTTCGACCTCGGGGTCGTCGATGACGTCGGAGTGGGTGATGGTCAGGTAGATCACGGTGGCCAGGATCGCGAGCAGGAACACCACGCTGGTGCCGGCGGTGCCCAGTCCCAGACCGCCTTCCGCGGTGGATCGGGCCAGCCAGTCGCCGAGGTTGGCGCCCAGTGGGCGGGTCAGGATGTAGGCCAGCCAGAACGCGAGAACCGGGTTGGCGCCCAGGCGCCAACCGACCGCGATCGCGGCGATCAGCCCGGCCGGCAGCAGCACCGCCACCCCGGGACTCCAACCGGTCAGCTCAAGGGTCCAGTCGCCGGCGGCGGTGCCCAGGGCGAAGGTGACCAGCACCGCCAGCCAGTAGAAGCCTTCGCGCGGGGTGGTGATGATGCTGTGGATCGACAGGGTGCGCTCCCGGGCGTACCAGATCCCGAACACCACCGCGAGGACGGCCGCGAACACAGCCGTGCTCAGGGCCAACGGCACCCCGAGGGCGTCGGTGAGGATGTCGGTGTAAAGGGTGCCGGTGATGCTGAGCACCACCACGGTCAGCCAGTACACGAACGGGACGTAGCGGGAAAGGCTCATCTGCCAGGCCAGCACCGCCACCAGGGCCACCGTGAAGATCACCGCGGTGGTGTTCAGGCCCAGGCCCACGGTGGTGGCCACCCAGTCGGCGAAGCTCTCTCCCACGGTGGTGCACAGGATCTTGATGATCCAGAACCACAGGGTGACCTCGGGAACCTTGCTGAGCATCCGGCGGGTGAGCGGCATGGGCGCCACGGTGACAGGCCGCGCTGAGGAATCGCTGAGGGCCCACCGCAGTCCGGCAGTGGTCTCAGTGGATTCACAGCGGCAGGAGGCCAGCCTCGGTGATGTCACGCGTCACCGAACGGTGATGCCCAAGGGAAGGAAGTATTCATGTCGCCACGCAGGAAGATCGCCGCCGTCCTCGCCGGATCGGCGGTCGTGCTCGGTGCCGCAGGTGCCGTCGCAATCACCCATCCGGTGAACCTCTGGCACTCCCCGACCAGCAGCGAGCAGCCCGCCGAAGGCCCCGACACTCCCGGGGTCCCTGACCTGCCCGAGCCGGGCGATACTCCGGATGCAGGAGACTAGGAACCAGAAATCGTCACTCTCCTCGCTGGGGACGGCGCCTCAGCCGTCCCCAGCCCAGGTGGTCAACGGTCAAGGGGGCCCGATACATGAGGGTGCTTGTCGTCGAGGATGAGCCGCGGCTGGCCAAGACCCTCCAGATGGGCTTGGCGGCGGAGGGATTCGTCGTAGCGACCGCCGACAACGGCACCGACGGACTGTGGCTGGCCACCGAACAGCGTTTCGACGTGATGGTGCTCGACATCATGTTGCCGGGCCTCAGCGGCTACGAAGTTCTGCGCCGGATGCGTGCGGCCGGCGTGTGGACTCCGGTGCTGATGCTGACCGCCAAGGACGGCGATTACGAGCAGGCCGACGCCTTCGACCTCGGTGCTGACGACTACCTCACCAAACCGTTCTCGTTCATCGTGCTCACCGCCCGGCTGCGCGCCCTGATGCGCCGCGGGGCACCACAACGCCCGGCCGTTCTCACCGTCGGTGATCTGTCGTTGGATCCGGCGCGGCGGGTCGTGCGCCGGGGCGACACCCCGATCAGCCTGACGCCGCGGGAGTTCGGGCTCCTGGAGTACCTGATGCGCAATCAGGACATCGCCGTCACCAAAAACCAGATCCTGCAACATGTCTGGGACTCGCACTACGCCGGACCGGACAACGTCGTCGAGGTCTATATGGGGTATCTGCGCCGCAAGATCGACGCGCCGTTCGGCACCCACACC
>Ga0194035_1001765_pt1 | contig 11139 bp, 5 predicted proteins | sample JunL2320m_MetaG_FD_148680 | JGI IMG/M metagenome (GOLD analysis project Ga0194035, IMG submission 148680) | Anoxic zone freshwater microbial communities from boreal shield lake in IISD Experimental Lakes Area, Ontario, Canada - Jun2016-L239-20m | ecosystem: Environmental > Aquatic > Freshwater >...
GTCAGATCGAAGTGCCGGTGGAACTCACCGAGGCGATCATGCCCGGGGTGGTGTCGATGCCACACGGTTGGGGCCACGGCAAGCCGGGCACCCGGATGACGGTCGCCAACGGCTCGCCTGGAGTGAACACCAACATCCTGTCGCCGCCGACCTTCCTCGACGAGCCATCCGGCAACGGGGCGCTCAATGGCATCCCGGTCACCGTCGTGCCGATGACTGAGTAGCGTCAAACACACGCACACAACGACACGTGAGGAGCGGTGCCATGAGCCATGCCGAGGTAGACCAATCAGTCCGTGATGCCGGTGCGGCCATGGGGGAGGCGCTGGGCGTCTTCATGCTGCACCCGGAAACATTCGGCGATAGCATCGCCGCCGGTTACGCCAATCCGCTGGCCGGCTACGTCGCCGGTCGCGGCGGCGTGCTGGGAGATGCCACCGGTGCCGCGGTGAGTTCGGTGTTCACGGTCTTCGAACCCACCTTCACCGGCGCATGCTGGGACGAAGGAGTTGCGGTGCGCGGCGCCAAAGGTGCTGCCGAGGTGTACTGGAATCAGGTTGCCGGGTTCGGGCGCAAGTATCTGGCCGGTGCCGAAGGGCTGGACCGCATCGCCGCGCTGGGGGAGAAGGTCATCGCTGCGACGCCGGACGGCGGGTTGCCGCTGTATGCCGGTTGGCGCACCATGCCGTTGGCCGACGATGCCGCGGCGCGTGCCCTGCAGGTGATGTTCATCATGCGCGAGTTGCGGGCGGGTGTGCATTTCGGCGCGCTCACGGTATCCGGTGTCACCCCGGTCGAAGCCCATATGTTGCACGGCGGCAAGGAGTACACCCAGATGTTCGGCTGGCCCGAGCCGTTCGCCGACGGCGCGGACAAGAAGGACCGATACGCCGATGTCGAGACGGCGACGAACCGCCGTATGGCCGAGATCATGACTGCGGCTCTGGGTCCCGATGAGTTAGACGAACTCGCTCGGTTGAGCGTCGGGGCGTTGGCCACGCTGAAGGCCAATGTCCCCGGGTGAGCATTCGGAGATTTAAGCTCTGCACATGCCGTTAGCGGACGGACAGATCTTCGCCGGCTACACCATCGGGCGCATCCTCGGGGCCGGAGGTATGGGCGAGGTCTACCTGGCGCAGCATCCGCGGCTACCTCGCCAGGATGCCCTCAAGGTGCTGGGAACCGAGGTCAGTCACGATGAGGAGTATCGGCAGCGCTTCAACCAAGAAGCCGAGATGGTGGCGACTCTGCGCCATCCGAATATCGTCACCATCTACGACCGCGGTGACTTCAACGGCCAGTTGTGGATCGCGATGGAGTTCATTGACGGGACGGATTCCTCGAGGCTCCTGACCGACAAATATCCGAAGGGCATTCCGGCCGCCGAAGTGGTGCGCATCGTCACCGCCGTCGCTGACGCTCTCGACTATGCCCATAGCCGTGGGCTGCTGCACCGGGACATCAAACCCGCGAACATCCTGTTGGGTATCCCAGAATCCGGCGACGCACGAGTCATGTTGGTGGATTTCGGCGTTGCGCGGTGGATCGACCAGTCCAGCGATCTGACCGGTGCCGAGATGACGGTCGGCACGGTGAACTATGCGGCACCCGAGCAACTCACGGGTGAACAGATCGACGGCCACGCCGACCAGTACGCGCTAGCAGCTACCGCCTACCACATGCTCACTGGCACAGCGCCATTCGCGAACAGCAATCCTGCTGTTGTCATAAGTAAGCACCTCAGCGCGCAGCCGCCGCCAATCAGCGCCGGGCACCCGGATCTCGCCCGGTTGGGACCCGTCTTTGCCACAGCGCTGGCAAAGGAACCGTCCGACCGATTCGACCAGTGCGGGGACTTCGCGAGGGCGATGCACGATGCGCTCGGATCAGCAGGCGGCGTGATGGCACGGCATCGTAAACCCGCGGCTGCATCCGGCAGGAAGCGACTGCTGGCCGCGGTTGTGGGTGCTGTGCTCATCGCCGGTGTTGTCGGTGCCATGTTCGCCGTGGTTCGCACTCACGGAGACTCAGGCGAGAGTTCTGTGCCGACCACGCCGCCGCCGCCGGCGGTTTCCGCGCGGATGGATCTGCCCGTGGTGGTTATCGGAGCCGAATGTGCGGTCCTCGGCGCGGCGGCGGTCAACGAGACCGGGGCTGCCGCCTACTGCGCACGGGTGGACTCCCAAAGCCAGGAGACGGTCTGGTCGCTGCAGTCGGAGCGTTTACGTTCGGCCGGATCCCGGCCCGGGTCTCAAGCGCCGCCTACGCCCTGATTTTGGGCGTCGCCGCGCGAATCCGAGTTGGCTGGTGCCCCAACGCCGATACCATGCTCTCACCTCGACCGGGCCTGGTTCGGGGTGCTTCGAGGAGGGTTGGGACCTGAATGTCTTCGAATACTGCTGCTGAGATCGTCAACAAACTTGGCGGGGCCGCGAATATCGAGAGTCTCTCGCACTGTGCAACTCGATTGCGGTTCACGCTTCACGACGCATCCGGAGTGAACCAGTCCGATCTCGAGTCGGTGTCGGGTGTCATGGGTGCGGTTCCGCAGGCAGGCAACCGGTATCAGGTGGTAATCGGCGGCGGCGTTCAGACGGTCTTCAACCAGATCAAGGCCCTGCCGGGAATGGGCGGCGGCGCGGGCGGCGATGATGCCGCCGCCATCAAGGCCGCCGCCCGTGCCAAAGGTCCGCGCGGCACGTTCGCCTGGATGGACTCCTTCTTCGAGTTCCTGTCCGATTCCTTCCGCCCGATTCTCGGTGCGCTACTGGGTGCCTCGCTGTTCATCACCTTCATGGCGCTGATGAGCACGCTCAAGGTCATTCCGAACTGGGCAGACCCGCGCACTGAGTTGTCCCCGTCCTGGCAATTCGTCAACCTCTGCTGGCAGAGCGTTTTCGTCTTCCTGCCCCTGATGGTCGCCTACAACGCGTCAAAGAAACTCAATGCCGACCCTTGGGTGGGCTTCGCCATCATGGCGGTGGTGATGCTCCCCGGCTTCGCCGCACTGAAGGAGGTCGCCTCCCCCCAGAACGTCTTCGGTTCGACCGTCGACGTGGTGCAAATCTTCGGGCTGCCATTGACGATCTTCAACTACAGCTCGCAGGTTTTTCCGCCGTTGCTGATGGCTGCCGTTCTGGGACCGCTCTACAAGTTCCTGAAGGGGATCATCCCCGAGAACGTTCAGTTGATCTTCGTGCCATTCCTCTCGATGTTGATCATGATTCCGCTGACGGCCTTCGTGATCGGTCCGATCGGGGTGTACACCGGTGCTGGCCTGGCCAACCTGCTGAAGTCCATCAACGACTTTTCGCCGCTGATCTTCGCCATCCTGATTCCGCTTGCCTACCCGTTCATGGTGCCGTTGGGTCTGCACTGGCCGATCAACGCCATCATGCTGCTCAACATTCAGACGCTGGGCTATGACTACATCCAGGGTCCGATGGGCGCGTGGAACTTCGCCTGCTTCGGGGCCACAGCCGGGGTGCTCTTCCTGGCCTGGCGGGAGCGTGACAAGCAGATGCGTCAGACTGCGATAGGCGCGCTCGCAGCGGGTCTTCTCGGCGGTATCTCCGAGCCTTCGCTGTACGGAATCCATTTGCGCTTTAAACGGATCTACCCGCGGATGCTGGTCGGCTGCCTCGTCGGCGGTGTCATCATCGGCCTCGGAGGCGGGGTCAAGACGAGTGCCTTCGTGTTCACCTCGCTGTTGACGATCCCTGCGTTCAGCAACATGGGGCTCTATGCGGTGGCGGTCCTCGCGGCCTTCTTCACCGCGATGATCCTGGTGATCTTCTCCGGTTACCGCTCTCCTGAGGACGCCGCCGAAGTGGAGGCCGCGCAGATCCCGGTCGCCGATCTGGAAGGGCCGATGTCTGCGGCCAGCACCGGCACCCTGATCGCCGCCGCGGCGACCAAGGCCGCGGGTGAAGCGGGCGTGGTCACCGAGATCCAGTCACCATTGGCCGGCACGATCGTTGCCCTCGGCGATGTGCCCGATCCCGTATTCAGTCGGGGGACCCTGGGCCCGGGTGTCGCGGTGATGCCATCCGGAAACACCGCGTATGCGCCAGGTTCGGGCGTCGTCGTCGCCGCCCAACCGACCGGACATGCCTTCGGACTTCTCCTCGACAGCGGTGTCGAGGTCCTCATCCACATCGGTATCGATACGGTCAAACTCAAGGGTGCCGGCTTCGACGTACACGTCGCCAAGGGCGAACGGGTCACCGCCGGAACACCGCTGGTGACCTTCGACCGCAGGATCATCGAAGAAGCGGGCTATCCGTTGATCACCCCGGTCATCATTCTGAATGCGAAGAAGTTCGGCTCGATCGAGGCGGCCGATACCGGTGAAACAGCGGTCGGCGCAACGATTCTCACGGTGGCGCCCGCACCGGTACCTGCGGAGGTTGGACTTTAGGACTCGTCCCCGCTAGGCCTCTCCCCTATGCCTTGATCCTGATCCGGCCTGGCTTCCACAGACCACTACGCGTCGCGGTTCCCAACTCGATCTGAGCGGGCTCGGCATTGAGTATGGTGTCGAACTTGCGTAGCGATCCCCAATCCCGGCCCCAGTCATGAGACAGGTAGGTCGCCATCACATGCGCCCGCAGCATCACGTCGCTCACCGCGAGTAGGCCGCCGTTTCGGCCGTCCTCCCAGGTGTCGGTGTCCTGTTTCTTGGCGGTGTAATCCGGAGTGATCCGGAACTTCGGCACCTGGGTGACGCCGTTGGCGTGCAGCATCGGCTGCTGGCACGGGAAGGCCAGGCCGACCGCCCAGTCCATCAGTACCGGTTGGGTGGAGCCGACGTATTCCTGGAGCGTCCGCAACTCCGGCACCCGGGGCGGGGTGACGGCGATCCAGTCGCCCAGGGACAGGGAGCGGTCCTCGGCCACGATCCGCACCGCGGTGGCGTCGGCGGGAATCGCCGAGCGCGGGTATCGGAGGTTCCGCCACGACGGCGCTGGGCCCAGGTCATAGGGCTCCACCCGTCCGGCGGCCACGGGCGCGCCGCCGGGACCCGGTCTACCGTATTCCAACTCGACGGTCTGGCCGTCGGTGTGCGCATTGAGCACACTGTTGCCGGCGATGGTTCCGGCAGCCGTCACGACCACCAGGGGGTGGCTGGCATCAGCGGGCGGCAACTGGTACCAGGCGGACGTCAGCAGGCTCTCCTGCTGAGCGGTGCCGACGTAGCTACCCGCCAACGGGACACGATTCGGGTCCAAGCCGTAGGGCAACGGAACAGTGGAACCGTTGATACCCGCTTTGTCGAGTTTGACCGGCGCTTCCCAGTCGTAGTCGATACCGGGCGTCGGATTGAGGACCCGAATGGCTTCGGCCACAATATGTTCGGGTACTCCGTTTGGTACAAAGCCAACGGGTTTAACTCCGCCCAGTGGGCCGAGCCGCCCGTAATCGCCGGCTAGTGGACTCAGGAATCCGACGTTGGTGTCGGGTTCGACGAGGACGTCGTCGGCCAATCCGCATCCCCCGGTCAGGGCCCGCAGGTTCGCCGACGCATTGGAGTAGGTCGGGTACTGACGCACCACACCCGCGGCCATGGACGCAATGAATACAAAAACCATGAAGCCGGCGGCCAACGGGATCGGCGCGGCGGTCAGCGCCCGGGTGATGCGGCCTTCACCCCGACTCCTGGCTGCGAAATGCAGCCAGACGGTGTAGAGCGCTGAGATCACGAACAGCGTGAAGAACATTGCGCTGACGCTGACTCCGCCGAACCGCGGCATGTCATTGTTGAACGGCACACCGTAACTGGAGACGTACCACCAACCGTTGGTGGTGGCGAAGCAGAGTGCGAGCACGAACAGCACCGCCGTCACGACGGTCATCCGGTTGCGCGACCACCGCAGCACCTTCCGTGACACCAGCACCGTCGCAAGGGCGGCCATCGCCGCACCCACGGCGGCGAACAAGCCGAAGTGGTGGACCCACTTGGTCGGGGTGAACATCAAGGTGAACATCGTCGCGAGGATGACGCCCATCAGACGCCATGCAGGGCCTCGTGCCACACCGGGAACTCGCTTGCGGCGCAACATGATGAACATCGAGATGAACAGCGACAATGCGGTGATGAGGAAACCGAACCGACGCGACAGTGACCCGTCGACTGTCGGCAAGATCAGGTAGTAGTAGCGCAGGTTCTCGGTGTACCACGCCTGGCTCGGCCCGATATCGGTGCGAATCCGCGTCGCCTCCAGCACCGTCGCCAGGGTTTGGTCGGCGAATACCACCGTCAGCACTATCGTTCCGACGGCCAGCAGGGGTGCCACCAGGGGCAAGGTGCCCACAACTGCGCGGCGGCGCGCGAGAATGCGCAGGATGGGCCGGCCACCGGCGATCAGTGCGGCCACCGCGATCAGGCCGGTCGGCTGGATACCCAGGGTGAAAGCAGCGGTGAGGATGGCCAGCGCCGCGGGGGTGAGGCGGCCGGAGCTGATCGCGCGCTCGATGAGAACGTAGGTGATCAGTGCGCCGGTGGCGATCTGGCCTTCCGGACGCAGACCGTTGTTGAACGGCATCCATGCAGCCAGCAGCACCAGACCTGCGGCCCACAGTGCGGCTCTGCTGCTCACCACGGCCGGACCCAATCGGGGCAGGACCTCGCGTGACAGCAGCAGCCAGCACACCAGCGCGCAGAGCAGGTCCGGCAATCGGATCCAGATGCTCGCATCGCTGACGTGTGTCATCAGAGCCAGCACGTTGTAGTACCAGCCGAACGGATCTTCAGGGCTGCCGAACCATCGGAAGTAGTTCGACATGTAGCCGGCGTGGTCGGCGACGCGGGCCATGCCGAGGATGTAGCCATCATCAGATGAGTTGGCGCCCAACACATGCCACACCAGGAAGCTGGCCACTACGGTTACGTCGACGGCGGTGAGCGTCCGCCATCGTTGCGGGATCAGCCGGTGCATCCGGCGGCCATCAAGTCGGTCTAGCCTCCAGAGCGCTGCCAGTGCAACCGCGGTGGATGCTATGGCTAGCAGCATTGCCGCCAACTTCAATGCCGTCGGTCTCGTGGAGAACCGGGTGTCGATGGTTGCGGTGAGGTTCAACCCGGCCGGCGCGGGACCGGTCAGATCGGTGAACACCCCGACGATCGCCGGACGCAAATTGGGGTCTTTGAAGCCGCTGCGCAGATCTCGGTAGCCGGTCTGGGCGGAGTCCTCATCCTGATCCTGCGCGGCGGTACTTGGCGGCAGTCCGAAGAATGTGGCGTACGTGCCTGCGTCCGTCGAGTTGATCTCGACGCGCTGACAACCGCTGAGTTGGGCCCGCGGCACGCTGGCGATCACCACGTTGCGGTCCGTGACGTCCACCCGCTGGCCGGTAACCGTAACGAAAAGCGAATTAAGCGCGGCGTCTTTACCTTTCGGCGGTGCCAATCCCAGAACCAGGCCGCCTTTGGGTGGCATCGACCGGATCATCTCGCACGGCACGGTGACGGTGAGCGACACCGGCGCCTGCGATATCAGCGGTGCCGTCACATTGGTGAGTTGTCCGTTCTGCGGCCAGTTCAGTGTCGCGGTGGTTTGCACCACCGGCAGCAGCGGAGTCAACACCGACAGCACGAAGCCCAGTAGCCCGGCGATCATGGCCACCCATCGGATGATCTTCACGTCGCCGGCCCCGTCGCGAGCACTGGCTTCGAGGGTCTGCGTCATGGCAGCGCCCTGATCGGTCCGTTGCGGTTCCAGCCGAACACGCGTTTAGAACCCTCCTCGATCACGGCATTCGGTGACTGTGCCGCGGGCACGACTCTGATATAGCGCTCGAGCGCGCCCCAGTCGCGATACCAGTCGTCGCGAAGGTAGGTCGGCACCGTCGCGGTGGTCAGTAGTGCCTGAATGAACAGGAACGGACCGCCTGCCCGCGCCGACTGCCACATATTCGACGACACCACCACTTGCTTGAGGTTGGGCAGGATCCGGTACTGCGGCAGCTCCGCCACCCCCAGATGCTCCGAAAACGGCCGCTGGCAAGGAAAATTCGCCGAGGTGGCGATGTCCATCAGCAACGGCGTCTGGGTGCCCAGGAATTCCTGCGCGGTCTGCAACGGCGGCACTCGCGGCGGAGTGAAACCGAACCACTGATCGGCGCTCAGGTTCGGATCGTCAGCCACGATTCGGGCCACGTTGGCCTCCGGCGGCGCCCAGGCGAGTGGGAAACGCAGGTTGCGCCAGGCCTTCTGCTCGATGGTATCGATCGGTTGCACCTTATCGAGCGCGGTAAAGCTGCCGTCCGGGTTTCGAACCCCCCATTGCAGTTTCAGAGACTGCCCATAGTGGAACTCACCCTCGTCGTCGTAGTACCAGATCGCACCTGCTGCAGCGACGGTCACTAACGGGCGATTCGGCGAGCGGGGCGGCAGGTCGTACCACGCCGAGATGACCTTGGCTGAGAGCGTGTCCTCCTTGTAGCTGCCCATCACCGGTGTGGTCTTGGGATCAAGACCGAACGGCAGGAACACATTCGAACCATTCACGCCCACGGGTCCGTAGCCGCCCCCGGTGCCGCCGGAGAAGGCGATCCCGAAGCTGGGCTTGTTCGGTGATCCATCGGAGTTGACGGTCCCGGGGTTGGCAATGAACGGAGCGATCGGGTCAAGATTGTCACTGATGCCATTGGGTGTGAAGCCGATGGGGTTCTCCCCACCCAACGGGCCGTACTGTCCCCATTTCTGACCCGGCGCCGGTCGCAGCAGCCCGGCATTGGTGTCGGCTTCGACGAGGACGTCATCGGCCATCGCACAACTTGTCTTCGACAACCCGGAAGTCAGCGCCGCCAGATTCGCTTTTCCGGTTGTGTAGGCCGGGTAGCGCTGCGCGAACCCCTTCGCCATGGACCCCACCGCCAGCAGCACCATAATGAGCGAGAGCACCAGCAGTGGTGTCGAGGCCAGCACGCGGTTTCGACGGGTGTCTTTGACCTCGGTGTGACCGGCGTAGTCCAGCCGGAAGTGCAGCCACCCGGCGACCAGACCGCTGATGACGGCCAACGCGAGGAACATCGACGTCACCGGCTGATGCATCAGCACCGGTGCCCGGTCGTACCAGGGCACCCCGTAGTTACCGACGTAGAACCAGCCGTTGATACCCGAGGTAGCCCAGGCCACCACGAACAGAAGTGCGGTGACATACAGCGCCAGATTGCGTCTGCTGTGCAGGCCGACCCGGGCGAAGGTAAACGCGGTCACCGCCCCCAGCGCAGCCGCGAGACCAGCGAAGGCACCGAACTGCACTGCCCACTTGGTGGGTGTGAAGGTGAGCAGTAGCAGGCCCAGTGCGGTGCTGCCGATCAGCCGCCAGAGCGGCCCGCGGGCCAACCCGGCGACACCGCTTCGGCGCAGTAGCACCGTCAGCATTGCGAACAGGCAGAGCAGCATGAGCAGCACCGCGAAGCGCCGCGTCAGCGAGCTCTCCACATGTTCTTCGACGGTGAGAAAGTAGTACCGAAGGAAGTCTTGGTACCACGAGATCGTCGGTCCAACAACGTATTTGATCCGGGCGGACTCCGCGACGGTGGCCAGGGTCTGGTCGCGGAATACGATGACGAATATTACCGACATTGCCGCCGCCAGTGCTGCCAGCGGAGCCAGTACACCGTCGCGCGCCCGACGTCCACCGATGATGCGGCCGATCGCGCGCGCGCCGACCAGCAGCGGTGCTGTCGCCACCAGGCCCTGCGGCGCCAGTGTCACGCAGAAGACGGCGACGACGATCGCGAGTGCAGTGGGAGCCAGTCGTCTGGTCGCGATCGTGCGTTCGACCAGCATCCACACCGCCAAAACACCGAAGGCGATTAGCGGTTCCGGGCGCAGGCCGTTATTGAACGGCAGCCATGCGGCGAGGAAAACCATCGCGCCGGTGGCCACCGCGACCCGGTTACGCGATAGCCCGCCGACACTGGAGCCCAGGCGCGGCAGCACCCAGTGGCTGAGGATCAGCCAGCTTCCAATGGCGGCCGTGGTGGCCGGTAGCCGCATCCAAATCCCCGCGGTACTCACCGAAGCCAATTGCGTGAGTACAGACTGGTACCAGTCGAACGGTGCTTCGGTAGTCCCGAAGTAGCGGTAATAGTTGGTTGCGTAGCCGGCCTCACCGGAGATGCGGGCGATGGTGAGGTTGTAGCCGTCGTCGGAGGAGATGGCACCGATCACGTGCCACAGCAGCAGCGTCCCGATGACGCCGATGTCGGCCGGCCAGTGCTGGAGCAGCTGATGCCGCGAGCCCGGCACCCGCCGACCACGCAAACGGCGGTCCAGGACGGCCAGCGCTGCGATCGAGGCGATGACACACATGATGCCGGCGACCATGACCACCAACTTGAGCGCCGTCGGTCTGGTGATGAAGCGGGTATCGACATCGATTCGGGCCGAAAGGCCTTGCTGAACAGGAACCTTCAGCTCCGTGAAGACCCCGGTTACCTGGGGCTTTTTGTCCGGGGCAAGCGTGCCTGATGCACCGGGGATGCCGACGAAGTCCGCACCGACCGCGCCGGGGTTGGCCCACGCGCGAAGCGTGCTGCAGGACCCGGAGTTGACCGCTTTGCGCGACGCGACCGCAGCCACCTTGTCGCGGAACGCCACGAAGACCGAATCGCTGTTGGCCCGCACGAACAGCCCGTTGCGCGACGCGTCGATACCGTCCGGAGGATTAGTGGCGAATACCAGGCCGCCTACCGGTGGCAGGGTGGCGATCGCAGAACAGGGGATCGACACGTCGAGGGCCTCTGGTGCACCGGAGACCAGCGGCGCGGTGATGTTGCCGACCAAGCCGCCCGGACCCACACCCTGCGGCCACAGGATGGTGGCAGTGGTTTGCCGGACGGGCAACAGTGGCGTCAGTGCACAGAGCAGAACGCCCACGACACCCGCGAGGATCGCGGCCAGTCGGGCGATCCGGCGGGAATCGGCGCCCGGCCGAACGGATCTGACTCTGTTGCCGGGCACGAAGGTCGATGGTAGGCGACTGAGCCGCGACTTCGGTCGCGAGCAGACGCAAAGTGTCACGCGGCACCGGCGTGTCGGGGGAGTTTGTGTCTGCTCGCCGGTCGGTGGCAGGGCGTTATGTCGGTCGCAGCGGTGCCGGGCTCCACAGCCCACTGCGGGTCGCT
>Ga0194035_1001767_pt1 | contig 11131 bp, 10 predicted proteins | sample JunL2320m_MetaG_FD_148680 | JGI IMG/M metagenome (GOLD analysis project Ga0194035, IMG submission 148680) | Anoxic zone freshwater microbial communities from boreal shield lake in IISD Experimental Lakes Area, Ontario, Canada - Jun2016-L239-20m | ecosystem: Environmental > Aquatic > Freshwater >...
GTAGTTACACAAACAGAAGTGAACTACAGATGAAAAACTTTGATGAAACCCAACTGACACAATTTATTGGAACAACTGGCTATTTCCGTATCAGCCGCAGGCACCTGCTGACAGATGGAACCAAGTACCTGGCTGAAGAGGCCGAGTGTTTTTGGATGATGGATGCAATTGCCAGCCACTTAAGCGAGATTGGCACTGAGGACTGGTTTGTCCAAGTGCGTATGACAGTGAACGGCAACAGGGCAACAATGATCTACGAGGGTGGCAGTGGCAGTGAACATGCCCGTCAGGAGATTCCCTACACAGACTTTCCAATGCATGCCATTTCACTTTATGCCTGCTGGGACGGTGAGCACTGGGTCATCATGTTGCCTAGCGAGTATTGACCTGACTTGGGCCAGACTGGATGCTGTGAAATCCGAATTGAGCCCACAGCAAAAGATTAATTGATATAAATTCAAGCAACTGGCATCAATTGTTGACTGATAAATTCTTTTATTCCTAGCTTCTGACTAGAAAGACTGGTAAAGATAACTCCTTTCAAATACTTTTGTCTACCTTCAACAGTCGCAACATTGCGGTCTGGAGGACTATCTAATTTCATCCATTCTTTTGATAAATCTTGACTTAAATCAGGTCCTAATAGGGGATGACAACTAGCCATATTGTCTGACTCAATCAGTAAAACACTAGCCCAATCAGTATTCCAATTAAATAAACTGTCCTTGACGCGAGAATGAACACTTCTAGATGTTAGTACGTCTGTATTTAGGACAATTTCTTTTACATTATTTTGCCATTGATCACTCAAACCAAATTTAAGAAAAATTGGCGTCATAGACTCAACTGATAGCAATTCAATTTCTTGCGGTTTTTGATTTACTGAGCCAGTATGTTTGTAATCGTGACCTGCTGCACAAAGTAATAGGCACGACACCCACTCAAGTTGACTATCCGGAACGGTTCGACTTTCTATCATGCATTGGATAGCGACACTCACCATCACCTGTGCAAAATGTAAACGGTTGTGGTAAGGGTGATCAACCCGCTCAGGATTGATGCGGGCTTCTTGCTCAATCAATAAGGCTAAATGTTTTGCAATTTCAAGCATCAATTGAGCTTGACTCGAGGCTTTAATTTGATTCTTTTTTTGCTTATGTAAAAAATTAATGATAAGAAGAATAACTTTATCTAATCCTAACCAATTGCTACTCCATGACATCTTTAAAAAAAGAAGAGAATCAGTTAAACATTTTCCCCAATGATTTTCTTCTAGACTTAAAAATTGAATCTCAGACGAGTAAGTTGACGTTTTCAAATTCAAATTCTATCCTTGACGCAAAGAGTTTTGCATACTTTGCTGAAGTAAAAGACCTTCAAAAATAGGAACCAATAATGGAGAATAGCTCTTTAGTAATTGATTTGCATTATTAGCATCTATGAAAACACAAGTAACTTCGCCTTGAGCCTGTGCTCCAGCAGCTCTAATCCCACCAACCAATATTGCTTGTTCGCCAAAGGGCTGACTTTCACCCACTTGAGCAAAAACTTGCCCACTCTCGCTTACAAGTTCAACCACTCCTGACTGAATAATATAGAGCTTATCTGCGTTATCACCAGCATTAAAAATACGCTGACCGGGTTCAAAACTGATTGTTTCAAATTGACTCATGATTGGTATTGTCTATACAATTATTTTTCAAGTATTCGATTAATTGCAGTCTTGAAGAAACCTTTTGCTGCATCTGGAAGTTTGGGAATAATTGCATCAACTTTATGCAAAGGTATTAGCCTAGCTTGAACCGCACTTACACAAACAACAGTCATTTTGATAGGTCTGTTTACCATACCCTCTGCTAAGCCAATAACGCTACCTGGGCCAAGTCTAAAAATCTTTTCGCCTTGTAAACCTAATAGATCTCCTGAGACAATAAAAAATGCATTGTGAACTTCTTCGCCGGCAGAAATAATTTTGTGTTTTGCGTTAAATGAAACCGTACTTAGCGCATTCGAGCCCCACAGGCTGAAATATAGGCGCTCATTACTGGTCAGTTTTCCAGATTTAAATATTTCAATTGATTTGCTGGAGTATGGGTCAACTACGCCCATTTGATGCATGTGCTCTGTATCAACCGAAAATGATCCACTTATTTCTTTTGTCATAGCGTTTAATAATTTTAACATTAACCATCAATTTCAATTTTCAACGAATTAATCATTAATATGAGTTTTAAATAACTCTTAATATAAATTATTATAATACTATAATATTATTAAATCTGAATTTATAAATTTAAAGACAACCCGAAAAAATGAGTTAATTTTAATTACAAACATTAGGACTTCTACATATGTCATCGAAGAAGTTAAAAAGGCAATAAGAAACAGGCTATTCAAAGTATATTAAGAGGGGTTAATCGTTAGATTAAAACATCTTCTGAGGAGTTAAATTTTCTATGTTTCACGCAATCTCAAAACTGAATCTTCTTACTAAGCTTTTAATAGGATTTTCTCTTGTTTTAACATTTTCGATCTTAATAACTGTAACTGCATACTACGGTTTTAATGTGCAGTCTGCAAATATAAAAAAGTTGTATGAAAAGGATTTGATTGGCATTTCATTAATCCGCCAACTAAATCGAGATGTAAATATCATTGGGCGAGTACTTAATCGATCAGTGTTGGCAATTAATGCTGGTGATGATGAAGCGTTAAGAAAGGCGTTAGAAACAATTGCATCGACTAAGAAAACATTACTGCAAAATTATGAAAAAGCAAGGCCAACAATTATTAGGCCAGAACTATCGGCAAAAATGGATGCGCTTGGCAAATCAATTGAAGATTATTTTGTAAATATAGACCGAGTGATCGCAATGCCATCAGGAAAAGGAAATGTTGATAAGGTGTATGCAGTTATTTCATCAAAGGAATATCAAGACGCTGTAGCTAAAGTGAGCGCTGATGTTAAAGAAATATCTGAATTGAAAACAAACGGAGCAGCCAAAAATTTTGAGGAAAGTGAAAACGACACACAAAAGATGAAACTACTCATCGACATCATGTTTTTGAGTGCTTTACTTTTTTCTGCATTAGTCATTTATTTAGTCAATAAATCAATTAAAGATCCTGTTTTAAATTTGCAATCAGCATTGAATGATTTATCTCAATCCAAACTTGATATTGTTGTTCAAAATACAGATATGACCAATGAAATGGGTGCTATAGCCAAGTCTGTTGCAAATCTTCAAGTCAGCTTGCAAAAGGCTGATGCATTAGCAAATGCAGATCAAGAAAATAACAAAAGAGCTAAAGTGGTTACTGTTGAAATTGGAAATGTTATTACAGCAGCTGCAAATGGAAACTTTAAGTCCGCAGTTAATTTAGATGGTAAGGAAGGTTTCTTTTTAGATGTTTCAACGCAAGTTAATCAATTGATTTCTGTATCAAGAAGCGCTTTTGTTGTCATCTCAAAAAATGCACAAAATCTAACCCTAGCATCTGAAGAATTGTCTGCAGTGAGTATGCAAATGAGCTCCAATGCTGAAGAAACAGCGACACAGGCAAAAGTTGTTGCAGATTCTGCAAACAGAATGAGTGCGAATACACAAATGGTCGCTACAGGTATTGAAGAGATGAGTGCAAGTATTCGTGAAATTTCAATCAATACGGTGGAGGCCTCAACCGTAGCCAATCAAGCTGTTGATGTTGCAAAAAAGACCAATTCAACCATGTCAAAGCTGGGGCAGAGCACAATGGAGATTGGAAATGTCTTAAAAGTCATCTCCAATATTGCAGAGCAAACAAACTTGCTTGCCCTCAACGCAACCATCGAAGCTGCGCGCGCTGGAGAGCTTGGAAAAGGTTTTGCTGTTGTTGCCAATGAGGTGAAAGAGTTGGCTAGACAAACAGCCAGAGCCACCGAAGAAATTGGCGGCAGTATCAACATCATGCAATCCGATGCCAAAGGTGCTCTTGCATCCATTGAAGAGATCACTGCCATCATTAACAAAATGAACGATATTTCTGGAATTATTGCTAGTGCGGTTGAGGAGCAAGCAGCAACTACCGCTGAAATTAATCGCAACGTTTCAGAAACCGCGTCTGGCAGTGCTGAGATTGCAAGCAATATCAAGTCGGTTGCAGATGCAGCTAAAAGTACGACCGAAGGTGCTTCAAACTCGCAAAAATCCGCTTCTGATTTATCCAAAATTGCTGTTGAACTTGATGGTGTTGTATCAAAATTTAGTATCTAAAAATTCAAAAAATGAATCAAGGGATTTTGCATGGACAATACCGATGAGATATTAGTTGAATTTATCGAAGAGGCTAAGGAAATACTGGATCAACTCGATCTGGATTTTGTAATGCTGGAGGCAGAGCCAGATAATAATAAATTAATCGGAAATATTTTTAGAGGACTTCATACACTTAAAGGCAGCAGTGGGTTCTTTGCGCTCAAAAGACTTGAGAAGTTGACGCATGCAGGTGAAACATTGCTTGGGAAAGTGAGAGATGGAACTATTGCAATCAATACATCTATGGTCAGTGTACTATTAAGTTGCCTTGATGAATTGCGAAAACTTATTTCTGGTATCGAAACCAATCAAGTAGAGCCTCCAGGAGATGACAGCCATCTTATTGAGCAACTACTCAATCTTTCAAATGGCGTGTCTATTCCATTAAATTCAGAGAAACCCTTTGTCAGCGAAGTTCTGCCCCCAAGCGAAAAAAATAATCTTAATCCCGACATCCATGCGCACGAAGTTCAGAATTCACCTCCTCAAGATGAGGTAGTGCCCGAATCCGAATTAAACACAAACTTGGAAGAACCAGTTAAGTCTGATGTAGAAAATACAATTGAAGCTTTTGCTAATGAAAGTTCTGCCCCTGTAAAAGTTAATTTGGAATTGTTGGATAAGTTGATGAATCTAGTCAGCGAAATGGTGTTGGCTAGAAATCGATTGCTTCCCTTTACGAACGAGTTTGATGATCATCAATTTTCTAATGCGGTAAGAAATATTGACCTTTTGACTCAAGAGTTGCAAGAGCGGATGATGATGACTCGCATGCAACCTATTTCACAAATTTGGAGTAAGTTTCCAAGGTTGATTCGTGATGTTTCCAACGAATGTCAGAAGAAAGTTAATCTAATTCAAATAGGTTCAGATACCGAATTAGATAGAACGTTGATTGATGCAATCCGTGACCCTTTAGTACATATCATTCGAAATTGTATTGACCACGGAATAGAAGCTCCAATAAACCGCTTATCGCTAGGCAAGCCTGAAATTGGTCAAGTATTATTAAAAGCAAGTCATGAAAATGGAATGGTTGTGATTGAAATTTCAGATGACGGAGGGGGCATTAATTTTGAATTAGTAAGCCAAACCGCAGTGGCAAAAAAACTAATTACTTCTGAGCGTGCGTTGACAATCAGTGAGATGCAGTTGCTTGAATATATTTTCTTGCCCGGTTTTTCAACAAAAAGTGTAGTTACGAACTTATCGGGTCGTGGTGTTGGCATGGATGTCGTTAAAAATAATATTTCAAAGATAGGCGGCTCTGTTGAAATTAATAGTTACAAGAACAAAGGCACTAACATACGGTTAAAAATTCCATTGACATTGGCTGTGATGCCCGCTTTATTTGTCCGTTGTGAAAAGGAACGATACGCTATACCTCAAAACAGTATCGTTGAGATGGTACGAATTGACCTGTCTAGCGACCATACAGGGTTAGAAGACTTCTATGGAACACCAGTTTTTAGATTGCGTAATAAGTTAGTCCCGCTTTTATTACTGAATCAACAACTCCACTTGAGTAATAAGGTGCCCGATCATCAATCTGTAATACATATTGCGTTGTTGCAATCAGCGGGCATTCAGTTTGGTCTACTAGTCGATGAGGTTTTGAACATGCAAGAGGTTGTGGTCAAACCACTTGGGCCCTTGTTTGCTGGGATTAGTGATTTTGCAGGAGCAACTATTTTGGGCGATGGTAGTGTCGCCCTTATCTTGGATACGGATGGGATTGCAAGCTCGTCTGGACTGGTTGAAAAAATTCAAGCCAAGCCACTCAATCCAGAAATATATCTTCAAGAGGTATCAGACGATCTGGTTTCAATGCTGGTATTTGAATTGCCAGGACTTCATTACACGGCGATACCACTTGAGTGCGTCGATCGGCTCGAAAGTTTCACTATCGATCAGATTCAAAAAAATGGAAGCCGTGAAGTCGTCCCTTATGGTGATGGAATCATGCAATTGATTCGTATAAATGAATATATCGACGGCGCCATCCATAGTCCACCTTCAACTGACGACCCCTTGTCTGTCATTACTCATTACGTTGATGGAGTACCTATGGGATTGGTCGTCGGTAAGGTGCATGACATTACTCAGGTTCCGAGCAACATGCATCAAATTAATTCTCAACAAAGAGGATTAAAAGGATGCGTAATTCATAATGGATCGGTCATCAACATCATTGATATCAAAGAAATACTTCGAATTAAAAAAATACAAGATAGCGAGATCATGTCGTACCACGATAAAGACCAATCTCCGTTGACCGTCATCGATTGGAAAAAACTTTAATGAAGCACTCTGGTGATTACCTGACATTTTCTCTTGGTAATTTGCATTTTGGAATTATTGCGACTGATGTTTTAGAGCTGAATAAAAACTTAGAGGTAACCCATGTGCCAAAGAGTCCTGATACCGTTCGGGGAATTACAAACTTGCGCGGTCAATTGGTACCCGCTATTGACATGTATCAGCGTTTAGGGATGGTCAACAAAAATGGACACATTGAAACGATTGCAATTATCTTAAAATCTCGCGCAATGATTGTTGCCTTATTAGTCGACAGTGTTGGTGAAATTCTTTCATTAGATGAGGAAACTTTTGAAACGCCACCTTCTAATTTTCCAGAAATGTCCAGAGAACTGGTTTTTGGTGTCCATAAACTAACAGATAAACTCTTGCTTATGCTTGATCACACTAAAATTATCGGTGGAATTCAAGCTTCGACTAAACAGTTCTTATTGAATTAATGCTAAAAAATTAATTTTAATAAAGTATATGATTCATGATGCAGATAGAACCTCTTAAATATTCAGAAAAAATTCGTGTTTTAATTGTAGACGACTCATCGGTGATGAGGCGGTTTATTATGTCTGGACTGATGGCGCATCCTGAAATTGAAGTCATTGGTACTTGCGAAAATGGATTAGAAGCGATTGCCGACATAAAGCGTATAAAGCCTGATGTTGTGACACTCGACATTGAGATGCCTGTGATGGATGGACTCACTGCTCTTAAGAAAATTAGACTCTTTGATAGGGATTTACCTATTATTATGTTCAGCTCTCAAACTCATAAAGGAGCAGAAATAACGATCGAAGCATTGACATTAGGTGCGAGCGATTATGTTGGGAAGCCAACCAACATCTCTGATAGAGCAGAGGCTGTGCGCATATTAGATGAAGTCCTAGTTCCCAAAATAAAAGATCTCTGTAAAAAGAATATACGTTCAACACGAACAATAATAAAAAAACTAGATAAAGTTGTTGTAACCAAATCCGCACTGCCCGAAATTCCCATTGCTACAGCCAGAAAAAAAACAATCGTAAAAATAGAAGCAGTTTGTATCGGTATCTCAACAGGTGGTCCAGCTGCGCTCATGAAATTATTTTCTGCTTGGAAGTCTCCGCTATCTGTTCCTATTTTTATTGTTCAACACATGCCACCCAAATTTACAGAATATCTGGCTGAGAGGCTGACTGATCTGGGAGTCATTGTTACTGCAGAACCTAAAGATGCTGAGTTGGCTGTGCCTGGTAGAGCCTATATGGCCCCAGGTGGTAAACATATGGAGTTATTACGATCAGGCGCTAAAGTTTTAATTTCACTGAATGAAAGGCCTCCAGAAAATTCATGCCGGCCTGCTGTTGACGTTTTATTTAGAAGTGCAGCAAAGGTGTATGGTCCAAGTGTCCTTGGCGTTGTGATGACGGGTATGGGATACGACGGGCTCAAAGGGTCAAAAGAAATTGTTGATGCGGGTGGTCAAATTTTGGCGCAGGACGAAGATAGCAGTGTTGTTTGGGGGATGCCGGGTGCAGTGGTTAATGCAAACTTGCACTATAAGGTCGTTGCGCTAGATCAATTGTCAACTGAAATATCACTGCGGGTTCAGCGTTAATGGCAATCAAGGATCAGAACATGAATCCCTCAGAGATTGAGGCATTTTTTAATTTGCTTGAAATGAATACAGGAATAGCATTAGATTTAGAAAAAGAATATCTTCTTGCTCCACGATTAACAGAAATTGCAAAATTAAACGGGTTTACGAGCCATGTGGGGCTTGTGAAAAAACTGATTCATCATGAAATTGGCTTGCTTCATTGGAAATGCTTTGAAGCCATGGCAACTCACGAAACCATGTTTTTTAGAGACAAATATCCATTTGAAGTAATCAGAGATACTCTTTTACCTAATTTAACCAAGTTAAAAAAGAATACAAAACAAATTAATATTTGGTGTGCGGCATGCTCTACTGGACAGGAGCCCTACAGTCTTGCAATTTTATTGCGGGAAACTTTTCCTGAACTCAGAGATTGGTCGATCAGAATTCATGCAACCGATCTTTCTGAAAAAGCTATATTGCAAGCCAAATCTGGGGTTTATTCAGAATCTGAAATAAAAAGAGGACTCACGCCCGAATTAATGAATAAGTATTTTGTAAAAACTGATAAAGGGCATTATCAGATAAGTGCAGAGTTGCAAAACTGGATACAGTTCGAGCAAATGAATTTGATGAAACCTTGGCAAATTAATCCCAAAGCCGATTTAATTTTAATGCGCAATATTTTGATTTACTTTAAACAAGATGCCAAATTGCAGTTGCTCAAAAAAGTTAAAGAGCAAATGGCTGATCCATTAAGTTATTTGATACTGGGTTCATCTGAATCAATTATTTTTGATAATTTTTTTAAATTGCACAGTCTTAAGCATATTTCATATTACAGCAAGGAACCTCGTTAAGAGTTTAAATTTATATGACAGATACAACAACAGCTTCTTCATTGCCTGATAATGTTCAAAATATTTCAAGCGAATTGAGTGAGATGATGCTTTCAATGAAGGTGCTTGTTGTTGACGATAGTCGAACACTTAGGCGGTTACTGATTCGTGAGCTAAATAGGCTGGGCATCATTAATATTACTGAAGCTAATGACGGAAATAATGCAATAGAAAAATTAAATAAAGATGCCTACGATTTAATGTTGCTTGATATGGAAATGCCTGAACTCGATGGTCTAGAAACACTAAAAATTGTTAAAGCAAATCCTAATTTAAGTTACTTGCCGGTCATCATTGTTTCTTCGGCGGATGATTTTGACAGAACGGTTGAATGTATACAGGTCGGCGCTGAAGATTATCTTCCTAAGCCTTTTAATGCTGTACTTCTGAGGGCACGTGTCTTCTCTTCGTTAGAAAAAAAGCGATTGAGAGATATTGATCGAGAAAGAATATTGGAGTTACAACATGAAAAAGAGCAGCTCCATATTGAACAGATGAAAACAGATAAATTGATGCTCAATATTCTGCCTAAGCCCATCGCTGATCGACTGAAAAAGGGCGAGAAAAATATTGCTGGCAGTTATCCCGAGGTTACAGTTTTATTTTCTGATTTGGTTGGATTTACAAAATTGTCATCTCAAAAAACAGCGTCTGAATTAGTTAAACTTTTGAATGATATTTTTTCAAGATTCGATAAGCGCGCTGAATTGCTAGGTTTAGAAAAGATAAAAACAATAGGTGATGCTTATATGGCGGTCGGTGGATTGCCCATTCCGAGGTCCGATCATGCTGAAATAGTTGCTGACATGGCCATTGGCATGTTTGAAGATCTTCAAGAATTTAACAAAGAAAATGATCAAACGATTCAAATGCGTATTGGTATTCATTCAGGTCCTGTTGTTGCAGGTGTGATTGGTTTTACTAAGTTCTCATATGACTTATGGGGTAATACTGTGAATACGGCGAGTCGAATGGAATCAACTTCGGAAAACGGACGCATTCAAGTGACACCCTTTACAAAAGGTTTGTTGGACGAAAATTTTGTTCTTACTGAGCGTGAATTAATTGAATGTAAAGGACTGGGCGCCATACTGACATCTTTTTTAAATTCTAGAAAGTAAATTACGCACCTTTAGGTGATTTCTTCTGAGTATTCTGAGTATTTCAATCTTCATCTTTTTAGTGTGATCCCAAACTTGAGTATGTACAGATACTATCTGTATTAGCAATTTGCTCTATTAAACTCCAATTCATTTTGGAATCAATTTGTTTATAAAATAACAAGGACTTGCTTGATTTGGGATCAATCCATGCATATGACCAATCAATTGGGCTATTTGGGCATATGTCTTCATGACTTGTCCGACGTCAGCAAGTGTGAGACAAAAGTGGCTGAGGACTTGAGTCAATTAATCAAACCAATTCAACCGCAGCCTTCAACTGGCTAGGGCTGGAATACAAATATTGAGCAGTGGTTTGAATGCTGCAGTGACCAGCCAGCGTTTTCAAAATGTGGATGGCAGTGCCTTTGTTTGCAAGGTTTGTTAAGAACGTTCTGCGTCCGCTGTGACTGCTAGCGCCTTCTAGTCCAGCACCTTCGTACAGAAGAGCAAAAGTTTGGGCCAAGCTGTTTGCGTTAAAGCCAGCTCGAATGCTTTTTTGGCTTGCGAAAAATGGGTAGTTGCGATCCACGCACTTTGCTTGCTCAGCATAGGCTTGCAGTTCTGCTCGTAGCTTACCGCTCACAAACACAGTGCGGGCATGACGGCCCTTAGTCATGTCGGGCAGCAAGCGGATCTCATCTTTAATTTCACCGTCTGTGGTTGTGACATCGCTCCAGCGTAAACAAGCTACTTCGCCAATTCTCAAACCAGCCCAGTGTGTGAGCAGCATCATTGATCTGTTACGGGCTGAGTACTTGCGTGTGTTGATGTGCGTTAACAAGCGCTCAATTTCAGCAGTTGTCAGTGTCTTTGCTTGTGCCATGGTGTTATCTCCTAAATCATGTGTTTGCGTTTGTTGCATTGTGTTTTCATATATTTATC
>Ga0194035_1001770_pt1 | contig 11110 bp, 14 predicted proteins | sample JunL2320m_MetaG_FD_148680 | JGI IMG/M metagenome (GOLD analysis project Ga0194035, IMG submission 148680) | Anoxic zone freshwater microbial communities from boreal shield lake in IISD Experimental Lakes Area, Ontario, Canada - Jun2016-L239-20m | ecosystem: Environmental > Aquatic > Freshwater >...
TGCCTGCGTCGGGTCGCTCGCCATCGATGCGAGCACCGCCAGTATCCATTGCCACAGCCACGACATCAGAAACTCCTCGCGTGTGAGATCGTGTCTGTGCCTGGACGATCACTGACAGCGCCGACCTCGGTTGGCCTGTCGTGCGGCCCCTCTGCGACCAGAGCGATCCAGAGGAAACTCTTGGCACATCGCATGATCCAACGCAGCACAGGGCGATCGACTGTGGGAGTGGCTGGTGTGCGGTTCATGTACATCGTTACGCCGATGACAGCACAGACGATCAGGGCCAGTGTTCGTGGTTTGATGTGTATCATTTTTGATATGTTTCGCTATTCGGTAGCGGTGCTGGTGTTAGGAAATCCCCATGAGAGAGATCGCGGAAACCGAATCCGCTGACTGAGCCGACTGCGAACGAGTCCTCTCCTGAGAGCATGGCCTCGATCGTGGATTTGGAAATCCAGAATGAACCCTCGGGCTGATCGTCGGGCCACTTCGGGCCATCTATCCAATCCGGCCCCCAACTATTGAGACACAGGATTCCATCCCGCTTGCCGGGGCCGTCGGCGTGTCTCGTTGCCACCAGGCACATGCAGTGACCCCATGCGCCACGGCGCTCGGCGAACCCCTGATCTGGAGGACCCATTCGTGTACTTGCGAAGCCAACCCCCGAGCACACTGGCACGGGAAAACCTGATTCGATGGCAGCACAGCACGACTCCCAATCAGTGATTAGAGCGACGTGCTTCGCGGGGTAGGTCTTGGCTATGGTGTCGAGCGCACCCTTGTCGCCCTTGCCACCATTGCCGAAGTTGCCCCACTGCTTGGCACGGTCTGCGGAGTAGATCGTCAGGTCATGGCCGCCGATTGGCTGCCGATAGACGACACCCCAATCACGTACCCAACGAGCAGCAGCTCCACCGTAGGAGCCATCGCTCCACCCACCACCACCCTCTGGCTTATTTCTAGCCTCGACCCTCGATCCTCCATAAATTGATTCGGAGCATGGCATGAGTGGAGGCTCGGAGATTCTGCCTGTGTCCCAGTCAACACACTGGCTGATCCATAGCCCGTGCATCCAACCAAAACTGACACAGTCTCCGATACCCTGTTTGGCACAGACCCAGTCTCGGCCATAGCGGATCTTGTGCGCTCGAACAGCAGACCGATAGAGAAACGTATCAACGCCCTTCGCCTTGGCTATCGCCTCCGCTCCCGCCTGTTGGAAATTCGGCTTGTCGAGTTCTTGTAGAAAACGCTTTGTGCCATCGGGGTCGGCGACGTACCCGAATCGGCTCACGCTGTTTTCCAAACGCACCGCCGACACAAACGCCAGATAAACGCACAGCGTGCATAGCAGGCCCGCGATCACGTAGCGTAGATCGATCCCATCTTTATCATCTCGCGACATCAGCAGCAGCCCTCCCGATCTCTCGGTATGCTGCGACCCACTGGCTGCGAGCCTCGGCGCTCACAGGCCCACCGCTCACGCCGACAGCGTCGATGAGATACTGCTCGACTGCTGCCCTCACCCTCGGCTGACGCTCGCCAATTGATACGCCACGCATCCGCAGAGCCCTTGCCCTGGTGCGTAACTCATCGAACGCGATCCCGGTCCTGAGCATCGGCTCGGGTTGCATTCCATCCCACTGGATCTCGCCTGCGAGTTCTTCGCAGTAGGCCGCGATGATCTGTGCATCCTCGGCAGCGGTTGGGCCAATGAACAGGCCACGCAACACGAGGCCATCTGGTGGCTGTGGGGCAGGGGTCGGCGCTGGATCGCTGCCTGTGAGCGTTGAGAGTATCCCTGCCAGTACGAGTACGCCTGCGGCTATTTGTCGGGCTTGGTTCACTGGTCACTCCCTGCCACGAGGGCCAGAGTGATTGTGTCGATGGATGCCCTGACAGCTTCATCGAGGTGATCGGTCGCGATGAGTCGTAGCCGCATGTGTGCCAGATCGTGGATGGCAGCCTCGTAGCTGACAGTCTCCCGCACTGGCTCGGTGGCTCGCACTGGCTCGGAGGCTTTTGGTAGCGAGAACTTGGGCAGATAGTCGGCTGTCACTTTGTGCGACGGCCAAAACAACACGGCCACAGCGGCCACGAGACACGAGATGAGAATCATGTGGCAATCCTGACGAGGGGAAGGAGAGATTCGATCGCACCGGAGATGACAAGCAGCAGGATCGATCGGGCAGCGGGCTTGACCAAGATCCAGATAGGCCATGCCAAGACTGGGATGCACCCATCAGCGAGCGAATCAAACAGGGCTGCGACTGCGTCGAGCGCCCACTGCTTTTTCTCCGAGCCTTCTGCCGGGAGGCTGTCGACAGTGCTCATCACCACTCGAAGGAGCGCCACGACCAGCTCGCCGAACTCGGAGAGCGTGAGACCATTGCGGGCCTTGAGTTGGCTGATCGCGATGAATGCGGAGATCTTGTCTCCGAGGACGGACAGATCCTGCGTCGCTTGTACTGGTGCTGTGCTGATCATCAATCGAGTACCCCCACAATGTAGATGGCAATGTCAGCAGCAGCGCCGCCGCCATTGGCGATCGAAAGAATCTTGGACGAGTTACCGACGGTGTAGCCCGCCCCCGGCGACACTGCGTAGATCACGCCGAGCGGATCAATCACGACATAGGTCGCGTCTGTCCAGCCATCCCATCGGTTGACGGCAGTCGTCTGGATCGCACACTGAATCGTCTCGCTGCGATTCTCGATGAGCAGGATCTTGACGCTCGCCAGCCACATCGAGCCCGACCCACCGAACGTGTTGGTCGGTAGGGCTGTGAGGTCGAGGTCCACCGTGTCGCCGTCTGGCACTGTGACAACGTCACGCCAGTAGCAATTGGCCTGCCCAGCTCCACTGCCGTGCTCCAACGAAAACACGAGGCTCGCGGTGGTCTTGTCGGTGATCGTGGTCAGGTCCAGTGCATCGACCCAAGTCGGCACGATTCGCAGCGTTCCTGCCATCGAGAATGTTGCCATCAGTCGTATGCCGTGCCGAGGAGGTAGAGCGAGTAGGTGATGCTGGTTGCGTTGGGGTTACAGATAAAGATTTCTTTGTTGTCGTTGGTGACGATCCAACTATCGATGTGATTGATGGTGACGAACTCCGACCCCGGCCCGATGTTGGCTGCGTGGACCAGCGTGGGCCTGCCGGGATCGACGCCGAAGAGGAGGTTCTTGCCAACGGTGGTCGAGTTGTTGGTCACTCGCACGCAGCGGATCTCGGTAAATGTGAATGGCACGACCACCCCGAGGCGTGTCTGGGAGATGTCAGAGAGGTCGATCATCTCGACCGTGTCTGCGGCGATCTCGCGGGTGTCGCAAAATATGAGATCCGCTTGGCCGGCTGCGTGGCCGTCGGTGATGGGGTAGAGCGCGCCGCCCGAGCCTTTGTCGGTGATCGCCCCGACCTCCTGCGTGTCGACACGACTCCACAGTAGCGACGTGCGTAGCGATCCGGTCAGCGAGTCGGTGACTGTGTCTGCCATCTAGATCATCCCGAGCTCTATGGCTCGCCTCGCAGTTTGCACGCTCACACCCAACCGCCACGCCAACAGTTCCAGCTCTCTCTGCGATCGCTCTGGCCTGCTCGTCACCTTGCCCCAGTAGGCTTGGCTCGGAGTGAAAGAGGACGAGATCGAAATGTCTGACACCATCGACAGAGCCTGTCGCCCATCCACGCCACCGCGACGAAAGTGAGTCGAGCGAACAAACACAAGCCTGCTCCTAGTAAAATGCTATGGCCTACCAGTCCGGTCAGGCAGGGCCTCGCACTCGGCCAGACACGCTGCGTAGCCCGCGATGTCGATGGGTGTGTCGCTGGATCGGGCTGGCCCCTGGTGACGGGCCAGCTTGTCCAAGATCATGATCTGAGCCCACTCCGCCGACGTGAGAGGGCTCACGAGCTTGTGAGAGAAAATGGCATTGATCGCGGCCACCGTCCGGTCGAAGTGTTCTTTTGGCGGTCCATACGATCCACGCCGGTCCACGATCGTCTGCGTGGCAAGTGTCAGCAGGGCCTCCGCTGGTGAGTCGTGGATCTGTGTCACGCCCTGCCCGAGGGATCGCCCCGCCTTGAGCTCCATCTCGGCCCGCAGGATGTAGTGTTCCGGAGGGACTAGACAGTCCTCGTCTCGCTCGCGTGGCGTGGCAGCCGGTAGCCTGCCTCCACCGCAGCACGCACCTCCACGAGCAGACTCCATCTCTGCGACTGCCACTCTGATTGCATCGTTGCCCTCGATCAGTCCTGCCCCTATCGGTCCCTTCATCCCGTCCTCCTTGGTTTCTAGTGTCTTCAAAACGTCTTCTTTTTCTGTAGATCCCTGTCGCAAAATATCGGCATCGCTCTAGTGACCTCTCGCCTGCCGTGGTCGATGACGATCATCGCTTGGCACGGTGGCTCGTAGCTCGCCTTGATGCGTGTGGCGTATGCCGAGTGTCCGATCAACGATCCATTGGCGACGTACTTCGATGCACGCAGCCACTGGAACTGATGCCAGTGGCCGAACACCGTAAGGTCTGCCGGTTGGATGCGATCCCACGAGGCGATCGCTTTGTTGACAGGGATGGTGATGCCACCGATCCCGCCTCCATATTGGACAGCGTGGCCGTGGTGAAACCGAATGCGGAATCCATCGATCTCTACGATGTTGAGATAGCCGCCCCCGACTTGCCACCGGACGTTCTTCCGATTCTCAGCGCCAGCCAGAGTGAGATACAGCGACTGTTCAAACGAGTGCTCCATCTCTGTTCCGCATCGCAACTTCTCGGTACTCCTGCCATGATTTCCCGAATTGGTGGCGACGATCACCTCGTCGGCCATGCCTGCCACGAGGTCTACCAAAGCCTTGATCCTCTCGCCGGCCCATCGGCACGCAGCCAGGGGGGCGAGCTGGGCCAGCTCGGCGGTGTCGTCGTGGATGTGACCTGAAATAAAGTCCCCTCCGCACCACAGGACGATCCGACGCACAGAGACGAGGCTCCGCTCATGCTCCACGAGCGTCGCGATCCGCTCTGCCAGCTCTTGGATGCGAGCGTCTGCCACGTCGAGGCTGTAGTCGTTGAGACCGTTGACCGTGTCGGGGTCGACTCGCTCCTCGACGTGCCAATCGCTCAGTGCGATCACGATGGTCGCCTCGTGACGCTTGGCCTTCTTTGAGCTGGCGTTGAGTTTTTTGGTCGCAATACCTGACAGGCCGGACAGTCCGGCGATCTTCGCCCGCTCTGCCTCAAGCTGAATGAGCGCCGCCTTGTACTTCCCCCGGCATCCAGCCAGCTCGGCACGCAGGCGTACGATCTCGGCATCGGATGCCAGCTCAATCGACCGCGAGACGCTCGCGACTATGTCGCTCTTTTCAACCATAAAATTACCCCCTGTGGTCCGACGGTGGCAATGTTTCTTGTGGCGAGCTCGTCGCTGATGAGTTTGGCAATGCATGCCAGCGGCCCTGCGATCTGCCCGCTACGCCACGCCGAGCGGATCTCCTCGATGGCGGCGTGGTGCTCGGGTGGCACGCGGTCCTCCCAGACGATTGCCTTTTTTTGAGAGGCCGCCTCGGCTCTAGCCACAACACATTTCAAAAAGCTGATCTGCGGAGATGCCTTCTGCTTGGTGACTTTCTTTTTCATGCGTCCTCCTGCGTAAATCCAAACGCCGTCGCGACAGTCGCGAGCAGTTCCGCAAACTCAATCACAGCCTCCTCGGAGAGGTCGGGCCACCTCGCGTGAATCGTCTCGTGAATGATCGTGTCGAGCAGGTCAGTGCCAGTGAGCGAGTGCGAGATTCTTATTTTTCTCGTGGCATAGTCGCAGTCCCCGTAGATGTCTCGTGGAGTGCGAGCCCGACTGATGAGCCATCGACTCCCGCCGATCGAGATCCTCATTTTTGTCCGTGGTCGCGACATGGCTCCTCCGAGGGGTACGATTCTCAGGAAGATTTCTGCGTTGCAAACCCCAGATTTTCTCGGGAGTTAGAAGGGTTTTGGCCTGATAGCACTGCTGCCAGAGAGGCTGCGGCGTCTGGAGCGTGGCGTCTGCATGACACCTCTCCGAAGATTTTCCCTGCGGCCAATGCCTCGCGAGCGGTGGCAAGCCTCTGCCACGAGAGCTCGCCCTTGCTGTCGTGCTGACAGAGTGCCAGCCCCCGAGTGACGCAGCCCCGAGCGGGCGTGTGGTACGTGCCACCTGTGAGAGATGTCGCACCGATGATCGAGTCATCCGGTCGGCATTGAAACCGATAGGTGTAGTCTGCCCATTCGTTGAAAAGAACGCACAGGTCGAGCGCTGCCAAATGTTTCTTGCGGTTGACCAGCATCACGCCGCTATCGATCGTGGCTGGCACGGTGAGCGATCCTCGTGGCTCTCGCGTGGGCCAGACCATGAGGCCACGCCTCTCGTATGTCAGATCGGATAGCAGGCTCGTGGGATCTGTCGCTGGCACGACATCGGGCTCGATCAAAATCACCTCGGCACAGCCCGAGTAGCGTAGCGCCATGGACGATAGCCACCCGACGCCAACCCCCTTGCCACCCTCTCTCGGCTCAAGCCTATAAGCCTCGGCCTCGATGACCGTCACCCCGAGTGGGAGCAGGGCCGAGGCCACGCTCTCGGGGAATGTGCGGTTGACCCCTGTGATCCACATCTCGATCGGCAGCGTGCATCCGAGGCTCCGCAGCACAGACACCAGATGCCACGCCAGCCGCATCTCTAGATCGTCTCTGACAGGGATCAGGATGCCCCGAGAGTATCGCACCGGAGGCAGCATCCATGGGAGCTTTCGCATCTGGTCGGCGATGGCGAGACCGAAAAAATGTGCGAGCTGTTCGTCGTTCATGAAACAGAGCCTCCGTAGGCTCTATTGTGGCGGCGATGCTGGATCGATTAGAGGGCCTGATCCAATGCCGATTCTGCGGCCTATTGAGTTCAAATGCTCGCGGCGTTGACCACATCCGCAGTCGGCCAGCCCGACGTATGCTGCGGCCAGTTGCGCTCGATCCTGCGTGATCCCCACGCTGGCAAACGCGATAGCCACCAGATCCCCTAGACCTTTTTGATCTGCCAAAACCAGTCCCTCCCGCCATCGTTCTGGATCGCCGCAGGGAAATAGAGCTCAGTGCCACTAGCAAACTGCTCCTCCTGCTCCTTGCTCATCACGATCGTGTCATTGATGTCGGCGAGCACGTCGGAGGTGGTGGCCTTGGTGGCGATAGGCGTGGCGGTAGACCATCGCCCTAGCGTTGTGACGGCGCCACGTAGATAGAGCTGGAGCTGTGTGCCATCGCCGTCGGTCCCATCCCATGGGCTCTCAAAGGTCATGTTGTACGGCAGACCGTCGGGGTAGTTGTAATCAAATGGAGGGAATACGTACGGCCTTGCATCGCCGCAGTTTGGGCCGTATGTAAAAGGCTCCCCTCCCGAGTACGTCTCTTCGATAAGCTGTCGCTCTCCGTAATTGCTGTCGAGCTTGAGCGCCACTCGCAGCGAGATGTCGATCTGTAGATCGCTCAGAATAGTTGTCTTGAGCGTGGCGTAGGTGCTGTGATTGCGAGACAAAGACACAGATCCTTGGAGGCTGCGGATCGTGAACGCACCATCAGACAGCCCCCGTAGCCTGCGGTGGTAGTGGTCCCAATCGGTTTCGAAGTCTTTTACTGGCCGCCGAAAAACCCACCAAGGCGCATAGCCCCAAGAGCCAGAAATCCATGGAGTCGGGCTAATATAGTCCCCAGGCATGACTGGGTCTGAATCGCCCACGACCCCGCAGTCCTCGCCGTTAATGTTGTAGGTATCGCCCAGCCCAGCCCGCACAATGACTGAAATACCTCCGCACAACCTCGGGATGAATGGCATCCCCAGCACCTCCGACGCTAGGTACGTCGTGACATCGCCTCCAATGACATTGTGCGTAGCCGAGTAGTAGTCCTCTGAGTCGATGACCTTTGCGACGTCACGACTCAATGCCGGCAGCACAGGCAGCGTCGCCGCGAGCGACACGCCATCGCATCCCCAGACATTCTGGGAGAGTGTGTCCCCGTCGAGCGTGGTCCCAAACGTCAGAGGCCCGCCATCCTTCGCCAAGACAATAGCCGCAGCTCGGTGCGAGTCTTCTGGATTGACTGCCACGTCCACGGCCAGTGGGCTTGATCTGCCATAGTACGGAGTGCCGGAGAACGTGCCACCGCCCTTGGTGACTTTGTTCCAGTACTTGACCTCTGACCAATCGTATGGAGTGCTCGTACCAGTCTCAAACGCCACGAGCGAGATCTCAATACTGGTGATGTCGCCATCGCACCGGATCGCCGAGGCGTGGCGCTGCTGTGCGTCAGGCGACGCACACGCCGACACCAGAGCTGGCGGGGATGGGTCGATCGTGGTGGTCAGTCCGAAGTAGGAGCAGTCGGCTGCCGGCGATGTGAGAGATGGCACGCCGCAGGAGTATTTCTCGTAGTTCACGAGCGGAGAGAACGTCCCCATCCCCGGCGTCAAGAATGAGCCACCCTTTGTGCCGATCGTTGACGCAGCCTCCTCTGGATCGAGAGAGAGCTGCTTACCGATGCTGACCGCTCGACCGATACCCACTGTGCCAAACGTGGTCGCACAATTGATCTGCCGCAGGTAGCCATCGGTGTCGGCCATGAGCCAGCCAGCACGCACAGCGGCCACGCAGGGCTCTGGCTCGTAGGGGTTGCCGTCTATATCCAGAGGAGGTGTGTCCACCGCGATCTGCACGTAGGTAGCGTAGTAGCCCTCGATGGCATAGGTGTAGCACTGCCACTCGCCAGACTCTGGGTCTAGGTAGCGGTAGATCTTTTTCCACGTACCATCTGCGACTAGCACCCCGTAGTACATCACTCGTGGGAATGCGTCGAAGTCGGCAAACGTGAGCGTTTGGATGTCGTCGGTGAATACGCCAGCCGGATCGTACGTCAGCAGGAAAAACGACCGGGAGTCCTGACCGGCAGACGGGATCGTGATGATCCAGTCCTGACAGCTTGTTCCAACAGGGGCGATCGTTGCCCCGGCGAATGCCGCGCCGTCCTTCGTGATCGAGATCTGGCCCGACGTGACCCCATCGGGGTCGACCTTCCGGCTGAAATGCAGCGTGAGCTGTGTCACAGGCTCGGAGGTGAGCCTCGCTCGGTAGTGCTCTCGCGTTTGGAGCGAGGGATCTTCGAGCGTTGCTATGCACCCGTCGCGATCCTCGGGGATCGCAGCGTGAACGGTGTAGCTGACTGTCGGATTCTCTGCCGGGTGGTTGCCACCGATGTCTGTGTAGGTGTTGACCGTGTCGGCGACCCTGACTGTGTGTGTGCCAATTGCCAAGGATGACCCGATCAAGCCAGAGGCTTGATGCGGATGCTTGCACACCAGGGATGTGAGGTCCTCGTCTGCCCTCGGAGTGGTGTCGCCGGCTGGGAATATCGGCTCGGTCGCGAGCATCATCCCCACCACAGGCTCGGTGCTGCCGTAGTGGAAGTCGTGCGGTGGAGTAAAGCCAATGACCGGGAGCGTATGATCGACTACGGCTGATGAGTACGTCCTGTGCGGCAGTGGGTTGCGTCTGCGGTTGTCTGGGCCTGCCCCAGACCATGCTGGCTGATAGGTGCTGTCGATGTCTCGCACGATCAAATACACACCGACTGCGGCGGTAGAGAGCCATGTGCTGGCGACGTTCTGCGACTCCGATTGGTCCACCTCTTGGAACACCTGCACGCCATCGAGGTAGATCGTCCACCGCGAATAGTGGATGGTCGGATAGTTGAGCGACACATTTGTCGCCACCGTCTTGCTGCCACGATCCACCCACGCCGTGAAAAACCCAGACGTCGGGAGCTCCTCGCCGTTGTCATCGGCGACGCTTGAGATATTCAGATGGAGCGTGGCTGCCGGTGTGGCCGGGATGTCCGAGAGGATGACGAGCGTGGTGTCGCCCTCGTATTCGAGAGAAAGCCTGTGGTTGTACCCCACGATCACAGGCGTATCGAAACCGCTCGACCGAGGCTCGTAGACTGTCCATTGGATAAACTGTTCGTTATAGGATTGCCCAGCCCACAGGGGCAGTCGCTCGGAGAATGTGATCAGGTCGTCGACGTCCTCGATGATGCGGTCCTTGAAGTCGGCGACGGTGGCGACATCCCCCTCGGCCTGCGAGTAGTCCAGCAGTGCCTCATTCCCAGTCTCTCCGATGTTCACAAAGAGTATGTACAAGGATCGATTGTAGAATCTGGACGGGTAGGGGCCGTACGTCGCCTGCGACCCATCAATCGGCCACGGGTCTGCCCACTCGCTGCCAGGCGTCCACGAGGATAGCGCCATCGTGACGGTCGCCACGGCGTTGCCATAGAGGCTCGTGGTCGTCTTGGCGTCCAGCTCGTCGCCGGATGGGGGCGAGCCTGCGGTGTAGACGAACTGGTAGGCATTGCCACGAGACAGCAGCGGACACCAGTAGCTATGCAGATCGATCCTCGCGGCCCCGAGATCTAGAGACACCGTGCCGCCCTGGTGCGTCAGAACGTGCGAATAGAATCCAATCGAGAAGTCGACGTGCGTCCACGTCGCATCGACTGGCGTCACCTCATGCGGGGGCTGACACCCAGGGGCGTCGATGATGTCCCCGCCAGAGTTTAGGAGCTGATACGTGCCGGGATAGATGGAAAATGAGCTACACCCGCAGCAGTTGGGTTGGTACATCTAGGCGATCCCAACTGCGAATTGATCATCCCCGACCCCCTCGCTCCACGGCATGAATATAGGTCCACACTCGGCGCTGATGAGCTGCGTCACATCGTCTTTGCGCCCCCTGGCGTAGCGATGGGTGTCGGAGAGCACCTTAACCTTGCAGGAAAACCGACCAGAGATAGCCATCCTGCCGTATTTCCCGACGGCGATCGGCTCCATGGCGATCCCGACGGCCTGCGTGCCGCCCTGTGGCATCGTGCCGCCCAGCACCATGTTCGTAAAAAACTGGCTCCACACCTCAGATGTCGGCACAGTGCCAGGGGCTCCGAGGGCCAAGACGCCCCACAGTGGCACTGGCTCGGCAGTGTTATTCTGGACGACGATGTAATTCGCTGCCGACATCCCGCCAACGAATGGGCCAGCCT
>Ga0194035_1001771_pt1 | contig 11106 bp, 14 predicted proteins | sample JunL2320m_MetaG_FD_148680 | JGI IMG/M metagenome (GOLD analysis project Ga0194035, IMG submission 148680) | Anoxic zone freshwater microbial communities from boreal shield lake in IISD Experimental Lakes Area, Ontario, Canada - Jun2016-L239-20m | ecosystem: Environmental > Aquatic > Freshwater >...
GGAGAAGGCCGTCCGTGAGCACCTCTCGTGGTTGTACGGCGTCCCGACGAAAGATTGGGAGCTCATCGCGAGCTACCCGATCCACTATGCGCTACCCGCCATGCCGGTGCCCTTCAAACTCCAGCGGCCAGTGCGCACGGCGAGCGGCGTCTACGTGGCTGGTGATCACCGCGACACCTCGTCCATCCAGGGGGCGCTGGTCAGTGGGCGCCGTGCGGCTAAAGCAGTGCTGGCTGATCTCGGGATCACGCTCGGCCCACCGGTGTAGTAGGCGGCCGAGTTGGCGTCAGGTAGCACCAACACATTTGCCCGCCTCTGAGCGACACCGCCCTACGTCGCGCCGGATGCCCGCTCTCACCGAATCGTTTGTCGCTCGAAGGCGGGCAATAGTGTTGTGCCTCATTCACGCTTTGCGAAGCCGCGCCTCGCGAACCCACGCCTCCCGGCGCGAGCCGACGCTTGTTAATTCAGCGGGATGCTCGGCCGCAGCTGCAGAGGTGCTCCGCCTGGCAATGGCCTGGGGCCCGCTCACACCTGTGGACGCCGGTGTCGTCCGGATCGTCAGGTCCCCGGCCGGTCGTCCACTGGAATCCGCAGACGGGCGCGTCGGGTTCGGCCATCAGCAGCTACCGGCGGTCCAACGCGAACACCCGGATATCGCGATCGGTTCGTGTCTGGTAGGCCGGATAAGCCTTGAGGTACTTCATGAACAACTGGCAGGCGTGGTCGTACTCCTCGCCTTCGAGCCGGGTCGCTCTCACCGGAATCTCTTTGCCGCCCATGGTGACCCAGGCATCCGGATTCGCCAATAGGTTTGTCGACCATGCGGGGTGCGCGGACTGCCCGAAATTGCTCCCGAAGAGAAACAGGCGATCACCATCTCTGGTGTAAATCAGCGGCGATTGACGGCGCTGGCCCGATTTCCTGCCGATGGTGGTCAGCACCAGTACCTGGTATCCAAACGGGCCCAGCACGGTGTAGCGCCCCTTGGTTCTACTGAGCAGCCGCCGGTCCAACGGAACAAGCGCGCGGATGCACCGAGAACCCAAAGGCGTCGCGGCGAACGCATCGAAAAACCCCCGCAGCGGGCTTGATTCGGAACCCCACCGTGCGTCCGGGAACCCGTCATCGGCCATTGCTGACTCCCATCGTCGCTTTCGCATCGTACGGGGATGAATCGGCGCGGCTTCGCCGATTGTTTGAGAGGCTGGGTCGATGTTTCTGAAAGTGTTGCTAGCGCCACTGTCCATCGCGACCGCCGGCAGCGCGGGGGTGATCGCGTCGGTGGCCACCGTCGGCAGTGCCATGGTCGCCGGTTCCATTGGCACCGTTGGCAGCGTTGCCGTCGCGGGTTCGTTGGGCACGGTTTCCAGCGTCGCGGTTGCCGGGTCGGTCGCCACTTTCGGCAGTGGCGCAGTAGCGGGAAGCGCTGCTACGGCACTGTCATTGCTGATGAGTGGGTGCGCGGCCTGCCTGGGCTGTGTGTCGTGCCGTCGCTGCAGGGCCTGTGTCGCCTGCACGAAATGTGAGGACTGCGTCGGCTGCGTCGGCTGCCACAACTGTTCAGGACTGCGCAATGCCGTTGGGCTGCGCGATGTTCATGTGCCGGTTCCGGCCTAGTGGATCACACCGCTCGCGAAGGCCTTAATCGGCTGCTCTAGACATGCGCGGGAACCACCCGGCCGAGCATCAACTGGCCGGCGATGATCAAGGTCGCGAACGCGAAGATCAGGGCTGAGGCGGTCCAGGCCAGCGCCTGGCCGGTCTGGCCGTACAACGCTGATGCAAAACCGATCGCCAGGCCGTCGAAGGTCATCGCCCCCGCCGTACCCCAGGTGAAGACCGCTCGCTGATCAAGATGGCGAAGCCGGGCGACCCACTGCAGAAACCACACCGTGGGTGGTGCCGCCAGCGCCACCACGACGTACACCATGACGCGCCAATGCGTCTCGAGGAAGACATGTGCGGGAAGAAGACTGATGACGATGGCGAAGCTCAGGGCGACCAGAGCGCCCACCACGAGACCCGTCACCGCTGCGCTGTTAGGTTCATTCATTCCCGCACCTCGTTCGAATTGTAGTATTGACTACAAAAGTCTAAGAGATGCAGCCGCTAGGATCAAGAGGTGGGTTACAAACACTCCCGGGAGGACCTCCTTAAGGCGGCCATCGCCGTTGCGACGACGTCGGGAATCGGATCGCTCACCTTCGACTCGGTCGGGGAGAGCCTGGGCATCAGTGACCGGACCGTCGTCTACTACTTCCCGACCAAGACCGACATGATCACCTCGGTCGTCGGTGCCCTCGGTGGGCAACTTCAGGCGATGTTGGCGAAGGCTTTTGGTGAAGAGGCACTCCCGGTTCGCGATCTTGCGAGACGGGCGTGGCCGGCGCTCGCGTCACCGGCCGCCGACCCGGTTTTCGCGGCGTACTTCGAGGTCATCGGACTGGCGAGTGCCCGTCGCGAACCGTATGCCTCGCTGGTGCCGTTACTGATCAGTGGGTGGGTGGACTGGCTTGAGCCCCGGATCGCCGCGCCGACCGGCGCCGAGCGGCGCAGGCAGGCGCTGGCAGCGGTCGCAGTGCTGGACGGACTGCTGCTGCTGCGCCGGATTTCAGGGGCGCGCGCGGCCAACACGGCAGCCCGTGAGCTGGGGATCGGCTGATTTCACAACGCCTGAAACGCGCGCCGCGCCGTCGATTCTGCGAATAGTGTGGGCTGATATCCGGTCGTCGGAATGTTCCATCGGGTCATCCACCACGAGAGGACGCACATGGCTAATGCCGCGGAGCGGGAAAAGCAGCTGGCGTTGGTGTCACGGCTGAAGGCGACCTTTCCGGAGGTTCCGGAGTGGCCGATTCCCAACGTGATGACGTCCGATCATTACTGGGCGTATCAGAAGTGCAATCAGGATCAGGGTGGTCAGCTCAATGTGGCCGAGCCCTTCCTGGAGAAGGAAGAAGAGCAGTGGGAGCTGATGACCTACGCGCTCTGCGAGGTCCTGGGGTGGACCGGCATCTGGGTCTCCGAGGAGCGGCGCCGGATCGCCGACGTCGATATGGGTCTCGCGATGTATCTGGGCCTGCCCTACTACTCCCGCTGGCTGTGGTCGGTCGGAAAGACCCTCATCGAAAAGCAATACATCACCTGGGGTGAATTGACCGATCGGCTGGCCGAGGTGCAGGCCCGCTACGCCGGCGGGCTCAAGGGACGACTGCCGGACGCGCAACCCAAGTTCGAAGGCGACGGCTCGAAGGTCAAGCGCAACGGCGCCCACATCGAGGCACTCGGCAAAGGTGACCCGGGGATGTATGCCGGAAAGGCCGGCACGGCTGCGTTCAAAGTCGGTGACCGGGTCAAGGTGCGCGAGCTGCCCGCGATGTTCTACACCCGCACACCGGAATACGTGCGCGGGGCCGAGGGGGTGATCGCCGACGTCGCCTATGAGAGCCCGGCGCCGGAGGACGAGACCTGGGGCCGCGAGGACGTCACGCCGGAATGGTTCTACATCGTGCGGTTCAAGCAGTCCGAACTTTGGCATACCTACTACGGCCCGGAGGGCGACACCCTGCAGACCGAGATCCCCGAGCGTTGGCTTCAAGCAGCCAGATGAACCTGCCCCTTATCCCAAACGTGTTGAGAGGAAACCGGTTCCGATATGTCTGATCACGGACACGACCACGATCACGACCACGTACGCACCGTCAAGCCCATGGTCGATGAGATCACCGACTTCGAGGTCCTCGAGATCGCCATGCGCGAGTTGTGTATCGAGAAGGGGCTGTTCACCGCCGAGCAGCATCGCATCATGACCGAGTACGGCGAGCAGATCGGCCCGACACCGGCCGCCCGGTTGGTGGCCAGGGCCTGGGTGGACCCGGAGTTCAAAAAGCTGGTGTTGACCGATGCGCTCGCGGCCAGCAAGGAAGTCGGGGTGGATTGGCTGGAACCCACCGGCTTTGGTACCCCGAGCGATTTCTACGCCTTCAAGGTCCTCGAGGACACCCCTGAGGTGCACCACGTGATCGTCTGCGCACTGTGCTCCTGCTACCCGCGACCGATTCTGGGTAACTCCCCGGAGTGGTACCGCACCCCGAACTACCGGCGCCGGATCGTGCGCTGGCCGCGGCCGGTGCTCGCCGAGTTCGGTCTTCAACTGCCCGAAGAGGTGGAGGTGCGGGTGGTGGACTCCAACCAGAAACACCGATACATGGTGATGCCGATGCGCCCGGAGGGTACCGAGGGCTGGACCGAGGATGAGCTCGTCGAGATCATCACCCGCGACTCCCTGATCGGTGTCGCCCTGCCTAAGCCAGGCGTGACCACCAATGTCATCACTGCGTCGATCCCGGCCATCCGGCCGATCGTGCAGTGAGCGGGCAAGCGGTGGGTGGCGCGGAGCCGTCGAAAGTCGAGTCGGTCAGCGTCGAGGTGCTCGAAGAGATCGCCAAGCGCAACCAGACCTGGCCGGTTATGGCGGCCAAATACGGTGTCGAGAACCCGTTGCCGCCGTGGAAGACCAGCCTGGACGGGTTGTGCGACGCCCTGGACCGGTCGTGCAGCACCGAGGAGAAGCCGCAGTTGACGTTCAAAGAACGCCGCGACGAGGAGGACGTGCTGTCGGCGGGCAAGTATGTCGACCTGCCTTATCCGGAGAACCAGCTCGTCGCCCTGGCGCACTCCCTGGTGTCGCGCGGGGTCATCGGGGAGGCGGAATTGAAGGAGCGGCTGGCTGCGATCCGTGCTCGCCTCGAAGGGGAATAACCCGCTCGCCCTAACGATTCCCCGTGCGACGCCGGGCAGTGAGCTTGGACCAGACCCACGTCAAGGGCACGTCGCGGCCGGTGGCGAGGTACTCCACCGTGGTCGGATAGTGGCAGATCTCGCGCACCTGGGATAGTCCGGCGGGCTTTCCGAGGAGCAGCACCTGGTCATCTAGCGCGAGCGGGGTGTCCTCGGCCGGCATGAACCGTGGCTCGCCGTCGCGGATGAGAACGAGGGCAGCCAGCGGCAGAGTCGACTCCCGGTCGTCGGGCCGCAGCATCAGGGTCCCCAACGTCAGGGTCTGCCCGCGCCGCAACCAGTCGGCGATCGCCGGCGCGTGTTCAGCGGAGAGCGTGATGACGTCACGCTCGGGTGTGCGCCGGCCGCAACGGTCCTTCAGGTGGTCCCTGACTTGCGTGGCCCACCTGTCATCGCGGGTGTGGGCATGCTCGACGAAGCTCCAGAACACCGGGGTGACAATCCGCGCGAGCACCTCCCGGGCGACGACTTCGGTTGCGACATAAATCGAGTCGATCCGTAGCGTGTCGAGCAGTACCCTCTTGGCGTTCGTCTGCTGCCGGACCACCAGGTAGACGTCGGGGTTGGTGTGGCGGGCATGTTCGGCCATCGCGATGTTGATCGTGTCGTTGTCGGTGCCGGCGACGAATCCCACCGATCCGGAGACGTCGGGGTCGCCGCCGGCCGGGTCGACGAGGTCGACGGTGACACCGATGGCGGCGAGGTCGGTGACCACCGCGTCGCCGAATTCGCCCTCGGCGCAGACCACCCACCTGCGTCCGGTGAGATCATTCCGCACCGATTGCAGCTGCTCCTCATCGTTGTCCATCAGCCACCGCAGAAGTTGGTGGGTGACCGGTTGGTGGATCGACAGGGCGAGGTAGTCGCCGAACCGGTCGTCGGCGTTGATCGCCGACCCGGGGGCGAAGTGCTCCATGCGGGTCCGGGTGCGCCGTTCGGCACAGCGGCCGAGTACGGGCAGATCCGGTCGCAGCAGCGACGCCGCCATCACCACCGCGAGGTTGGCGTCGTCGTCGTTGGTCAATGCGAGCACACCTTCGCACTCCGGGTGCCCCAGGCCGGCCATGCCGAGTACCGCCGGTACGGCGCAGTCGCCCTGTACCGCGGGGACGTCGAAGCTGAGTTGCTCGTCGGATTTCACCGACTCGACCCTGTCGTCCCGCGTGTCGACGACGACGAAACGGCGGTAATGCTCGTCAAGGTCAGCGCCGACGATCCGCCCGGCGTCGCCGTAGCCGGCGATGATGACGAAGGGTTCGACCAACCGCCGAACCTGGCGGCGGAACTGCTGAGCGGCGACAGCGGCCTGGAAGGCGGACCCCTGGACGAGCGCGAAGAACACCGCGATGGCGTAGGCCCAGCTGATGACGAGCAGGAAGATCGACATCGCCAGCCACATCCGCTGCGGGTAGCTGAAGGGGTAGGGCGCCTCGGTGTAACCGACCGTCGTCAACGTGATCGTCATCTGGTAGAAGGCGTCGAAGATGTTCAGCCGGTAAGGGTTTCCGTCCGCATCGGCGCCCGGCATCAACATCATCCCGGCGGTGCAGAAGCTGAACGTGGTGATGACGACGATGAGCGGTATCCGCATCCGCCGCATGATCAAAAAGATCACTTCGGTCGTCGGCACCGTTGTCGGAATGTCGATCGCCCTGCGCGGTGCGGTCACCCGCCGTCGAGACCAGAGGTGGAACGGGTGCGGCGGGTTCGGCATTGAGTATCGGAGACGGCTATCGGCGACGGAACGTCGCCGTCTCGACGACGAGAAGTGTGACGGAGACGAGGTTGGCCAGCAACGCCCCACCCGACAGCGAGACCACGCTGGCCGTGGCGTGCCCGTCCAATCCGTGAACTGATACCTGGGTGGCCCAGACCCACATGCCGGCGGCAGCAGCGAGTTGAAGCAACGCGACGAGACTGGTGGCCAGATGCACTGCGCCGAGTTGGGTACTGTCACCGAACTTCAGGACCGTCGTGATCAGAGCGACGATCAGTGCCAGGAACAACTCCCAGGAGTTGTGGACGTCGGGGTCGCTGATAGGGCCGACGAAGAAGCCGAAGTTCAGCGTGGCCGCCAGCAGCACGAAGAAACCGAAAACCACCTTCTCGAGGTTCACAGCGGCAGCCTAGTCTGTTCACTCATGGTCTACCTGAAGCCGCCGTGGTTCACCGTCAAGGTTTTCAACAAGATCGCGATGAAGACCGGCATGGCCGGCGCCGAGACTCTGACGCTCACCTCGCGCAGTGGCCGGCAACAGCAGATCCCCGTCATCAGCATCGATGTCGGCGGCATCCGTTACCTGGTCTCCACCCGAGGCGAGTCCGAGTGGGTCAAGAATGTACGTGCCAATCCTGCCGTGACGCTGACGGCCAAGGGTTCGGCGAAGCGCTTCACCGCCGCGGAAATACCCGAGCCAAGTCGCCCGCCGGTGCTGGAGGCGTATCGAGCCAAAGCCGGCAAGGCCGTTGACGGCTACTTCGCCAAACTGCCCGACCCCGTTGATCACCCGGTATTCAGGCTGACTCCCGCATCGGCTTAGGCAGCGGATCGGGCGGCCGTCAGCTGCTCGCGGAGGTAGTCAAGGACGTCAGCGGGCAGGCCTAAAGCCATGTGTACCAGCTCGGCGATCGCGGCGTCGCGGCCTACGGAGTGGCGAGTGCAGTAGGCGCCGAATGTGGCTCGGGCGTCGACGATTTCGGCGGTGACCCTATTGGACATAACGAGTTCTCCTCACGGTTCGGGATCTCAATACGTCGGCAACGCTATGGCCGGGCACCGACACGATCCGGGCGGTTTTCAGCGTCGGCGGTAACGAAAGAGGAGCGAAGAGAAGACGACTCGGCAACGTGCGTCCACGAACCCGTGGAGGCGACAGCCGAAGCTGTGCTACTTGCGGCCAGTGCGCTTGAGCACGTACTGCAGCCAGCGAACGTCGAGCAACATGAGGGCAACGGTATCGCTCGAAATTAAGGCGACCGGCCTCTGGAGCTAACGCGTCGCTAAAAAGTTTTGCCAGAAACCCATTAAGAATGGGCGCGTTCAGCTACCGCCGCCGACGCCAGCCCTCTGGGGGATCAACTGAGGGCACAGGTCCAGGACCGCGTACGTCACCAGGGCGACGGCATCCTGCCGAGGGATGACATTGAACGTGGTCGCCGCAATGACTTCATTGTTGATGGCCGCCCGGATGGGCAGGCCTTGGGCGGATGTTCTGGTGATGCGGTCACATGACGCGTAGCCCGCCGCGATCCAGCGCTCGGGTGTCCCGGGAATGTTCGTCGCCACCGAGTTCGAGTTCTTGATGTCGGCGACGAACTTGTCCTCCGGCGTATCCGCCGTTGCGGGTGCAGCCACCCCGACCGCGACCGCCAACACCGCAAAGGTGCCAGTAATCGCCTGACCTGAACTAAAACACCCCATAGCCATGGTCTCTATTGTGCCGGTCTTTCTCCGAACGCGCCGCTGGCAAACTCCGTTCAGGCAGGCTGCTTGCCCAGGAAGTCGTCGATCATCGCCCAGGTGGTCGCCGGCGCCGAGCGTCCGGTCAACACGCCGAGGTGGCCACCCGGTGCGGTCTCCATTCGGACCACGGGGGCGTTCGGCAGCAGTTCCCCGACATGGTGGGCGACGTCGACGGGCACCATCACGTCGCCGGTGCCGGCGATGTTCATGACCGGCACGCGCACATCGGCGAGGTCGACCATTTTGTTGGGTCCCTGAATCTTGCCGTCCGCCAGTTCATTTCGTTGAACCAGTCGCTGATACACCTGCAATGTCGCGCGTCCGGGGTAGGCCAGCATGCTGTTCATCAACCCGTCGACCGCCTCGACGTGGGCGAGGAATTCCCGGTCGTCGCGGTACTTCATCAGGGTGATCGGTTTCTTGAGGTAGGTACTCAGTGATGTCGCTTTGAAGGCCGGCCCGACGATCTGCGACGGCAGGCCGCCTAACACCTTCAGGCCCGTCCCGATGATCCGCCCGCCGGTGTACTTCCCGGCGCGGCGCAGCGGAGCGACCATGCGGTGCTTGCTCAGGTCGAAGGGGCTCGCGACCATGGCCACGGACTTGATCGGCAGCTCGCTGTAGGCAGCGGTGGTCAGGATGGCCATCAGCCCGCCCAGGCACCACCCGATCAGATGAACCGGTTTGCCGCCGGCGTCCTCGGACACTTTCTTGATGGCGTTCGGCACCACTTCGGAGACCCAGAATTCGATCCCGAGTTCGCGATCGCGCAGTCCGATCTCGCCGTAGTCGACGAGGTAGGTCGGCCGGCCCTCGGACAGCAGGTGCTCGGCGAGTGAACACCCGCGCCGCAGATCGAAGCAGATCGCCTGCGAACCCAGGGGCGGCACCAGCAGGACCGGATCGCCGCTCAGCGGTACGCCGTCGACAGGCAGGTATTTGTGCAGGGTCGATTTATGGCTCTCGTCGATCACCTCAGACGGCATTCGGGTGGTGTCGGCGATGCCCCCCTTGACGAGGAAGTCGAAGAGGTTCGACACCGCTTGACGACGTTGCTCGGGTGTCCGGTTGCGGTCAAAGATCGAACTCATAGGCCGAGGATAGGGCCACCAGACGGCGTCAGGTCCGGGTTTCGCTGAGCGGGCGGAGCCGTCCGACCTGCCGCGGCCGGCGATACAGTCGGATCCATGGCGCCACGAGCGCAAGTGAAGAACGGGCACCCTCCCAAGGTCTGCCAGCGATGCGGACGCGAGTTCGAGTGGCGCAAGAAGTGGGCGCGGGATTGGGACGACGTCCGGTACTGCTCGGAGGCGTGCCGTCGCCGACGGGCCATTCCGTAGGGAGTCAGGTGCCGTTGAACTTCTTGATGTGCGCGACGATTTGTTCGGTGAGCCCATCCGGAAGGCTGATGGTCAGACTCACGTCGTCGAGGGCGACGACTTGCCCGCCGCTGGTATAGGGCAGCAGATCCTGGGCCTCACCCAGGCGTGCGCACATCGTCTGGATGAACTGCTCATAGCCCATCAGTGGGGACAGTGTTAACGCGCCCATGTCCTGCACGAATACCCTTACGTCGGGCTCGACCGGGGTCTGCAGGCAGGTCTCGGCCTTGCTGAGGAACTCAGCGTGGTAGTCCATCAACCGGTTCGCGATGCCGACGAACGCGTCGGGGTCCGCGGTCTTCTCGCCGGTGCCGGCGCTCAACGTTCCGGTGAACGCGGGGCTGAGCATGAACTGCTCCAGCTGCCCCATGAGGTCGCCGACTTCGCTCATCGTGTTGCGGGCGAGCCCGGAGTACGCGAGCCCGCTCAGAGGCGCGGCGCCGGCGCGCGGCTGGTAGCCCGAGACGCATCGTCGAAGCCGGTCGCCGACGGCGTTGCGGCGCTGGAGAAGCACTGAGGCGAAAACGGCCCATGGCCATGCCGGGGGTTTCTCGGCGATCAGTCGCCGCAGATCCTCGGGGGTGGTCGCCACGTGGGCGACGATCGACTCTTTGCCGTCCGGGGGCAGCACCCGTTTGGGAGTTGGGTCGATCGGGCGGGCCATGCCCTCGGCTGCCGTCCGGAAATCCGGCGGCCACGGCCACGCCTCAAGGGGACGGGCACGGAGGTTCGCCGAATACAGCACCCACCCGGCGCCGGTCAGCAGGGCAAGGCCGAGGAGTCCGGTACCCCACGACCCGTTGCCGAAGCCCGACAGTAGAAACAGCACTCCGCCGATCAGGCACCAGACGACGCCGCGGGTGAGCCCACGGAATGGCGCGGCACTAGACATCTCAACTCCCTTTTGGTTCACCGTGAGGCTATCCACGACCCCTGACAGCCGCCGGTGTACCGCGCCCTACCATGGCGCCATGGGCGACAATCCGTTTGATCCTTCGCTGTGGCGTCCCGTCGAGGGCTTCGAGGATCTGAGCGACATCACCTATCACCGCCACGTCGCCGAGGGCGTCGCACACCCCACCGTGCGGGTCGCCTTCAACCGGCCCGAGGTACGCAACGCCTTCCGGCCGCACACCGTCGACGAGCTCTACCGTGCCCTGGACCACGCGCGGATGTCGCCGGACGTCGGCGTTGTTCTGCTGACCGGCAACGGACCCTCGCCCAAGGACGGCGGCTGGGCGTTCTGCTCGGGCGGCGATCAGCGCATCCGGGGCCGCACCGGCTATCAGTATGCCGACGGGGACACCGCCGACACCGTCGATGTCGCGCGCGCGGGCCGTCTGCACATTCTGGAGGTACAGCGGCTGATCCGGTTCATGCCCAAGCCGGTGATCTGTCTGGTGAACGGATGGGCGGCCGGTGGCGGGCACAGCCTGCACGTGGTCTGCGATCTCACCC
>Ga0194035_1001772_pt1 | contig 11095 bp, 10 predicted proteins | sample JunL2320m_MetaG_FD_148680 | JGI IMG/M metagenome (GOLD analysis project Ga0194035, IMG submission 148680) | Anoxic zone freshwater microbial communities from boreal shield lake in IISD Experimental Lakes Area, Ontario, Canada - Jun2016-L239-20m | ecosystem: Environmental > Aquatic > Freshwater >...
CAAGAAGCCCGCCTCGAGGAAGAACGCGGTCAGGACCTCGTAGGCCATCAGCGGCCCGATGACCGGGCCCGCCTTGTCGGAGAAGGCCGCCCAGTTGGTGCCGAACTGATAGGCCATGACGATGCCCGAGACCACGCCCATGCCGAAGGCCAGCGCGAAGATTTTCAGCCAGTACTTGAAAAGGTCGAGATAGATCTGCCGGCCGGTCCACAGCCACAACCCCTCGAGCACCGCGAGATAGCTCGCGAGTCCGATCGAGAAGGATGGAAAGATGAAATGGAACGAGACGGTGAAGGCAAACTGCGCCCGGGCCAGCACGATCGCATCGAAGGCTTCGAACATGGCGTCCTCCTCAGACGATGCGTGACGCGAAGGCCGGCGACTTGAGCGCGACCGTCAGGACGTCGAGGGCGCCCACGAGATCCGAACGGCTGCGAGCCGCGCCGAGCGCGACGCGAATCGCATGGTCTGGATCGCCGTCGACGCTGAAACTGTCGCTCGTGACCACGGCGAGCCCCTGTCGTTGGACGTGCGCTGCGAACTCGGCCCGGGTCCATGTCGGTGGCAAGGTGAGCCAGACGTGGTGTCCCTTCGGATGGGCGGCGTAAGTCTCACCCGAAAGCGCCTTTGCCGCCAGCTTCTGTCTTGCCGCAGCCTCGGCGGCGATGGCGGAGATGATTGCATCGGCGCTGCCGTCCGCCAGCCAGCGCATCACCAGGGCGACCATCAGCGGCACCGGCATCTGCGCCATGGTGCGCAGTGCGTTGCCGAGCATGGCGGCAGCAGCGCGATCGGGCACGAGCAGGAACGAGACCCGGAGACCCGGCGCGATGTTCTTCGACAGGCTGACCGCCAGATAGCTGTGTTCCGGGATCAGGGTGGCGATCGGTTGGGCTTTGGGATCGAGACTGCCGTACGCATCGTCTTCGAACAGCAACAGGTCGTTTCGACGAATCGCCCCGGCAAGCTGCTCGCGCCGGCCCGGCGTGATCGTGAGCGTCGTCGGATTGTGGATCGTGGGAATCAGATACACAGCCTTCGGGACGTGCCGACGGCAGGCTTCCTCCAGTGCCGCGGGGATCATGCCCTCGCCGTCCGACGGCACGCCGACGAGACGCACGCCGAGCGCCGCGGCCGCGGCCTTGAAACCGGGATAGGTCAGGCGATCGACCAGCACGACGTCGCCCGGCCTGGTGAGGGCGAGCAGCAGCGCCGCGAGCGCCGTCTGCGTGCCAGGAAACACGACAAGCCGGTTCGCCTCGGCGATGCGGACGCGACGGCGCAGCCAGTCGGCCGCCACGCCGCGATCCGCCTCGCTGCCGCCTGCTTTCTGATAGCTCAGGAAATCGGAGATGCCGTAGTCGCGCTGCAGGGCGGCGAGGCCCCGCGCCACCCGGCCCTCCAGATCCGCCTCGATGGGCTCGGGCGGCACGTTCATCGACAGGTCGAATTCGACGCCGGCCGACGCCGCCCGCGGCGCGTGCACCCGGCTCTCGGCGACGAAGGTCCCCTGTCCGACACGCGCTTCGGTAAGGCCGCGCCGCCGTGCCTCATTGTAGGCGCGTGTCACTGTCGTGAGATCGACGCCCAGCGCCTTGGCGAGCGCACGATGCGTCGGCAGTCGCTGGCCGCGATGGAGCCGGCCCGAGGCGATATCGCCGTTCAGCGCCTCGACGATGCCCGCATAGACCGGCCCGGGCTGGCCACCTAATGTAGGGATCCAATCCATACAATATCCCCTCAATGACCTTGAATGTATGCCTCATTGTAAGGACATACAAGCAGCGAAGAGGAAGGGAGAAGGTGATGTTGAATACGCGAACCGAAAAAGGCGGCCTCTATCTGCTGCGGGGCCTGCTGGGCCGGTGTCCGGCCTGCGGCGAAGGCCATCTGTTCCGCGCCTTCGTGAAGGTGGCCGACTCTTGCGAGAAGTGCGGCGAGCCGCTGCATCATCACCGGGCCGACGATTTTCCCGCCTACCTGACCATCATCCTGGTCGGCCATCTGATCGTGCCGCTCGCGATGTATGTCGAGATCGCCTTCATGCCGAACTACTGGCTCCACGCCGCGATCTGGCTGCCGCTGGTGCTCTTGCTCTCGCTCGGGCTGTTACAACCGCTCAAGGGCCTGATCGTCGCGATGCAGTGGCACATGGGCATGCACGGCTTCGCCGAAGCGAAGCAGGCGCGAGGCGAAGCAGTCCCGAGTCTTGGCTAGCCCCAGGCGTCGAAAACCTCGGCGATCGCCGCATGATCGAGCCCGCCCCGCAGGCAGGTTTCGAGCAACACGCGCGCCTTCAGCGGTTGCAGGCGACCGCCCCAGATCAGGCCCTCCTTGCGGAGCGCAATCTCGGAACTGGGACCGCCGTAGGTCTGCCGCAGCATCGGCCCGCCCGCCCCTGCGCGCGGCGAAACGACCGTAGGCAGCAGGCCCGCGAGTTGCCCCACGAGCGGCGCGATGCGCTCCGGCACATGACCGCCGCCCATCGCCCCCAGCACGACGCCGCGGTAGCCCAGTTGGTCGCGATGATCGAGCATCGCCTCCAGCATGAAGCCCGGCTCGTCGAGTCCCATCCACAAGAGCGCCACAGGCTGTTCCCTGGCGCCCGCCACGTCACCGATCCGGGCGCGTGTGTGCGTCATCGCATCGCGCACCGGCAGAGCGAGCGGCACCACGCGGTCCTCGACAAGTGCTGCGAGCGGGCCGGTCTGAGGGGCTGCAAAGGCATTGAGTCGCGTCGGATGGATCTTCAATACATCTGACGCGGCAAAAACCTCGTCCAACATTACGGCCATCACGCCCAGCGCGCGTGCATGCGCCCGCACCCAGGGATTGCCGGCGACGCGGACGGCCGCCAGCAGGTTACCCGGCCCGTCGGGCGAGGTGAGCGCCGGGTTGCGCATCGCCGCCGTCACGATCACCGGAATGTCGCGGTCGAGCAGCAGGTCGAGCAGGAACGCGGTTTCCTCGAGCGTATCGGTGCCCTGCGTCACGATCACGCCATCGGCATCGAGCACCGCAATTTTCGCCGCCAGTGCATGGATCTGATCGAAGCCCAGCGAATGGCTGCCGACTCTCGACACTGTCTCGGCATCGATCGCGGCCAGCGTCGCCAGAGCGGGCACCGCCGCCACCAGATCGTCGGCGCCCAGTCCCATCTGCATGGCACCCGAGGCATCGGGCCGCGTGGCGATGGTGCCGCCCAGCGCCAGGACTTTTATGCGCGGCAATGTCATGTGAGCCTCAGGGAGCGGAAGAAGCGTTCGGCCTCGGGCGCGCGCATCGCGTCGGCCGGCGCAAGATAGCCCAGCGACACGAAGCGGCGGCCTTTCAGCAGCGAGAGCTGGCGCAACGCACTGCCGCCGGCGATCGGGCCGATCGCTTCGACCGCTGTCGCGCCCTGCACGTCGCGCCAATCGACCTTGCTCCACTTGCCGCCCTCGAGGCGCTGGGCGCGGTCGTCGAGCGCAATCTGCAGATTGTTGCGCGGCCGCGATACGTCGACGTCGGCGGGATAGAGCGCCGTCTGCGCCACGAAGGAGAGCCGGCGGTATTCGAGACTGTAGGAATGGTAGACGAAGGCCGTGCCGGCCGGCGTCGTCGTGTCGATCACCTTGTAGATGGGCCGTCCGGGCATATCGACCAGGAAGGAATTGTCGATGTCCTGCACCGCAATCCATCCGGTCTGGGCCGAGGCTTCGCCCGCCACGACCGCCGCCAGGGGCAAGGCCACCGCCTGTCGACGCAAGAGGTTCATTCTGCGGCGGGCCGCGTTCCGAACTTCTCGCGCGCCTGGTCGGCGGTGTAGTAACCGCGCGCGACGTCGCGGGCGATCGATCCTGGGTCGCGCTTGGCGGGATCTCCGAAGCCGCCGCCGCCTGGCGTCGACACGCGCACCACATCGCCGACACCGATCTCGATATCCTGGTCCTTGGAAAGATGCGGCGGACGGTAGGTCTTGCCGCGCTGGGTTACGGCTACTGTGTTGACGCCGCCCGCGTCGCCGCCCAACGCGCCCTGCGGGCCGGTTCGGCCGTGGTCCATCACCATCGAAACCCGCGCCTCGCCGCGCCTGAGCTTGATCGCGTAGTTGATGCCGAAGCCACCGCGGAACTCGCCGGCGCCGCCCGAGCCTTCGCGCAGCGAGAACTCCTCGAACAGGATCGGATAGAACTGCTCCAGCACCTCGACCGGCGGCATCTTGGAGATGCCGATGGTCGAGCAGCCGTTGCTGAGGCCGTCGCCGCCCTGGAAGCCGCCGTAACCGCCGCCGGTGAAGAGATACATGATGTAGGAGCGGTTGCGCTCGGGATCGAAACCGCCGACGCCGAGATTGCCCGACGTGCCGGCGGGTGCGGCGAACAGAATGTCGGGAATGGCGTGGGTGAGTGCCGCGAACACTGCTTCGGCGATGCGCTGGCTCACTTCGGCGGCGCAACCCGAGACCGGCCGCGGATACCTGGCATAAAGGAACGTGCCCTCGGGTTCGACGATCTGCAGGGGCTCGAAGGTGCCGGCATTGATCGGCACCTCGGGAAAGATGTGTTTTATGGCGAGATAGATCGCCGACTTGGTCGTGGCGATGACGCTGTTCATCGGCCCACGGCAGGGCGGGCTCGAGCCCGTCATATCGAAGGTGAGGGTCTCGCCCTTCTTCGTGACCTTCATTTTGATCGTGAGCGGTTCGTCGACCACGCCGTCGCTGTCGACTTGCGAGGTGCCCTCGTAGACACCGTCGGGAATGCCTGAGATCTTGGCCCGCATCTGACGCTCGGCGCGATGTCGCATTTCGGCAATCGCCGCCCGTACGACGTCGGCGCCATAGCGATCGATCAGCGCGGTCAGCCGCACCTCGCCGGTGGTGAGAGCCGCGGCCTGGGCCTTGATGTCGCCGATGCGCTGGTCGGCAATGCGGATGTTGCTGAGGATGATCGAGAGGATCTCCTGGTCCATCTCGCCCTTCTTGAAGAATTTCACCGGCGGCAGGCGCAGGCCCTCCTGCTCCACTTCCGTGGCGCTGGCCGAAAAGCCCCCGGGCACCATGCCGCCGACATCGGGCCAGTGGCCGGTGTTGGCGAGCCAGGCGAAGACCTCGCCCTTGTAGAAGAACGGTTTTACAAACCGCACGTCCATCAGATGGGTGCCGCCGAGGTAGGGGTCGTTGACGATGAAGACGTCGCCCGGCTCCACCTTTCCTGCATAGTGGGTGTTCACCCGCTCTATGACGGCACGGGTCGAAAATTGCATGGTGCCGACGAAGACCGGCAGCCCCAGTTCGCCCTGCGCGATCAAGGATCCGTCGGTCGCGTCGTAAATACCGTCGGAGCGGTCCATGCCCTCGGAAATCACCGGCGAGAAAGCCGCACGGACAAACGCCAGGTCCATTTCGTTACAGACCTGGATCAGGCCGTTCTGGATGACGGTCAAGGTGACGGGATCGAGGTTCGACATGCCCGAATCACTAGCACAGCGCATGCCCGCGTGCGCTATAGTCCGGGTCTAATTTCCCCTCTTTTAGAATGGGTTCCCATGAACGCGCCTTTCGCTGCGGATAATCTCGATTTGATGAAATTTGGCGTCGGCCAGCCCGTGCCGCGCCAGGAAGACCCGACCTTGCTGAAGGGCGAGGGAAGCTACAGCGACGACGTCAATCTCGAGAACCAGGCCTGGTGCGTGATGGTGCGCAGCCAGGTGGCGCACGGGATCATCAAGGGCATCGACACCGAGGAAGCGAGCCAGATGCCGGGCGTGCTCGGCGTCTGGACCGGCGCCGACCTCAACGCCGCGGGCTACGGCGCGCTGAAGACGGTGATGATGGTGCCGCAGCGCGACGGCTCGCCGATGAAGACGCCGACGCGCTATTCGCTGGCCACCGACAAGGTGCGCTTCGTCGGCGACCCGGTGGCCTTTGTTGTAGCCGAGACGCAGGCAGAGGCCAGGGACGCGGCCGAGGCGGTCGTGGTCGACATCGAGTCCCTCCCGACCGTCACCGACGCGCGCGAGGCCGCCCAGCCCGGAGCACCCGTGGTGTTCGACGACGTGCCCGGCAATGTCTGCGCCGACTTTCACTCGGGCGATACGCCCAAGGTCGAGGAAGCCTTCGCCAAGGCCGCGCACGTCACGCGCCTGCGGCTGATCAGCAACCGCATCGTTGTCTGTGCCATGGAGCCGCGCTCGGCGGTCGCCTTCTACGACAAGGCGAGCGACCGCTACACCTTCCAGGCCGGCAATCAGGGCGTGTTCGGGCTCAAGCACCAGATGGCCGCCCTGCTCGGCATCAAGCCGGCGCAGATGCGCATCCTCACCGGCAACGTCGGCGGCTCGTTCGGCATGAAGGGCTCGCCCTATCCGGAATATGCCGGCCTGTTCCATGCCTCCAAGCTGCTCGGCCGGCCCGTGAAGTGGACCGATGACCGCAGCGGCAGCTTCCTCTCCGACCAGCACGGTCGCGACCACGACTTCGACGCCGAGCTGGCGCTCGACAAGGACGGCACCTTCCTCGCCGTGCGCCTCGTGGGCTACGCCAACCTCGGCGGCTATCTCTCCAACGTCGGTGCGGCGATGGGTGCGCTCGGCGTCACCCGCAACCTCGCTGCGATCTATCGCACGCCCCTGATCTCGGTCTCGACCAAGGTCTGCTTCACGCACACCTCGCCGATCGGCGCCTATCGCGGCGCCGGCCGGCCCGAGGCCAATTACTTCATGGAGCGTCTGATCGACACCGCGGCGCGCGAGATGGGCATAGACCAGGTCGAGATGCGCAAGCGCAACCACATCAAGCCGGAAGAGATGCCCTACAAGACCGCGTCGGGCACGGTCTACGACTCGGGCGAGTTCTCCATTCTGCTCGACAAGGCGCTGAAGCTCGCCGACGTCGGCGGCTTCGCCGGCCGCAAGGCCGAGAGCAAGGCGCGCGGCAAGCTGCGCGGCATGGGCATCGGCGACTATCTCGAAGTGACGGCGCCGCCGACCAACGAAATGGGCGGCATCCGCTTCGAGCCCAACGGCGACGTCACCATCATCACCGGCACACTCGACTACGGCCAGGGCCACTGGTCGGCCTTCGCCCAGGTGCTGACGACCAAGCTCGGCATTCCGTTCAAGAAGATCAAGCTGATCCAGGGCGACAGCGACCTGCTGATCGCGGGCGGCGGCACCGGCGGCTCGAAGTCGATCATGGCCTCGGGGGCGGCGATCGTCGAAGCCTCCGACAAGGTGATCGACAAGGGTAAGCAGATCGCGGGCGTGGCACTCGAAGCCTCGGCCGCCGACATCGAGTTCGAGGCCGGCCGCTTCACCATCGTCGGCACCGACCGCGGCATCGGCATCATGGATCTGGCCGAGCGGCTGCGTGGCGGCATGAAGCTGCCCGAGGGCGTGCCCGCCACGCTCGACGTCAGCCACGTCCACGAGGCGGCACCCTCGGCCTTCCCCAATGGCGCGCATGTCGCCGAAGTCGAGATCGATCCCGACACCGGCGTCGTCGATGTCGTGAAGTACACGATGGTCGGCGACTTCGGCACGGTCATCAATCCGCTGCTGGTCGAGGGCCAGAGCCACGGCGGCGTGGTGCAGGGCATCGGCCAGGCGATGTTCGAGCATGTCGTCTACAACGAGGATGGCCAGCTCATCACCGGCAGCTTCACCGACTACGCCCTGCCGCGCGCCGACACGGTGCCGTTCTTCGCGATGGACTATCACTCGGTCCCCGCCAAGACCAACGTGCTGGGCGCCAAGGGCTGCGGCGAAGCGGGCTGCGCGGGCTCCCTGCCCTCGGTGATGAACGCCATCGTCGACGCGCTCGGCGGCAAGCACATCAACATGCCGGCGACGCCCGAGCGGGTGTGGGAGGCGTTGAACTCCTGAGCGGCGTCGCACGCCGGCTCCGATCAGTCGCTCGCGCTTGCGCCGTCGCAGGTCGAGAGCTGATTGGAACAGGGCGACAGCGACCAGCCGCGCAGGGGTTTGCCGCCCCAGGTGCCGGTCACCTCGAGATACTTGCCGTCGCAGGCATGCACAGTCGACACAATGAAACTGTCCGGCCCTCTATTCGGGCCTGACAGATCGGCCGCAACAGGCGCTTCACGGCTCGGCGCCGATCGCAGCGAGCGGTTGCCCAGCACGACGCCGACGAGCTTTCCCGATATCCATCCGCGCCCATCGGCGGCGTTGACGGCATCGAGCTTCAGGCCCGATTTCGGATCCGGCTTCTGAATGAGGAGCCAGCCGTCCTTCGAGCCGACGACTTCGAATTCGACACCCTCATAGGTGCCCGGCCCGAGCAGGGTGCGCGGCGCCAGTCGGCCGATGACTGGCGCGTCGGCGCGGGGCGCACTTCTGACGTTCGTTCCCGCTGGATCTGTATCGGTCGAGTAGCCGCGCGTCCGGCACTGCGACGCGCCCGTCGTGTCGAGGGGCGCCGCACTCGCCGTGACAGGGGCCAGGGTCAGAAGACCACCCAACGTCACGGCGACGAGGCGCCAGCCGGTCACGCCGCTCAGGCCGGCGTGAACATCGGCAGCGGTGGGCCACCGTCGGTCGGCTTGAAGACCAGCTTCACCGGCTGATCGCATTTCAGCTTGTCGAAGTCGCAGTCGACGATGTTGGTCACCATGCGCGGGCCTTCGGCCAGGGTCACATAAGCCATGGCGTAGGGTACCGGGGCGCGGCGCATGACGCTGTAGGAATAGAGCGTGCCCTTGCCAGAGGCCTCGATCCATTCGGTCTTGTCGCTGAAGCAGAAGGGACAGATCGTGCGCGGATAGTGATGCGCCTGGCCGCAGCTCGTGCATTTACGCACCAGCAGCTTGCCCTTGGCGGCGGCATCCCAATAGGCCTGCGTTTCCTGGCTGGTCGCCGGTGCCGGCAGCTTTCTCTCTTGCGCGGCCATGGTCTACTCCCTCTCCAGAATGACGGTGGCGCTGCCGTGGCGCAGGCCGAGCGAGCCGCCGGTGCCGTGCGCGACGGCGAGATTGCAGTTCTTTACCTGCACGGCGGGATGGGCCTCGCCGCGCAATTGCCGGACGGCTTCCAGCACCTTGGTGAGGCCGCCGCGATTGCCCGGATGGTTGCTGCAGAGCCCGCCGCCGTCGGTGTTGAACGGCAGCTTGCCGGTGCCCGCGATCAGGTTGCCGTCGGCCACGAAGGCGCCGCCCTTGCCCTTTTCACAGAAGCCGAGGTCTTCGAGTTGCATCAGCACCGTGATGGTGAAGCTGTCGTAGATCGAGGCGTACTTGATGTCGGCGGGCCTGACGCCGGCTTCGGCGAAGGCCGCAGCACCGCTGAAGCGTGCACCCGAGTAGGTGAGATCGACCTTGCCGCCCATCTGGGTCTTCACGAACTCGCCGGCGCCGATCAGCTTGACCTTGGGCCGCTTGAGCTTGGCCGCGATCTCAGGCGCCACCACGACGATGGCGCCGCCGCCATCGGTGATGACGCAGCAGTCGAGCCGGTGCAGCGGATCGGAGATCATCGGCGAGTTCACGACCTCCTCGACCGTGACCACGTCGCGCAGCAGCGCGTGCGGATTGTGCTGGGCGTGGTGCGAGGCCGCGACCTTGATCCAGGCGAGTTGTTCTGACGTCGTGCCGAACTCGTGCATGTGGCGCATGGCGCACATGGCGTACATGTTCACGACAGTCGGCCCATAGGGGAACTCGAACGGTTCGTCCGGAGTCGGCGTGCCGCCGCGCGAACGCGGCACGGTGCCGGTCGCCATGCCCTCGGCGCGCGGCCGGCCGGCGAGCGTGATCAGCGCCACCTTGCACTTGCCGGCAGCGATCGCCTCGGCCGCGTGGCCGACGTGGAGCACGTAGGATGAGCCACCGGTGTCGGTCGAATCGACGTGGCGCGGCTTCAGGCCCATGTACTCGACCATCGACATCGGCCCCAGACCGGGCGCGTCGCCGGCGCAGAAGTAGCCGTCGACGTCGTCCTTGGTGAGGCCGGCGTCCTCGAGCGCGCCCTTGGCGCACTGGGCATGGATTTGCGCCAGCGAGATGTCCTTGGCGAGCCGCGTCGGATGCTCGTAGATGCCGGCAATATAGGCTTTGCCCTTGATACTCATTGGTGGGCCATCCCCCTGGTCATTGTGCGGTGCACATGTTGGGCGATCAGGGGCTCACAGGAAAGTGCGCTCTTTCGCTGCGAAAAATGGTGCTAGGCTCTGCAAAACAAACCTGGGGGGCACGGCTCATGATCTTCCGTCTTCTTTCCGTCATCACCGCGGCTTGTCTGGCGTTCGCGGGCGCCGCCAATGCGCAGGGCAAGGCCGAGCTGCTGTGGTACAGTCAGGCCGCCTTCAAGCTCACCACCCAGAGCGGCAAGGTGATCATGATCGACCCCTGGATCATGGGCGCCACCAAGATCCCGCCCGAGCTCAAGGATCTCGGCAAGATCGGCAAAGTCGACCTGATCCTGGTGACGCACGGCCACGGCGATCATCTGGGCGACGCCATGGAGATCGCCAAGACGAACAACGTGCCGATGTGGGCGCCGGCCGGCCTCAACCAGACGCTGCTGACGCTGGGCCTGATGCCCGCCAACCTGGTGCCGCGCATGAGCAAGGGCGGCACGATCGAGCCCTTCCCCGGCGTGAAGATCACCATGGTCCACGCCGACCATTCGTCCGAAATGATCCTGAAGGACCCGGCGACCGGCAAGGACACGAGCTATGCCGCCGGCGAGCCGTGCGGTTTCATTATCGAGCTCGAGAATGGCTTCAAGATCTACCACATGGGCGACACCGGACTGTTCGGCGACATGAAGCTGATCGGCGACTACTACAAGCCCGACCTGCTGCTGGTACCGATCGGCGGCCACTATGTGATGGACCCGAAGGCCGCCGCCTACGCCACCAAGGAGCTGATCAAGCCCAAGATGGTGTGGCCGATGCACTACGCCAGCAACCCGTTCCTCCGCGGCACGCCTGCCGAATTCAAAGCGGCGATGGGCCAGTCGTCGATCCAGGTGATCGATGCGGAGCCGGGAACGAAGAAGCAGTTCTAGTGTAGTGTCCCGTAAATGACTTTACACATTAGTTGCTGCCATTTTGCCGCGAGGCAGGGTTGATCCGGGCTTGATACTCTCCATCTTG
>Ga0194035_1001774_pt1 | contig 11075 bp, 9 predicted proteins | sample JunL2320m_MetaG_FD_148680 | JGI IMG/M metagenome (GOLD analysis project Ga0194035, IMG submission 148680) | Anoxic zone freshwater microbial communities from boreal shield lake in IISD Experimental Lakes Area, Ontario, Canada - Jun2016-L239-20m | ecosystem: Environmental > Aquatic > Freshwater >...
ACGCAATTGCCTGCTGGTTACATAAGTGCCTTCTTGGCCCACAAAAGGGGAGTCATTAATTCGAAAAACCATACTTAGCGTTGGTTCATCAACTGTAATAATTGGTAAAGCAACAGGATTAGTAACACAGGCAATCGTGTCACCAATATCGACATCCTCCAACCCAATCAAAGCACAAATATCGCCTGCACTGCAATCATTTGCTTCAATTCTTCCCAATCTGTCAAAGGTAAACAATTGAGTGACGGTGTCTTCAACTTTAGTTCCATCGGTTTTTAAGTGGGCGATACGCTGACCTTTACGAATTTTCCCTGCAAAAATCTTACCAATAGCGATTCTTCCGGTAAATTCGCTAAAATCGAGGGTAACCACCAACATTTGTAACGGGGCATCCATATCGACATCAGGAGCAGGAACATACTTTAAAATCGCGGCAAATAATGGTTTAAAGTCTACAGGTGGAATGCTCATGTCGGTGGTAGAAATCCCTTCCCGACCGGAAGCATAAATAGTCATGAAATCCAAAGCCTTTTCGTCGGCATCAAGTTCCACGAATAAATCGAAGATGCCATTAAGCACCTCATCGATTCGCGCATCTGGACGGTCGATTTTGTTGATCACAACAATTGGCCTTAATCCGCACTCAAACGCTTTTCGCAATACAAATCGCGTTTGTGGCATTACGCCTTCTGCGGAATCAACCAGAAGCAAAACACCGTCCGCCATTTTCAATACACGCTCAACTTCGCCGCCGAAGTCCGCATGCCCGGGCGTGTCCATTAGATTAATTTTCGTATCGCCAATTTTTAATGCAATGTTCTTGGCAAGAATGGTAATTCCACGCTCTTTTTCCAAGTCGTTGGAGTCAAGGATGCAAACGCCCTTTAACTCACTTTCTCGAAACATTCCCGATTGTTTTAGCATCTGATCGACCAAAGTCGTCTTACCATGATCAACGTGGGCTATAATGGCAAGATTTCGAATGTCATTGCGAATCATCTCTGAATTATCCAATCTTGGTTTTGTTCTTATCTACATCAAAAAGAAATTATAGATAATACTGCATTGAACTGCCCACCCCAATGCCAAGTGAATAAGATGAAATTAAGATAAACAGGCAAAAAAATCGTTGATATAGTCATAGTAAATAAGAGGTTTTGATGAAACTTTTAATAATTCGACATGCGGATGCACTAGATATTGATGGTAATTCCATTCGGACTGATTTTGAACGCCCACTAAGTGAAAAGGGTATAAAACAGTCAATTAGGCTTAGAAAAAGCCTTGAAAACGCTCACCTAATGCCAGAAATTGTTCTTTCCAGTCCCCTAATCCGAACCAGCCAAACGTCAAAACTTGTTTTCCCTGATATTTTTTCTCAAAATAAATCTTATTTTGAGAGATCAGAGCTTCAGCCTGGTGCTTATCCCGAAATCATTTGCAAAATAATTAAAGAATTTAATCCTAAGTCCGCTGCCTTCGTTGGTCACATGCCTGATGTTGGTGTTTTTGTTAGCTGGTTGATAGGTGCTTCCGGGGCAAATATCGAAATGGAAAAGTGCGGTGCAGCTTTTATTGAATTCAATGGTTTTCCCAGACAAGGGACCGGAAGTTTAAGGTGGTTAGTTGGCCCACAATGGAAATACAGATAGAAATTTATAACGAATCTACATCTTTTTAAACGACAAAACTTTTAAGCTGCTCTAGAATTACTTTTGCTTTACCTTGATCGATTGCTGATTTTCCCATTTCAACACCTTCTTTTAAATTTTCAACCTTTTTTGCAGCTAAAAGCCCTAAGGCCGTGTTTGCCAAAACCACATCCCTGCCAGGTATCGTACTTCCGTTTAGTATTTCAATGATAATACCGGCACTTTCCTGAATGGAGTTGACCCTTATTTCATTTAAGGAAACCGACCTTAGTCCAAAATCGGTAGGCAAAACCATAGCAGAAGAAATCGATCCAGAATGGATTATGCGTAATTCATTAGGGGCATCTAAGGTTACCTCATCGATTTTTCCACCGCCACAAACCACAATTCCTTGTTTACCCATTTGCAAAATAGCATCGGCAAAAAGATCCAGAAAAGAATTTCTGCTAACTCCAAGCAAGTGAGTACCTGCACCACCTGGATTAACTAAAGGGCCGATTTGATTGAATATCGTTCGAAAACCTAGCTTTTTGCGTATTGGAGCTAGATTTTTTAAAAAGGGATAATATTGAGGTGCAAAACAAAAACAAAGACCCAGCTTCTTAAAAGTTGCTTCCGCGGCTTCGGGAGATAAATCGATTCGAACACCTAAATACTGAAGCACATCTGAACTGCCAGAATTACTCGAAGATGAGCGATTTCCATGCTTAATAACAGGAACCCCACAAGCAGCAAGAACAAACGCAACCGTGGTGGAAATATTAAACGAAGACGAATAGTCTCCCCCTGTACCGCAAGTATCTAAAGCCTCATCATGAGGAAAAGAGGGAAGCTTTTGGCCTCTTTTAAGCACCTCAGATGCTGCATTTGCTAAAAACAGTGGGTTATCAGGGCGGAAAGCCAAGCCAGTCAAAAATACTGCGGTTTGAGTTTCATCTAATTTGCCATCGATAAGAGCTTCAAAAAGATTAATTGCTTCCGATTGGTCGAAAATATTGGTGTCCAGAAGTTTTTTCAAGAACAAAAACGGGGTAAAATCAGTCAAAGCAACCTCAATAAAAAGAAGATAGATACCTAATTTAAGCCTGAATCGCTCTAAGAAAAAAGCTGAAAAGCATAATTTATCCTTGTATTTTTAAATTTCTACATTACATATACTTATGTATATTGTACTTAAGTTCACTATTAGGAATTTAAAATGAACTCAGAATTAGATACCCTCACCCCACGACAGAAAGAAATATACAACTTCTTAAAAGAAAAGATTGAAATAAGGGGATATGGGCCTACAGTTCGTGAAATAGGTTCTGCTTTTGGAATTAAGTCCCCAAATGGGGTTATGTGCCATTTAAAGGCACTTGAGAAAAAAGGCATGATTCTACGCGAAGGGTTTTCTGCTCGCGCTATTCAATTAATCAATAATAAAAAACCAAAACAGGGTCTGCCCTTTATGGGATTGGTTGCTGCGGGGTCTCCCATTCAAGCAATACCTCAGGAAGAAACCTTGGTTTTAGAAAATATGTTTCCGGGCGATAATATTTTTGTACTTCAAGTTCGCGGTTACTCCATGATTGAGGATCACATTCAAGACGGCGACTTTATTGTTGTAAAAAAACAAGAGACTGCAATTAACGGCGAAAGAGTGGTCGCAATGATTGATCACGAGGTAACTTTGAAGCGATTCTTTTTAGATCGTGGACAAATCCGCTTGGAGCCATGCAACAGCACAATGAACCCAATTATTATTTTGCCTGGAAATGATGCAAGAATCTTAGGAATTCTAATAGGGGTTTTAAGAAAATGCTAGGAACCTTTTAGATGCTCTGTCTTGAGTACCAAGCGACGAGTTTTTCCGTTTCTTTTCTTTGTGCAAGAAGATTAAAACCGTATCTTTGCCGTAAACCACCGAGAATCTTATTGAATCCAAAGTGATCATCGACCAGAGAAATAGCACGCTGAATTTTATCGACCATCGGGTCTTGGGAACTTTGGGCCAAGGAAGTCCAAACAATTATGGGATAAGTGAGTAAAAGAATATTCAAACCTTCCCAAAAAGGAATACCGAAATTAGAAGCTCCAAAAAACTGTAATGATTCAATCTTTATTAGATAATATCTCTTCAATAGTTCATTAGATTCTTCATCCAACTCACAGCGCCTTGATTCAATATTTTCAAATGTCGTATCAGAAACCCAAACATTAAGTTTGGGAACCGTTCCAGTACCTCGAGCAAATTGAATTGCTGCTTTTAAAAGGGCTATTCGTCCTTTGTTGGCTATTCCACGATTTGGACCATGATCTTTCCTGGTAAAAAGCGCAGTTATTTGCCTAAACAATATTCTTCCAACCCAATTTGGCGAAGGAACTGCAAATGCATCAACAGGCACATCAGAAATAGTTACTTTTCCAAAAATATCAAGAAACTCCTTAACTTGATCAAACCCTAGTTTGCTCAAATTTGTTGATTTCAATTCATTAGAAAGAGCAATGCAGCAGCGTAAAGAATGACCAATGTCCTGTTTCCCATTTTTTAACATTTCGGTTAATTTGTTTCTAATAGCAAATATGATTTCCCAGCTTGTATCCTGGGTACTCGAAAGCATTGGCTTAACTTTATTTTCTGCGAGCGTAATCGTGAACTTTTCTCGTTCAATCAACTTATCTTTAAACTCTTCAATTGAATCTCGCTGTTTTAGTACCGAGGTGCCAAGATTTTTTGCTGCTGATGGGCATGCGTATCTCACTCCCACTGACCATTCATTCCCTGTGGGGATTAATACATACGGAAAAACTTGGCAAGGCAAAGGTTTGGCATCCAAACCAAACTTCCCATGAATTTTACAGAGATTGTTTTCCCCTAAAAATACACAACTCCCATCAGGCCTATGATTCAAATTTATTTTGTTTTTAAATAACCCTGTCTTCCGAAAAGGTTGGTATCCGCCAAGATCTTCATTAACATCCCAATTCTGCGACTTGATCTTTGCAACTTCATCTTCACTCAAACGAACCAAATACTCTTTGCAGCATGTCCCGCAAACATGACAATCCCAATTTTGCAAAATCGGCAAATTGATTTTTTCACTATTCCTGACCATCGAAATTTTATCTCTTAATTATGAACCGTATCTATTATGCTTTCTCTACCATACACCTTTTATAGCAACAGATATTGACCAACCATACAAGTAGTAAAAGAAAAATCGGAACGGACCCAATTATAAAAATTGACCCCCATAATCCTTCATTACCCAACAAACCCATTACTATCGGCCCTGCAACACTTCCCGCACAATTTAATGTGAGGTACATTGAGTTTGCTGATGGTTGTTTTTTACTATCCACCTGCGATCCAAGCGACGCAAGGGCTACCGCATATTGGCCGCCACAGGTTAAACCAACAAAAAATATCAAAATTACAATTGCAACAATCGATGCACTAAATCCCATCAATACCAAGCATATTAATGATAATATATGCGTTAATAATAAAACCCTATTATGGCCAATGGCATCAGCTAAGCGAGTTATGAACAGCATTGAACAAATTACACCTGCAAACATACTTCCGAATACAAAAGAGACATACTCATTTCCGTATCCCATTCCTAATATCATCAATCCAAGGTAGGACAATAAACCACCCTCAAGGAAGCCTTGGGTAAACGCGGTGCAAAACCATACATACATTTTTTGAACATCTCTTAAACTTATTGTGTCTAGTTCTGCTGCATTAGCAATTTTCATTTTAATTTGAACCAACGCCACCGCGCCAAACACTGGAAAAAGACCAAACAAAACATATCCGCTTCTACTTTGGAATTCTTCCAACAGCGGGGCTAAACTTGCACCTATGCCAACACCTGCTGACAAACATAATTCGAAAAAACCAAAAACTTTAGCTTTCTCTAAAGGTCCTGCGTTCTGATAAACCAAGGTTTCAAGAGGAACAAGTGCCATTGCTGCACAAAAACCGTTTATCAAGCGAAGCACCAGCCATTCTGGTGATGAATTAGCAAAAGCAAACAAAACAACGCTTATCGAAGAACCAGTTAACCCAACGATCATCGTGATATTGCCCATACTCCTGATTAACCTTGTCATAAAAATCGAGCCGAAGGCAATGCTAAAATAATATGCGGAACCATGTAAACCAATTTCAAATCTAGATAAGTTGGCTCTCTCCATGGATAATGACGCTAGAGTAGCCAACGCTCCAAAACTAACAGCCCAAGAAAATCCTGCAAAATTGAATCGGCTATTCATGTATTATCATTAATTCTTTAGAAATAGTTTCAAATCAAATGCACAAACATTTAATCTAACATAAGCATATGCACTTGAATTAGACCAATGGAAGATTAATTATAATGAACTCTGATCCAATTATTCTCGTGATTGACCAAGGGACAACTTCAACTCGAGCTGTCTTAATGGATTGTGAAGCCAATATTATTGCACTTAGCAGCGCGCCAATCCAACAGATATATCCAAAAACAGGTTGGGTGGAGCACAATGCAGAACAAATTTGGGATAGTGTCAAATCAACTATTTTAACACTTAAAAAAGATCACCCAAATCATTACTCACGAATAGCTTCCATTGGAATTACTAACCAAAGGGAAACAACGGTAGTTTGGGACAAGTCAAATGGCAAACCACTGCATAACGCCATAGTTTGGCAAGACACACGAACTTCGGATTTTTGCAAAGAGAACAAGCATCTAGATGATAAAATCAGAAAAAAAACCGGGCTACTACTCAACCCTTATTTTTCCGCAACCAAGATCCGCTGGATATTAGAAACCTATGACCCACAAAGATCTTTATGCAATAACAATAAAATTATTGCAGGAACTATCGACACCTATTTGATCTGGAAACTTTCTGGAACTAAATCTTTTTATACCGATCATACAAATGGATCACGAACTCTTTTGATGAATATCCATATTGGTGATTGGGATAATGAATTGCTTTCTGATTTTAATATTCCAAAAAATATTCTTCCCGAGATTAAACCCAGCGTTTTCAATTTTGGATCCACTTCGGGTATTGATTTCCTTCCTGCGGGAATACCCATTATGGGTGTTGCAGGGGATCAACAAGCTTCATTGGTTGGACACCGTTGCCATTCTCCTGGTCAGGCAAAATGCACCTTCGGTACCGGGGCTTTTCTTTTGAGTCACACAGGCGATTCTCCTATCAGTAGTGACACTGGATTACTAACCACTTTGGCTGCAACTACAGGCCATAAACTTCAATACTGCTTAGAAGGAAGTGTTTTTATTGCAGGGGCAGCGGTCCAATGGTTAAGAGATGGTTTAGGGATATTTAAAACCGCTTCGGAATCGGAAACTTTTTCTTTAGAATCGGATCAAAGTTCGGACATTGTTTTTATTCCCGCACTTTCAGGGTTAGGGTGCCCTTATTGGAATAGTGATTTCCAAGGCTCAATTCTTGGTTTAACCAGAAAAACAACAAAAAAAGAAATCACTAGGGCCTCCCTCGAAGGAGTTACACATCAAGTCGCAGACTTACTCGATGCAATAGCTGTAAATTTTTCGAATCCGATTAAAATACTAGCAATCGATGGCGGAATGACAGAAAACAAATTTTTCAATCAACTATTAGCTAATACTTCTGGGGTATATATTAAAACAAGTGCAAACGCTGAAATAACATCAATAGGGGCAGGAATTTTAGCGGGAATAGGTTCTGGCCTAATGAAACTGGATGATTTTAATACACCTAATGATCCAAAAGGGCGAATGTATAAACCCGATGTAAAATCAGAAATAATGCTTAAAAAGAGAAACCGCTGGAAAAAAGCTATCAAATCGCTTGAGGAGTTTTACAAACTAACATAACTTATCGTAGACTTGGTTTAAACTCATTGAGAAACTTATAAACATCTTTTTCGCTCTCCAATTGATCATATCCAAGACGCTTAAGTTCCGATATTGCTTTTTCATTAGACCATTTCTCGTATTCCATCCTATATAGTGCGCAATAAGAACCAGTACGATGAATTCCAGCAAAACAATGAACCAACACAGGATAATTTTCAGAATTGCTCATCAGTTTAAAGTATTGTCTGATATTTTCCATTACAGGGGGTTCACCTGTTTCGCTATCCCATTTTTTAGGCGACAACCTTAAATACTTTACCCCATATTCCCGTGCGAAAGCCTCTTCTTGAACATCAGGAGGGGCCTCAGAATTATAGGAATCTCTTAAGGAAACAATTGCCTTAATATGATACTCATCGACTACTTTCTTCAAACCAATGGGAGTCATTTGGCCACTTCGGTAAAGAACACCGCTTTTAACAACCCTGAAATTTCGATACTGTTTCTGCTGGTATTTAGATACATAAGTTGGAATTAAAATAACTACAACTAAAACAAGCAAACCTAAAATGCGAGAAAAACCCATTGCATTTCCTATCCTGTTTAATTTAGTTTTTGACCCTATCCGCAAAGAATTAAGTTTAAACAAGTGATTTAGGTTGAGTTAAAATACTTGGCCTGAATACAACCAAAATCAACAAAGGCAAATACCACAAAATATATACCCCACCCATGTGCGCATACCAAAACTGTATGCCTATCAGCAATGCTGCTGATAAAGCTATCAAGTTGCCTAATGTCTTTGGAGTGGGCCAAAAATAAACTGAAATAGCTATCACAGCATAAAGAATAAATACTGGAAGTCGATACGCCCAATGAACCCCATGCCAGAAACTTTGTGTATCAGTCATTGGTTCCTTCCAAGGAATCCAATCTGAAATCATCCATGTCGAAGCAAGGTATTGTGTATTTCCGCCATAGGCTAAAATAAAAACAATACTGCTTACAACAAAAGAAGCCATTGAAGCAATTACAAATCGCCAAATCCCTTTATCGTGGTAATAAGAAAACCATAAAGGCAACAATACTAAAGGAAAGAAAAGACTTCCAAAAGATAAACCCATCAAAATCCCTGATACGATTGGTTTATTGTGAAAAACAAGGGCCCAAATCATTAAAGCCATCAACCAAGAATGATCCCAACGGCCAATTTTTAATCCAGTATAAGGCATCATAAGATAAGTATAAGGCAACAAGAAATAAAGAGTTGCACAAGCAAAACCAAGGTGGTAATCATCATAATGAAACCAACAAACAAGAATAAGCCCTACTGCAATAAGAAGATGGCAAAACAAAGTCAAACCGCGTTCAACCCATAGCCTTAATTTGGACACATCAACCTCAGCCCCGCCTCTATTCTCGATAATCTTTTCGCCATGCTCCCTGATTTTATCGATTGGCGTTTGCGGTCGGGTTTCTCTTTGATCAGGAAGATTAGGCTCACGAACTGCAACAGCAACAAGACTGAAATAAAAAGCAAAGGCAAGTAATAACATACCAGGAACATTAAGGTTTGGCTTAAACGCAGGCCTTCTCTCTAAAACGAGATCCAACAGGCAACGGACTAACCAGAACAGACAACTCAACAAAAGCCAAGAAAAATAAATACGATCATCGTGCCCACCTTCTAAAAGAAGAAGAAATCCAGGCATGAAAAAGAAAATCGACAAGATATCGAGATTTCGAAAACTTAAAAACCGATTGAATTTAAAAAAAAGTGCACAAGCTAAGAGCAATGAAAAATAAAACCATGTCGAGGCATTAGGCAGGGAAATATCAAAAAATATTGATACCGGAGATGTCATTTTTTAAAAATAACCTTAGGGAAAGGGTGATAGAAAAAAACGAACGGTAATAAAACGCACAATCTCTAAAAAGCATGAAACAAAATAAAGCCGGGCAATAAATGCCCAGCTTTATCTATATCAACAAAACACCTACTTGTTCTTTTCAATTTTTTTCTCAACTTCCTTTTTCTTATCTTGCTCTCTTTTGGAGGTACCAGCAAAACTCAGTGCATCTTTCCAAACTTTAGTAGCCTCTGCCTTTTCACCCATTGCGTAATGAATATCGCCAAGATGATCCAATATTTCTATATGTTGGCCTTCTTCATCTTTGATTGCTTCAACGAGTAATTTTTTTGCTTCCGCATAATTCTTTTTCTTAAAGAGAACCCAGGCAAGGCTATCAAGATAAGCAGAATTGTCTTTATCAAATTCAGGTTTAAGATTCTTGATCTTCTTTCTTAAACCTCGTTCGATCTCGATTGCTTTACGAATTAATTTTTCCGCTTCCTCAAGATTTAAATCATTATCGGCCCAAATATAACCAAGGTCATTATGATAAGTTGGATTGTCCGGATTTTTTTCAACCAAAGCTTTGAGAATGTCTGCTGCTTTATCAATCTTTTTAAGTTCAACATAAACATTGCTAAGCGTGTATTTTATTTCTTCAAGAAACTCTTCTTTCTCTTCCTTACCCAAGCGTTTATCCGAATCAATTTTTACAATTAAATCCTGATAGGCTTTCTCTGCATCAACGGTTCTACCAACTTCTCTTAGAATGCGAGCCTTAAGCTCAAGATTAAGCCAATTATCTGGTTGATCTTTGTAGAGTTTTTCAACCCTCTCGATTGCTTTATCTACTTCCCCTAGTCGAGATTGGCAAAGCACCATTCTGCGAAAAACTACTGGTTTCAATCTCAAAATTGGTATAAATGCAGCTTCATCTTCAAGCGTAATATCCAAAAATTCGGAACACAATTTCTCACATTCCTTGTATTTTTTTGTATCAAAAAGGATCTGAATCAATGGCCCGTAACCTGCGGCCATTTTTTGACCACTCCCTAAATTTTTAGCATCAACTAGGAATTTGCTGTAAAACTCAACTGCGGCGTCATTTTCCCGTAATTCCTGGGCTACTCTTGCTAGAAACCAATAAGCATTACCATTGAGTTTTTTTGAATCTGCGGGAGTTAATTTTTGCGCACCCTCAATTATTTTTTTGGCATTCTCTTTGTTTTTTAGTACATCGATAATTTTATTTTTTACCGCTTCTTCGCCTGTGATAAAGTTATAAACCATCAAGGTTTTTAAACTTGCATCATCCTGAAATATGGCGTTCGCAGAAATTGGGCCTGCAAGAAGAAGCAGATTGACTAAAATTACAGGTATAAAAAATGAAACTGCACGGTACAACATCTGAAAGTCCTTTCCTAAAAACGAATTCCTATTCGATTCAAATAGTAACAAACAACCAGCAATTAGCCAATTGTTTATTACTACTGATATCCAACTTTTATCTTTTCATTTAAAGATTATCATGGGCATGCACAATTAGCCCTAGGTTGGGCCCAATTCCCCTGAATATTAGTGTTAGGGCTATACGATGCACCCTGCACCGGCATACAAGGTTGCGTTTGTTGCTGTGGAACACAATAGTTTGCTGGAGGCTGCTGATAATAATTTTGTGGCGGATAATCGTGATTTCGATTATGAGCGCAACCCAATTG
>Ga0194035_1001775_pt1 | contig 11075 bp, 8 predicted proteins | sample JunL2320m_MetaG_FD_148680 | JGI IMG/M metagenome (GOLD analysis project Ga0194035, IMG submission 148680) | Anoxic zone freshwater microbial communities from boreal shield lake in IISD Experimental Lakes Area, Ontario, Canada - Jun2016-L239-20m | ecosystem: Environmental > Aquatic > Freshwater >...
ACGTTCGTAAATTCGCGAGTAGGGTTTGCATGTTTTATGACATCAGCCACCTCAACGCCGATGGTTGGCAACTTACTGGCCAACAATTTGGCCGTGCCAGTACCGAACTCCGACTCTTCATGCACCAGCACAACTTTCTTAGCGATACCCCTTGCGGTCTTGTTGACTTCGTCCAAACCCACGATGGCTTCATCAACGCACTTACCAAACCCAGGGGCTAGACGAAATACATTTTTTAAACCGCGATCAACAATAAGGTCTGATACACCCACATCAATTAAAAACGGCGTGTTGTATTTAGCAGCAGCTTGTGTTGCTGCCAAAGCAATTGCACTTGCAAAACACCCAACATATGCTGAGACGCCCTCTTGTTGCATGCGTTCCACTTCACTCACGCCCACTTCGGGGCGCGATTGTGAATCGCCAAGCAACGCTTCTAATTTGGCGCCGCCCATCGAGCGAATACCACCCGCTGCATTGATTTCGTCAATGGCCAATTGCGCACCCATGCGCGATTGACCACCGCTATAAGACAATCCGCCGCTGACTGGATGCACCAAACCGATTTTGACGGTACGCGCTTGAGCCAATAACAAACCAGGCGCGCCAAGGGCTGCAGAGGCTGCAGCGCCCGCTTGGATTAAACGACGTCTCGAAAAATGTGTTGGATTTGTCATAAAGAATTCCTCCTGTCAAAATGGATGAAAAAAACAATGGTTCTATCGATAGAACAATTAGGGCGTAGGATGCTTGATTCTTCCCTATCTTGTCAAGCGTTGGGGAGGTCTTAAACTTCAAATCTTTGGGGTTATCAAAAATTTGGGAATGTTTTTTATAGTTCAAAAATTAAATCGAAAGCATGCGTATCACTCATGGATCACTCCCATTACAGTTATTCACCCCAAATAAATCGACCCAATTGGTGCAAAACGCCCCAAGTCGGTGTGATGGCTTATGCAATTTTATTTTTAGAACATTGGGATTTTGTTGCCGCAGATGATGCGCGCAAAGATCCGCGCATGGTGGGTGAGTTTGGAAGCTTCAATCCCGATTACAGAAGTTGGACGCAACGTGAATATGGATTGCGTATTGGAATATTTAGAGTCATCGATGCATTAAAAGAAGCGGGCATTTGCCCAGTGATTGCTGCTAACGCTAAGGCAATTGAGCGCTTGCCTCAATTGGTTAAAACCTTTAATGAATGGGGATGCGAGTGGTTGGCGCATGGCATTGCAAGCAACGACATGATGCATTCACAAATGAGTGTGGGTGCACAAAATGAATACATCGCCTCCAGCATCAAGGCGATTCAAAAATACACAGGTCACACACCACGCGGTTGGATGAGTCAAGACTGGGGCACATCCACCGATACATTTGAGTTACTGGCAAAACACGCTATTGAATACACTCTGGATTGGAACAACGACGATCAACCTTATGCGTTAAATGCGCGTCATACGATCACGCAACAACAATTGGTTGCCATTGCGTATGCCAGCGAATGGGATGACATGCAATGTCAATGGCTGCGTAACGTATTGCCAACTAATCATGCTCAATTGTGTTTCAAAGCCTTGCAACAATTAAGAGACGAAAGTTTAAAGTTTGAACAACCACGTGTGTTTGGACTCGGTATTCATCCTTGGCTTTGGGGTATGCCTAATCGAATCAGTTATCTCAAAAAAATGTTGTATCAGTTTAAAGAATTGCAACACATCCAATGGATGCATACCTCTGATATTTTTCAATTGTTTCAACACTCAACAAACAAAACATGAACGATCCTACAAATTTACTGAGCCAGTTGGCATGCGATATTAGTTTAAAAAAAATGACTGCGCCCGTGCAAGAGCAAGTGCGTTGGGTCGTAGCTGACACCTTGGCGTCGATCGTTGCGGGATCTGCTGAGCCCGAGATGCAATCGATCACCACAAAAATGTCACATTCAACGGGAACTTGTTCAGTCATCGGAACCCATCACAAAGCAGATGCGCAAACCAGTGCGTTTTTAAACGGCACATCGGGTACTTTTTTGGAAATGGATGAAGGCAATCGATTTTCAAAAGGACATCCTGCGATTCATGTGTTGCCTGCAGTGTGGGCCATTTGCTCGGAAAGAAAACTCGGTGCAGATGCTTTTTTATCAGGACTTCTTGCGGGCTATGAAATTGGGTCACGAATCGGTGCGGCATGTCAACTCAGGAGCTCTATGCATCCGCATGGCACTTGGGGAACGGTGGGCGCTGCAGTGGGTGTTGCACGCGCCATGTCGTGCGATGTTAAAGAGATGCGAGAAGTGATCAACATCAGCACGTCACTCACCACTGCAACTTCCAAAAAGACCATGCTGCAAGGCGGTTTGGTGCGCAACACTTATGCGGGCATCAGCAACCGACACGGATTGCTTGCATTTGATTTGATGCGCAGTGGATTTACGGGTGAAACCGATGGCATTTCTTCTGTTTTTGGAGAAGTAGTTTCTACCTAGCTCGATACCGAGTTGCTGGTCAAAAATAGAGGCGCCGATTGGCAAATCATGCACAATTATTTCAAGATGCATTCGTGTTGCCGCTACAACCACGGCACCTTGGATGCGATAGATCATTTGGAATCACGCGCTACATTGCCACATTTTGCGTTGATTGAAAAAATTGAAGTGAAAACGTATCTGTATGCAGCCGAACTCGATGACCCACAACCGCGCAACACATTAGCGGCTAAATTTTCTGTACCCTTTGCTGTTGCCACACGATTAGTCAATGGCAATAGCGCCATTTCGAGTTTCACATGGGACGCGCTCAATAATGCTGACGTTATGAATCTTGCAAAAAAAGTTAGCGTGACCGAAGACCCCGCGATGACAAAACTCTTGCCACAAGAACGCCCTGCACATGTAAAAATATATTTCAAAGATGGATTGGTGCTTGAAACATCAGCAGGCGTAAACAGAGGCGATGATGCGTCACCATACACGCGCGCAGAACTCAAACAAAAATTTGAACAATTGTGTGGGCGGGTTTGGTCACCCAAAAAAACAAACAAAGCCTTGGATACCGTCATGCAACTGAGCAGTGATTCAGATTTGAATCAATTGCTAGACTTGGGTTGATTGAAAGAGATCTATTGCCGTTTAATTAAAATTTGATTTTCTATATCACCTAAATTTAATTCGTCGAAATTATTTGGAGAGCTGACCATGTTTGTTAGGAGGCTTCTATTCTGATTGAAATTTTTAAATATAAAAAAAGCCGATTTAAATTTGAGTTGAAAGTAACAGGGTTTCTACTGGGACTAACATCTGGACTGCCAAAACAACCATTGCTTGAACCTGGAAGCCTATCATTCACCTTTACTTCCTCAACCTGCAATTGAATTTGGTTGTTATCCACTATTTCATTGCCGACTTCATCAATCGTGAATGTGCTTGAATTTTGATTTGCTTGATTAGAAGGCGTAACGTTAACTTATTGCTCTTGAATTAAAAAATCCTTACTTGACGCCAGTTGTAGAGCCCTAGCAAAACTAACCTCAATACAATTACCCACCATACTCAAATCAATGTTGAATTTTTCTTTTTAATACTGTTGAATCGTCAATTAATTTCTTGCAATTTTGAATTGATAGTCCCTATCCATTCTTTGATTCGGCTCCATTAACTTACGCGCCTCATCTAATTTATCTTTAAAAACATAATCAGTAATAAAACCTCCAAGACCAAACATCAAAGGTACACCATAGAAGGCCATATTCTCTTTTAAGTCCGAAGACACTACTTAATTAACGGCCCATTTTTTTATAAAAGAAGATTTGAAGAATGAGTCCAGTGGTTTTGCACATCATCGCGCAACTGAACCCGCAACATTATTATTAGTAAATAATTTATTTGCCGCCATCTTTGCTCCTACATTAGCAAGAGTGCTCATCGCTGTACTTGTAATGAGAGGCATCACTTTTCCGTAAGTAATCCTAAATTTTTCGCTGGCTTTTTTTTGAAAGAAATTTGCTGTGACTTCTCACTCCTTGTCGTCTGAAATTTCATGCGAGATCATCCCATTTTGGCCGCGCAAAAAATGAATGATGAGGTGCGCCCAATTTGCATGTTTAAATACGAAGGGACTCCCCACTTCCAGTAACGGCATCTAGGTGCCAAGATTGGGTTGTTGAACATTCAATCTAAAACTTTTGAAGAGGGAGTCCCATGAATAATATTACACGAGTTGGTGTTGATTTAGCCAAAAACGTTATCCAAGTTTGTGCCGTTGATGCCGCTGGAAAAGTTGTGCTCAACAAGCCTTTACCACGCGACAGATTTTTGACCTGGTGTGCTGAGTTGCCAAAAGGGTGCTTGATTGCAATGGAGGCATGCTCTGGCTCACACCATTGGGCCCGCGAGTTAAACAAATTGGGCTTGAATGCCAAGATCATTGCGGCCAGTCATGTTTCACCTTACAGGATGGAGGGTAAGGGAGGTAAGAATGATGCCAATGACGCGGCGGCTGTTTGTGAGGCCGCCTCTAGACCCAATATGCGATTTGTGCCTGTCAAAACTAGTAATCAACAAGGCATTTTGTGTGTTCATCGTCTGCGCGAAGGATTCAAAGAAGAAAGAACTGGATGCATTAATCGAATTCGGGGATTAATGGCTGAATTCGGAATAGTGGTATCCAAGAGCCCAAACAAATTGCGAGAAAAGTTGCAAGATATCCTTGAGGACGCTGAAAATGGTCTAGATTGGCTGGCGAGACTGGCTATTCAGGAGCTCTACACGCACTGGAGCGCCATTGATGAAAAGATTGATTGGTGTGACAAGCGAATCAATGCGCATATTGCAGATGACATGCAAGCTCAATCAGCCAAGCAGCTAATTGGTGTTGGAGCATTGACAGCATCTGCAGCTGTAGCAACCGTAGTTGATTTCAAGCAGTTCAAAAATGGTGCTCAATTTGGAGCCTGGCTTGGATTAACTCCCAAGCAAAGTTCAAGTGGTGGCAAAACAAAACTTGGAAGAATTACTAAACGTGGTGACACGTATTTGCGCACTTTACTCATACAAGGTGCCAAGGCCGCTGTTATGTCAGCTCATAAGCGAAAGGACCCGATTTCAAAGTGGTTGTTCCAGCTAAAGGAAAAGTCAGGTTGGCAAAAGGCAGCAGTAGCAATGGCCAACAAAAATGCTCGGATCTTATGGGCAGTGATGACCAAGGGGATCAACTTTGATCCTGCTTATGTAAGTGTGAAACCAGGAGGGTCAATTGGAACTGCCTTAGCAGTCTGAAAAGGTATTGATTAACAAAATTTTCTTGCAAGATGTTAAACGAAGATGCAATTAACAGGTTAGACCGGCGGTGGGTAAGCTCGATATAGTAATAGGGATGCTTCGCAATGCCCGTGATTTAAATAGAGTCCTGCCGAGCGGTTCTTATCTTGGGTCGCACTTGAGTGCAACAAACCCGTCTGTAAATATGCAGTCTAATTCTCGTTAAAACGGATCTTTGTAAATCGTCACGTAAGAAAGAAATCAGTTGATCAGAAGGAAAGCAAATCAATCAATCAATCAAGAGGATCTACTTTATTGAGAGGAAATCAATCAGTCATCACTTGACTAAGTGGTGAGTCCCTGTAAATTTCTATAGTGCCAATTTTCCATATATTGATGGCTTGGTCAAAAATTGATCTTGAGTTTCTTGATTTAAATTTGAGTTTTTTAAAGGCAATTTAAAGCTGTACTTGAGATTCATACAAATACGGGCTTGGTTTTCGGGAGCTTCAAGAGCCTCATAGATGCCAGGAATGATTTGAGCTAATTGAGTCATATATTTAATTATATTTGCATCTTGAAGACCCTTGAGCGATTGATCCAATAATTGATCTAATGTATCTAGAGACATCGAAGGTAGCTAGCAAGCAAACCCATGCACTGCTATTGCGTTTAGAAATGGTTCGAAATCAGTTGGTAGCCCTGCGGATATCCTTGACACCCCTTCGCTCTTACAAAACCAGCATACTTTTCTGATAACTCAGTTGTCATTTGAGTGGTTAAAGGCGAGTGATCTAAACCTGCAGGAGAAGCAATGAGCCTATGCACCATCGCTTGCTTTGCTTCATTCCAAGCAAAGGGCTGGGATCTTGCCAGTATTGCGACATTGCTGTAGATACCAATCTCGACAAAGTACCGAAGAAGCCAATAGCAACTCCGTAATTAGCCATTCCATTACTTGATTTCTATCTTTTAAACTGACTTCAAATTGCTTGAACCATTTGTTAGGAGCGACAGAAAGAGAAGCCGGGACCTCTCTTGGTTGCCAACTTTCTTGTTGGCGCTTTAAGCAGTAGTTAAAACTCGGTGATAGGACACCGTCATCTTTTGCTTTTGTTTTTATATGGAGTACCGCTTCGTTTTTTATATTTACATAGCCAGCACTTCTATCTATATTCATGATCATAGAATTCTTCCTACATAAAGTTGATTCAATGTATGAGCGCTTGAAAACCCTTTAATAGTTCACAATAACCGCCGCCATCAATAGCAAATTTTGCGGGCTTTTCTTAATTGAATCGACTTTTAAAAAAATGATGTCTATTTAAAAATAACCTAATAGTATTCACTATTTGGGCATATTTCCTGCTTATACATAGTCCCATGTCAATTTTTTGAATATGAGCGTTATCAATACCAACAAAGCTGCGATGTTTGCCCAAACAGCGCTGAAAGCCAACGAGTCCAAGTTATCGGTGGCTATGCAGCAATTGTCGACGGCTAAACGAATCAACTCCGCTAAGGACGATGCGGCGGGCTTATCTATTTCTACTCGCATGACTCAATGGGTCCGAGGCCTGGATATGGCTGTGCGCAACTCAAACGATGCAATCTCAATGATTCAAACGGCTGAGGGTGCGACCAATGAAATCACCAACATGATGCAACGCATGCGAGAACTTGCCGTTCAAGCCGTCAACGATACCAACACCAGCATGGATCGAGAATATATAGACTTGGAATTTCAGCAACTCAAACAACAAATAGTGGCCATTGCCAACCAAACAGAATGGAATGGATTTCCTATTCTTAGAGGTACCGTTGGCGAACCCATTGCACCTATCCCGATGCTGAAGGTGACATCGCAAAATTTATCATCTAAACTTTTAATCAATCAAACACCCGCAACAACAATAGCTGGCGCAGATTCGGGTGAAGTAGAAAGTTTTTCTTTTGTAGGCCGTGTTTCTAATGGTGGCGCCTTTACAGTAGACGGCGTTCCCGTTGCAACACTTTTAAACGACGCTGGTGCCGCTATTGCAGATAAGGTAAAAACTGCACTCGAAGCGTCAACAAGTTTTGGCCCTACATCAGGCAGAGTTGTTGCAAGTGCGGCAGGTGTTGTTACGATTACATATCCTGCCAAAGATGGATATAAAGCAGCTGTCAATATTGATCCAACTACGACGGGTATTGGAGCTGTTGTATCTGCGATCACTCGCTCCGCAATTACCCAAGTTACACCACAATTTAGCAACGGCGGACAATATCTAAAAACTGGAACTCTGAATGTAAGCACCGACGCATTAGGAAACTTGCTAACCACTACATTTCAAACCAGTCGTGGAGAGACCGTGATGATGACGGGTGTTATTAATGCGATCAATGGCACCATTTCTTTTAGTCGTGCAGCAGGATTAAACTCAACAATCATTTCAGAAAATTTAGTTTTAAGTCTTAAAGATGTGAGTAGTAATCCTGTCAATATTTCAACACGCGCCACACAATTGAGATTGGATATTGAAGGCGGTATTCCTGCCCTCAGAACAGGCGACTTACGCATCAACGACATCGATATCGGTCCTTCGATTGCATCAGATGATCTTTTATCGCCACCCGAAAATGCATCAGGAAGTGCCATCGCCAAAGCCACTGCAATCAATAAAAAAACCAGCGACTCAATCGGTATTCTGTCAGAAATTCAAACGGTTAACTTCTCTGGAACGCCTACCATTCCCAGCAATATTACAGTGGGAGCAATCCCCGTCCTTTTGACTGCTGCAGAAAATACTGCGGCTGCGGCAACTGCAAAAATAGTCAGTACTTTGTCCGCAAGCGCACAATACGGCACAATTTCTGGAAGAGCGATTAACTACACTCCAGGCGCATCATCATTTCAAATCACTTACACACCCAATGAGGGTGATGTTGCAGCCATTCCAATCGTAACAACAGGAAGCAATTTAACTTCTTACGTCGATGAAGCTCAAAAATACACACCCTTATCGTTGGGGACAGGTGTTCATGCCAAAGTCAATACCAATATTTATACAGGGCAGGCGATGCAGAGCAACGCTGCCATAGCAGGAACAATTTTCATCAATGGATATGCAACACCAGACATTAAAACAACTATAAACAGTCCACAAAAAACATGCGATGATGTTGTGAAATCTATTAATGCAATGACTTATAAAACAGGCGTCAAAGCAATCAATACGGGATCCGATTTAAAAGGGGTTACCTTAGTCGCAGAAGACGGTCGAAATATACAGGTCGCCCTGCAATCGAGCAGTGGCAATGATTTTTTTGCCGAACAAATTGGACTTCGAACAGGCGTTCAAAGCTCTACGATTTCGCTTGAATCCAAAATTCCTGCACGCGTTGTATTGTCTTCATCCCTTTTAGGCGATATTAGCCGTGCGGGTTTGACTGCAGACAATTTCACTTCTAACCAAGCTGCATACAACACACTTAATCGTGCAAGTGTGGCATATAACCAACCTCAGTTGAACAGTATTAATCTAGGGGGCTCATGGACCGCAGGAGCCGACACTGTGAGCGTCAATATCAATGGTACGACTTTCAATTACGTCACAAACGCCAACGACACTCCACAAATTGTTCGATTAAATCTCATTGCATCCATTAATGTAAATCAAACACTAGGTGTAACTGCCACATCGGGCCGAACAACTGGAGAAATTTTATTAACTGCAAACAAAGAAGGCATCCCATTTACTTTAATAACTAGCAAAAATTCGCTCACGGGAACAATCAGCAATGCGGCTATCGTTGAAAACAAATCAAGCCCTGCAAAAGTGCTAAAGGAAAAAGATTTAAGAATCAACGAAATAGACATACGAGCGAGTTTGTCCAGCGATGACACTTTATCCAATACGGTTGCAGCCAGTAGTAACCCTGCGGCAAGCGCCATTGCAATTGCTGCAGCCATTAATTCGAGCTTGCAAACAACTGGCGTAAAGGCACTGGCCAATTCTTCTAGTAGCGTTGGCACTCTAACGGACCTTACTGCTACTGGAGAGCAACATCTCTATATCAACGGTAGTGATATAAAAATAATTTTTACCGCAGGTGATGCTGCTGAAATTAGGCGTCAAAAAATCTTAGATGCAATCAACAGTTTAAGCACTAAAATTGGCGTGAAGGCAATAAAAAATCTCAAAGATTCAGGTATTACTTTGAATTCGGACGGTAGAAATTTATCGGTTTGGTTCGACTCAAATATTCAAGACTTATCTGCCGCAAGTTTTGGTTTGGATAAAGGTGATGCAGTCGCTCAAATTTCACAAATAAAATTAGGCGGTACCATCGATGCAACGTCCACAGCCAGCGTCACCATTAACGGTACAGCAATTGCGGTTGGACCTGCAGCAGGTGCAACCGCAACAGCCTTTGCAATATCAATGCGAAATGCCGTTAATGCGGCTGGTTTGAGAAATCTCACTGCAGCGATTGATGCCAACGACAACACGATTGTCAAAATTTCTTCCACGGTTGCAGGTTCACCTTTTGATATCAGAGGTGCTACATTGGGTGTTACTGCTGGAACGCTAGAGATTGGTGAAATTAAAGCGAATAGCATTGGAAGTAACGATATCACTGGAATACGCGGTGCTACGGGCAACTCCAATCAAGCTAAAACAGTATATGGCTCAGTTAAGCTCATTGGCATTACAGATGATATTTCTAAACTTCCAGACGTATCCGATATCGTTTCAAGATCCAATTTATTTATCAGTAAACCCTTTAATATCTCAACGGGTTTGAGTGGTTTTAGCAGCAACAGCAATTTTTTAAATCTTGGTTTTCTAGAAGGTGGTTTCGGAGGACGCGCCAGTCATGACATGGATGGTCCTCAGGTTGGTCGTATCGCATTTCAAGTAGGTGAAAATGCCAAGCAATTGGTTACTATCGATATTGCAGATTTTGGAAAAAATGGCGATATCACTGGATTGATCACTGCCGATGTGGACAAAAGCCTTAGTCAACGCAATGCACGCGTTCATACTCGCGAAGGCGCCTCAACCGCTCTCAACATGCTTGATATTTGTTTGGAAAAAATAGATGCTGCTCGAGCAACGATGGGCGCCATGATCAATCGACTCGACCACATTATCGACAACGATACTAACATGTCTCAAAATATGTCTGCCTCGCGAAGTCGTATTGAGGACACCGACTACGCCAGTGCAACTTCGGAAATGGCAAAGGCGCAGATTATTCAACAAGCGGGGACCGCCATCTTGGCGCAGGCCAATACCAACCAACAATATGTTTTGAAATTGTTGGGGGGCTAAGTCGTTAGAGATTACCCCTAAAAGTGTCAATCTGACTTGACATTTAGCCTTGTTTCAGAGATGATATCTCGAGTTTGAAACTTGGAATTTTCATGGCAAAAACCTTCCCTTTTGCGGCCATTGTTGGACAAGACGGCATGTGCTTGGCCCTGCAATTGGTCGCTGTTGACCCGACGGTTGGTGGTGTTTTGGTGCTCGGTGACCGAGGCACTGGCAAATCAACGGCGGTCCGCGCATTGGCCGACTTGTTACCCCCTATTGATGTCGTGCAAGACTGCCCTTATGGTTGCTCCCCCAAAAGCGACACAGGTGCCTGCGATATCTGCGCACAGCTCAAAACATCATCCAAAATCAAAGTGGCTAAGCGGCCCGTTCCTGTGATTGATTTGCCATTGGGTGCAACCGAAGACCGCGTAGTAGGTGCATTAGATTTAGAACAAGCGCTGTCGCAAGGTGTTAAGAAATTTTCTCCAGGTCTATTGGCGCAAGCCAAT
>Ga0194035_1001776_pt1 | contig 11060 bp, 5 predicted proteins | sample JunL2320m_MetaG_FD_148680 | JGI IMG/M metagenome (GOLD analysis project Ga0194035, IMG submission 148680) | Anoxic zone freshwater microbial communities from boreal shield lake in IISD Experimental Lakes Area, Ontario, Canada - Jun2016-L239-20m | ecosystem: Environmental > Aquatic > Freshwater >...
GTCGGCTGGGGGAGGTGTGATTGCCTGCGATTCGACTGTGTGTCGCTCGGATGCCAGGCGGACACCGGTGGCTGCAACGTAGGTCTGATCCTCTGGGCTTAATCGTGCCAGCGGCACAGTCGAGTAACTGCCTGATTGTTTCAGGATGCGAATCCGATCTGCGTGCACCTCAATCAGCGTACCAACAGTTTCGTGCGTGCCGGTGTTATCAATCCATCGACGCATCGGCTCGGCTGGAGCCTTCGGCACACTGGCGAAGGGATCATCTTCCTTCGGTTCGACAGGCATATCTTCGGTTTTAGGCTCATCAGGCTCAACTGTTTCCTCGGTTTCCTCGGCTTCCTCAACGGCTGCCTCAGGATCCGAACTCAAAGCTGCACCATCTTGAACGGATTCCGGCACAGCCTCCTCTGGGGCGTCTTCAGGCAATTCCTCAGGAGCGTCTGCGGTGGCTGCGGTGCGTGTGGCTGGGGTATCAGATTCCTCGCGAAACAGATCTTCGGCAGCGTCTGCCGGAGCCTGCACTGGAGGCTCGGCTCGGACGCCGACCGGAGCCGCCTTCGATTCTGTGGCCGCAGGGGGCTGGTTGGTTTGGTCGTCCTCTGCATCGAATAGATTCTCCTCGACTGGGGCCTCAGGCGGTGCCGGGGCCGGTTGTGCTCGCGGTCGCTCCTCGACAGGCATTTCCTCTTCGACTGGCTCTTCAAAGACCTCTTCGGCCGGATCAACTGCAGGTTCCTCGGCACTCTCTTCGGGCAGTTCATCGGGAACCTCTGTCGCAGGTTCCTCGGCTGGCGGGGCTTCTTTTTCATCTGGAACGCCAGTCGGTTCGGCGAGCGGTTTCTGGATGAGTTCTTGAAGTGGTTCAGCGACTGGAGTTTCAACGGGCCGCTCTACGGGCAACCTGATCTCCGCTGGCCGCGATTCGCGAGATTCATCCTTGAGCAGTTCATCGAGCGGCAGATTGGCGGGCTTGGATTCTGGTTTTGGCGAGAGCAGGGCCGGCTCTTGGGCAGAGGCTGTTGAAACCGGAGGTTCAAACACAGGCATCGGCATCGGCTTTTCAGCGATCTGGCGAGGTGCCGTTACGGTCGGCGTGCTTTCGGCACTCGTAGGAGGATCCAACGCACCATCGGATGCCACGATCGTGGCATGGGCTGAGCCGTCGGCAGGAACGCAACACTGCGTCGACTCGTTGAGAACAATCACTTCCGAGATCATGCCATCAGAATTCGTGCACGGGTTGCACGCGATCGGCTCGCAGTGGCGCACAAATCGTACCTGTTGGCATTGGATTGGACGGCAGGCACGAGGGCGGTTTCGGCTCCGCAGAAAACGGCACGCCGAGGCCGAGTCAATGGAGAGAAGAAGAGCCAAGAACCCAACCATCAAGACATGCATCCAGCGTCGCACGAATCACCTCGAGGGAGAGAGATAGAAAAGAAGAGTCCGGAGTTCCGCGTTACAGACGTATCGTTACACCCTACGTCACAAACCAGCCGTTATGCTAATTCCACGCCGCCGGTCCGGCAAACGCGGGTAATCGGAGGCAGGAATACCGGGAGAACCGTTCCAACCAGCAGAAGCGGCTCTGGGTCGCCGGCGGGGAAAATGAGAACGCTCGGCAGGAGCCAGACACAGGAAAAAAAGAGAAGGCCGTGGCAGCTTGGGACTGCCACGGCCTTCGGAGTGAATCGAACCTGTAGTCCGCCTGCGAACGGGGTAGATGACTGCGAGACTGATGCGGATCGGGCACGCGACGAGCGAGTGCTTTTCAGTGGATCCGGATCAACGCAATGGGTTTGGCACCTCCGACGGGTCGCGGAAACAGGAATCGAATTTTCTTGAATGCGTTGACAGTGGATTCGGCCAGTCGCGCTTGCTGGCTTCAGTCGATGCTTTGAGAGATGGCCTCATCGCTCTAATCGGCAGGGTCGCCCGTGCCCCGTAGCTGCCCACTCCACGGCACAAGACCGCTTTTGTAGGATCATGCCATGATTGCCATGCGTCAACTCGCACCCACGCCCTACGGCCAGATGCTCACCCACGCCGGCGTGTGGTCGCATGACTCCCAGTGGATCGTCTACGACGTGCGATCCAATGCCGATGGCTCGGCCTTTGATGGACGACGCATCGAACGAGCCTGCCTGGCGAGCGGCCGCGTGGAGGTGCTCTATGAGTCGCAGCAAGGGGCCTGCTGTGGCGTGGCAACACTCAGCCCAGTCGATGATCAAGTCGTGTTTATCCTAGGGCCAGAAGATCCCACGCCTGCGTGGTCGTATGGGCCATCGCACCGGCAGGCCGCTGTGCTGCGGATGTCGCAACCGGGGGCGATTACAAACCTCGATGCCCGCAATCTAGACCCACCCTTTACGGCTGGCAGTCTGCGCGGCGGCAGCCACCTGCATCTGTTTTCCGGCGACGGGCGGCTTGTGAGTTTCACCTACGAGGATGCCATTCTGGCTGCGCCGCGGGATGGTTTGGAATCAGACGCTCCGCTAGCTGCCAACGCGGCCGAGAAAAATTTGCGAGGCGTTGGCGTAAGCGTGTGTGGGCGTGCAGTCGCGGTGCCAAAGACACACCCTCGCAACCACGATGGCACGGCATTCACTGTGCTTGTGACGCGACTGGTAGATGCCCCGCGGCCTGGGAGTGACGAAATCTCGCAAGCCTCCGAGGAGGCCTGGGTGGGGACTGCTGGCTCGACGCCCCAGGGTTTCCAGCGGACGTATGCCCTGGCGTTTCAGGGGCAGGTTGTGGCCGCCGACGGCCAAACGATACGCGAGGCGTTTCTGGTCGAACTGCCGGACAACCCGACCGATCTTGAGGCAGTGACTCATGGTGGCCCAACCAGCAGCCAGCCGGGCAGCGGTGGGCAATCACCTGGAATCGAATGCATTCAAGGCACTCTGACGCGCCGCCCTGCTCCGCCGCCTGGCGTGGTGCAGCGTCGACTGACGCATACAGCCCATCGACGGTTTCCTGGAATTCAGGGGCCACGGCATTGGCTTCGCTCAAGCCCAGATGGGAGCCGCATAGCCATGCTTCTGCGGGATGATGCAGGAAGAGTGCAACTCTTCACGATCAGTCCGGCCGGAGGCGAGGTGTGCCAAGTATCCCACGATCCGTGGGATGTGAGCAGCGCCTTTACGTGGACTCCCGATGGGAGCCGCATCGCGTATGCCGCCGACGGAAGTATCTTTACCGTTGCTGTGGCAACGAGTCAAAGCCAACGACTCACGTCCCGCATCGCCGATGGCACATCGCCCCGCGAGGAGGCATGCGTTGTCTCGCCCAACGGACGGCACATTGCGTTCATGCGAAGGCATGCGCACAACCAGATTTTTGTAGTAGACATCCCACGCGATTAAGGATCGCATGGCACGATTCTTCTACTATTGAAAATCGTCGCGTACGACTTTTTTTAGACGAACAGCTAGGAGCACCCCATGCTGTTGCCGCAGTTGTGGCAGAGGTAGCAGTTGCCGTTGCGAACCGTGATCGCCCCGCAGTTGTCGCACGCAGGGGCATCGATTTGAAACTTTGCAAACTGGCTCTGACGGTCGGCCGGACTGGCGTTTGGATCCACCTGCATCTTGAGGCCGGCTCGCTCCAAAAGCGCGGCGGTCGCATTCCGAGCCACCGCCTTGCTGGCTGCTGCTGAACCATTGGTGGCGTTGTTTTTTACGCCACCTGCCGCGAGAGAATTCCCGGTCACTTTGGATGGGTGTTTGCCACGGTTGGAGGACGTTCCCTGTCCATCGGCCAGCCCGCTCGCCGTCGTGGCGGCGGGCTTGCGCTCTGTTTCCGTATCATCCCCCGTGGCGGCCTCCTCGCCGCCACTGTGTCCATCGGTATGACTGCCACCGGGCCGGTTGGCTTCGCGATAGCCGGGAATAAATTCCGTACCCATCCAGCGGAAGAGATAGTCGACCAAGCTTTTGGCGACGGGGATGTCGGGATTCTTGGTGTAGCCCCACGGCTCAAAGCGGGTGTGCGAGAATTTCTTCACATACACCTCCAGGGGCACGCCATACTGCAGGCTCATCGACACCGCTGTGCCGAATGCGTCCATCAAGCCGCCGATGGTGCTGCCCTCCTTGGCCATCGTAATGAAGAGTTCACCGGCGCGACCATCGTCGTAGAGACCGACGGTGATGTAGCCCTCATGGCCACCTACATTGAACTTGTGAGTGACGCTGCGACGCGTGTCGGGCAGCCGTTCGCGCCGCGGTACGGCGATGGCCTTTGCACCTGCTTTGTCAGCTGTCTTGTCGCTTTCTGTGCTGGTGGAAAGTGGCTGGCTTTCCTTTGAGCCGTCGCGATAGATCGCCAGAGCCTTCAGCCCCATGCGCCATCCTTGAGCGTAGGCCCCGGCAATATCCGCCGGAGTTGTCTCGCGAGGCATGTTGACTGTCTTGGATATGGCTCCCGAGATGAACGGCTGAGCGGCCGCCATCATTTTGACGTGTGCCTCCCATGCGATCGACCGCTTGCCGAGCCGCGGCTTGAAGGCACAATCAAACACCGATTGGTGCTTCTCTTGCAATCCAGTGGCTCCCTCAATCGTGTCGTTCTTGTCAATAAAATCCAGAATCGATGCCACTGCCGGCTCGTCGTAGCCCAGCGTGCGAAGAGCCAATGGCACCGTCTGATTGACAATCTTGAGCATGCCGCCACCGGCCAACTGCTTGTATTTCACAAGCGCGATATCTGGCTCGATGCCGGTGGTGTCGCAGTCCATGAGAAAACTGATCGTGCCAGTGGGTGCCAGCACGGTGGCTTGGGCGTTACGGTAGCCGTGGCGGCGGCCATGAGTCAGCACGTCGCCCCAGATCTTTTTTGCCGCATCCCGCAAATATTGCGGACAGGAGGCGTCGATGGAGTCTGTCGCAGCTTGGTGCATTTGCATCACATTGAGCATCGGTTCACGGTTGGCAGCAAAGCCCTCGAACGGCCCCACGGCGGCGGCCAGTTCGGCACTCGTGCGGTTGGCTGCTCCATGCAGGATCGCCGTAATTGCTCCGCAGAGGCCTCGCCCAGCATCGCTGTCGTAGGCCAAGCCATCGGCCATCAGGAGGCTGCCGAGGTTTGAGTAGCCCAGCCCCAGCGGACGGAAGAGATGGCTGTTTTTTGCGATTCGCTTCGTGGGGTAGCTGGCGTGGTCGACCAGAATCTCCTGTGCCACAAAGAAGATCCGACAGGCGGCGGTAAACCGCTCCACATCAAACGTGCCATCGGGCCGACGGAACTTCATCAAGTTGATGCTGGAAAGATTACAGGCCGTGTCGTCCAGAAACATATATTCCGAGCACGGGTTGCTGGCGTTGATCCGCCCAGAATTGGGGCAGGTGTGCCAGTGATTGATCGTGGTGTCATATTGCACGCCTGGGTCGCCGCACTGCCAGGCGCATTCTGCCATTCGGCTGAGAACTTCCCGGGCCTTGAAAGACGGGCCTGCCTTGGACGAATCGGTCACCCAACGCGTTGTCCACGTGTCGTCGCGGTCGGCTGCCTCGAGAAAATCGTCGGTGAGTCGCACCGAAAGATTGGCATTTTGGAAGAGGATGGAACTGTAGGCTTCGCCGTTGAAGTTGGAGTCATATCCCCCCTTCTCAATGAGCACGCGGGCTTTGTTTTCTTCCTTCGCCTTGCACTCGATGAATTCCATGATGTCGGGGTGAGTGACCTTGAGCGACTGCATCTTTGCCGCGCGGCGTGTTTTTCCACCGCTCTTTACGACGGCGGCCACCTGATCGTAGACCCGCATAAACGAGAGCGGTCCGGATGGCTTGCCGCCACCGGCGAGCTTCTCTCGCTGGCTGCGAAGCGTGGAGAGATCCGTACCGGTGCCCGAGCCAAACTTGAAAAGCATCGCCTCGCTGCGTGCGAGTTCCATGATGTCTTCCATGTTGTCCTTCACGCTTTGAATAAAGCAGGCACTGCCCTGCGGATACTCATACGGGTTTTGAGGCTGCACAACCTCGCGAGTGGCTTCGTCCCACCGCCAGTTGCACGGAGTGCCTTTCACGCCGTATTCGTGGTAGAGGCCCACGTTAAACCAGACCGGCGAGTTGAACGCCCCGTGCTGATGCACGCAGAGCCAGGCCAGATCCCGGTAGAAATTTTCACCGTCCTGAGCGGTTTGAAAGTAGCCGTCTGCGGTGCCCCAATCGGCAATCGTGCGGGCTACTCGGTGAACGAGCTGCCGGACGGAGTGTTCGCGTTGGGGCGTGTGGATCTCTCCATAGAAATACTTGCTCACCACAACATTGGTTGCTAGTTGGCTCCACGCCGCAGGAATCTCGCAGGCCGTTTGCTCGAAGAGCACCTTCCCATCCTCTCCCTTGATCGCAGCGGTTCGCAGTTCCCATTCGGTTGTGTCGAATGGGCTGTCAACGGCCACCGGACAAAACGTAGGGGCCACTTCCAGCGGCTGACGAACTGCTGCTGCGGGGCCGCCAGAAGCGACGGTGTCTGACGTGGCTGCTGCAAAGCCTGCGGACGATTCAAAAGCTGCCATGGAACTGGGCTCCTTACCGTGAGTGTGGTGGTTGGCGGTGACCTGCCGCGGGCTTCACGGAAGTATACTTCCGTATAGTGATCGTGCAAGTTTCAAAGTATGGAATGAGCAAAGAAAAACTGGGCCATTTGCCTCCGGGAAAAGGCTCGAAAACGCGAGTTGGAGAAAGCAGGTCCTTCTGCATGCTATCGCAAGATGTTGTGTTGATCGTCCCGCCGACCACTCCATGTGGCCGAGCGGTGACTGTAGCGTGAGGGTTTCGTGAGTCAAGCGAATTTTTTTCAGAGACGCAAAATAGGACGAAAACACCAGAAAAGAGAGCCGCTTCAGCCTGCGGGAGAAGAATCGCGAAAGACACCCACTGGGGGGGTGTTTGTTCGGGGGTGTCTGGCGGTTGCTTTTTGGGCGTTCGGTCTTAGGCCACACCGGCAATCGCGATTGCGAATTCGGGTTCATTCACAATCATTCTGGGCCGTGTGTTCTTCGTGTAGACTGAGGTCATGAGCCACCCTCGCGCACAGCCAAAGTCCCGGGTTATAAAAGTCCCGAAACTCACAAAGAGAGGATCCCAGTCGGCCGACTCAGCCGGCTTTGAGGCCGTGCAGGCGCGGATCCGAGAGGCTGGCCTGCGATGCACCGCCGCCCGGCTGACGGTGATGCAACATCTGATCGCTGCCCACGGGCCGGAAACGCACGCCGAAGTGGCCGATGCGCTGGCCAACAGGGGTTTTGATCGGGCCACGATTTACCGCAACCTCACGGAGCTCACCGAGGCCAGCCTCGTGACGCGAGGGGAACTGGGCGACCACGTGTGGCGGTTTGAGTTGAAGCGACAAGGGAAGGAGAGCGATCACGGCCAGGGCCACCCTCATTTCGTCTGCACCACGTGCGGCGAGGTGTCGTGTTTGGATGATGTGAATGTGGCGATCACACCCAAGCCGGGCGCCTCCAAGTCCTCCCGCCAATCATCGGCCGGGGTTCGGCCCCGTGCCACACAATCGACCGGCATTCGCTCGGTCACAGAAGTGCTGCTCAAGGGGCAGTGCGGGAGTTGCGGGTGAGGCGCGGAAAACGGGACGCTCTCCGTTTCTGTTTCCGTCCAGCATCCTTTCGTCGTCGCGGTCGTCAGACTGCCTTGAGGTTTTCCAGGTCTGTTTCCAGAGTCTGTTATTCTGATCCCTATGCCACTTGTTACTTTTCGTGATGTGCATCTGAGGTACCGCGGTCCTCCCCTCTTGGACGGTGTCCATTGCCACATCGAGGCCGGGCAGCGCATCGGACTGCTGGGCCGCAACGGCGCCGGGAAAACATCCCTGATGCGGATGCTCTCGGGAGCCATTCGGCCCGATCAGGGCGAAGTGATTATTGCGCCGCGAACCAGAGTGGCGATTGTGCAGCAGGATGTGCCGCAGGATCTCCAGGGCCTTGTGCGAGAGATCGTGGCGAGAGGTTTTTCGGTAGACGGAGAGCATGCCCACGAGTCCCAATGGCAGCAGGAACACGCGGTCGATCAGATTCTAGCTCGCATGAATCTGGACCCAGACCTAGCGTTCGGTACGCTCTCCAGCGGCATGAAGCGGCGGGCACTTGTGGCGCAGGCACTTGTGGCGTCGCCAGACCTGCTCCTGCTCGACGAACCGACGAACCACCTCGATATTGATGCCGTGACGTGGCTCGAGGAATTTCTTGGCCGCTGGGGCGGCACGCTCATGTTCGTCACGCACGATCGGATGTTTCTCCGCTCCCTTGCCACCCGCATTCTGGAGATTGACCGTGGGAGGCTGTTTGACTGGTCGTGCGATTACGACACATTTCTGGTTCGCAAGGAAGCGGCGATTGCGGCGGAAGAAAAACAAAACGCGCTGTTTGACAAGAAACTGGCGCAGGAAGAGGTTTGGATTCGCACCGGCATCAAGGCCCGTCGGACCAGGAATGAAGGGCGTGTGCGAGCCCTCGAAACGATGCGAAGCGTTCGTAGCGACCGCCGGAATGCCGTCGGCAAGGTGCAACTTCACATTCAGGATGCCCAGCGAAGCGGCGCCTTGGTGGCTGCCGTGGAAGGAGTGTCTTTTTGCCACGGCCCGCTGACGATCCTGCGGAACTTTTCGACCACCGTGATGCGCGGAGATAAGATCGGGATCATCGGCCCAAACGGAGCTGGGAAAACGACGCTGCTGCGGTTGCTCTTGGGGAAGCTTCAGCCGGCCGAGGGCAGCGTGCGGATGGGAACCAACCTGCAGATCGCCTACTTCGACCAGTTGCGAGAACAACTCGACGACGACAAGACGGTTGCCGACAACGTGAGCGACGGGTCTGAGACCGTGAAAATTAACGGTGAGCCGAGGCATATTATTGGTTATTTGCAGGATTTTCTCTTCAGCCCCGAACGAGGCCGCACGCTGGTGCGATTTCTATCGGGTGGCGAACGCAACCGCGTTTTGCTGGCGAGGCTTTTCGCAAAGCCCGCGAATGTGATTGTGCTGGACGAACCGACCAATGACCTCGACGCAGAAACACTCGAACTCTTGGAAGAGCGCCTCGTCGACTACTCGGGCACCGTGCTGTTGGTGAGCCACGACAGAATGTTTCTCAACAATGTGGTCACGAGCACACTCGTCTTTGAGCCCGAGGATGGCGGTGAGAAGGGCGATGGAAACGTCAAGGAATATGTGGGTGGCTACGACGACTGGCTACGGCAGCGGGGGGCAGCCGCCGATCCTCCGCGAGCGGCGGCTCGAGCCGATAGGTCGAAGGCCACGCCGAGTCCCGCTGCTGCTTCCACAAAACGCAAGCTCTCATTCAAAGAGCAAAAAGAACTCACATCGCTCCCGGCTGTGATCGAAAAGCTCGAGCGCGAGGTGGCCGAGATCCACGCCACCATGGCTCAGCCCGATTTCTATCGCCAAGGTGGCGATGCGTTGGCCCGCGAACAGGCCCGCTTGGAATCGATCCAACAGCGATTGGCAGTCGCATTTGCACGGTGGGAATCGCTGGATCAGCCGCACGCCAACAGCGTCGCCAATTAATACCACACGCCCGCGCGGGCGAGGAATGTGTCGGAGGGATAGAACTGCGCGTCGGTGGAGTCGTAATACTGCACCGTTCGGCCGGTCACCCAGCCGGTCTCCAGCCGCCACGTGATGCCGAGATTCGCTGGCCTCCGCTCCCATCCAGCCAAGAACCGGTAGTCTCGCATGACAACCACCTGATTGTGGCCAGTGCTCGACTGCATCGCCCACTGATTGCCGCCGAATTCAGCCGCCAGATAGATCCACTGCGCGGCGCGTTTGGTTTCGGCCACTCGCCAGGCCAGACGAGGACGTGGGAAAATCAGTTCAAAACGCTTGTCGTCGGCGGGCGTCCAGATGAGTCCGCCGGCCGGCAGCATATTGACGTCGTAGCGATCCAAGTAGATGAGCCCAGCCACGACCCGCAGATCGTTGCGGGCCTCCCACGCTCCAAATCCATGGCCGGTGATGCGGAAGGCCTGCGGCGTGTCATTTTTAAAATCGCTGTACCAGCCAGGAGCTACCGCCAAATCCACACCGAGGCGATCCCCAAATTTTCGCATCCACCGTGCCTGAACGTACCCCTCGAAGAGTTCGTTTGGCAGATCCACGCCCGAGGGCTTGTCCACCAGCACGCCGCTGAAGCCGGTTGTGATCAGCAGTGGCGACTCCACGGTGGGGGCGGGGAGGCCCAGCGTGATCGACTTTTCCAGCCACGTCAGCCCTAAGCCATCGGAGTTCAGCTTGGGGAGTTCGGTCGCTGTGTAGAGAATCTGCTGGAGCATCCCAGGCTTTGCTCCCGGAGGCCGTTTGCGGCCAGATGGGGGTTCAAATTCCTGGCGCGGCTGGCCAGGCGGCGCGACGTCATCGAGCAAGAGTGGCTCGGAGAGATCTTGCGGATCGCCGATCGCCGCAAATCGAATGCGATCGAACAAGCCTTGCTCGATCGGCGGGAGCGGCACGATTGTATCGGAAGGATCGTTCGCCAGATGGGTCGTTTGAGTCTGTTCACCTGGGGCGTCGGCCCGCAGATCAACCGAGCCCCAGAGCAGACCCCATGTCACAAGGAACATCAGCGAGAAGAGCAATGACCAGAGCCTGAGCCTGAGCCTGAACAACAACGCACAGCAGATGACCGCGAGGCAAAGCAATGTTTTCCCCTAGTAGGCCAAGCCGGCACGCAACATGAGGGTGCTATTGAGATTCTGAATTTGCGGCCCTGGGCCATCGACGTAAAAGAGTTGACGGTAGAATACGTAGCCCACTTCGACGTTGCCGGCGAGTCCCGTTGGGGCCTGTGGCACCCATTCGGCCCCGAGCGTCACGCGAATGTCGTTGTAGTCAAATGCCGAGATGGGATTTCCAGGAGTATTGCGTTGGAATGTCCACGCGCCGCCTCCGTACTCGCCCCCCACGTAGCCCCAGATGGAGTGTTTGGCAGTGTTGGTCATGCGTTTCGACGCTTTGGGAGTTGGAAAGAGAATGTCGTAGCGAGAGTTAGCATCGGGAACCCACGTCATGCCCACGAC
>Ga0194035_1001777_pt1 | contig 11058 bp, 13 predicted proteins | sample JunL2320m_MetaG_FD_148680 | JGI IMG/M metagenome (GOLD analysis project Ga0194035, IMG submission 148680) | Anoxic zone freshwater microbial communities from boreal shield lake in IISD Experimental Lakes Area, Ontario, Canada - Jun2016-L239-20m | ecosystem: Environmental > Aquatic > Freshwater >...
AACGATCGATTGGGTCACAGCAGCCATCCTATGAGCCCGCCGCGCCGCAGCATAGGCTCGCCGCGTGGCTACGAGCGAACAGTTCACGGTGCGGCGCTCGCCGCGTGCGCGCCGCGTGCGCGTGCGCATTGAGTCCGACGGTTCGCTGCTGGTGACGCTGCCGCAGGCGGCGAAGGCCAGCGAGGCCGATGACGCGATCGCACAGCTCGGTGACTGGATCGCGCAGCGGCGAGCGAATCTGCAGCTTGCCCGCAGCGCCCTTGCCCGTCCGCCGGGGACGCTTCCCTACCTTGGCGAGCTACTGACCGTCAGCGAGCAGGCCGGCCGCACGCGCGCCCACCGCAGCGGCGACGAGCTGCTCGTACCGGCCGATCAGCGGCGCGACGCGGCGATCGAGCGTTGGTACAGGCGCAACGCCAAGTCAGAGGTGCTGAAGCGGCTGGCGCCGGCGCTGGTCGCGCTTGGCGCCAAGTCTGGGCCGATCTCGATCCGCGACCAGCGCACGCGCTGGGGGAGTTGCTCCTCGAGCGGCGCGCTCTCGTTCAATTGGCGCTTGCTGCTCGGCCCGCCGGAGCTGCTCGACTACGTCGTCTGGCACGAGGCCTGCCACCTGGTCGTGCTCGACCATTCGCCTCGCTTCTGGTCGCTGCTCGAGCTTCATAGCCCCAACTACCGCGAGCCGCGTGACTGGTTGCGCCGCAACGGCGCTGCACTCCAGCTCTAGTCGCTACTGAGCACGCGGCGCAACGCCGAGTAGGGATCTTCGCCTTCACGCGGCTCAATTACTGCGCGGCGAATTCGCCCACTAAAGGCTTGTACCGACCCGTCGCCGCGCAGGTCAACGCCGCCACGCACGCCGGGGCCGCTGACCTCAGCTCGTACGGCGACTAATTCGACCGGTTCGTACTCGCGCCCGAGTGACTTCGTCGCTTTCCTGCGGACGGTCTGCGACATCGCGCGGACCTCAGTCTCGAGCGAGTCGAGCGCGCCGTCGATCGTGACAAAGCGCTGGCGTTCTGAGTCGCCCTCGCGACGGAGAGTGAGCGAGTAGGAGCGGGCCAAGGGATCAGACGATGACGAACAGAACGATCGCCATCGTGGCGGCCGCCAGCACTACCGATACAGCGCCGATCGCGATCCCAGCGCCGCGGCTGGGAGGGAATGATTCGGAGACCGTTCCGATCCCACCGATGATCACGGCCCAGGCCGCAAAGACGATGCCGATGATGAAGAACGGTGTTTCGTTCTTGGCCGCCTCGGCGGCGAGGATCAATGTTGCTTGCGTCATAGCCAGCACGCTACCCAACGCCGCCGCCGGACGCTATCTGGCTACCGGGCCCGCCTTCGTAGCGGCTCTCGGTTGCTTCGCGCTGGCCGTGGTAGTGGCTACCGAGATCGGGGTGGCCGTAGGGGCGCTCGGCGGCCTGGTCGAGCGTCATAAATGAGAGCTGCGCGATCGGTAGTCCGGCCCAAAGCTTGATTGGCACGCGCGTTAGGTTGTTCAGCTCCAGCGTCAACGTGCCCTTCCAGCCTGGGTCGCAGAAGCCCGCCGTAGCATGGACAATCAGTCCAAGTCGGCCGAGCGAAGACTTGCCTTCGATCCGCGCGACGATGTCGTCGGGCAGCTCAACCCACTCCTCTGTGCGGCCAAGGCAGAACTCGCCGGGATGAATCACAAACGGTTCTCCGGGCTCGATCGTCACCGGCTCGGTCAGATCCTGAGGCGGGTTCTTGAGGTCGATCGCGCTGACGCGGTGGTTGTGGAATACACGGAACGAATTGCCCAGCCGCAGGTCGACGCTGGCCGGCTGCACCATCGTTTCGTCCCACGGTTCGATCACGATCCGTCCCTCGCCAACGAGGCGGCGAATCGTTCCGTCGGAAAGAACTGAAGCAGTGGCCATCGGCTGATCCTAAACGGCTCTGCCTACGGCTCGTCGCGAGCGTCAGGCGCGGTCGCGTTGACGCGCGCTGGTGACGCGCATCCGGGCTGGCGCCGGCGTGGCCGGTTCGCCGTGCGGGCCGCGCCTCGGTGAGCGTGGCAGCGGGTCGCGCGGATGCGGGTCTAGTGGCTTCAGCGAGCCGCCGTTGCCGCTTGCGTCCTCAGCCTCTTCAGGCTTCTGCTTGATCGCCCACCAGACAATCCCGAACAGCGCCAAGATCGGCAGCTTCAGCACGACCATCATGAAAATGAATACCCACGTGTTCACAGTGCAGCGATATTACCCACCGCAGCCGCGGCGCGCACGCTTTTGGCACGCGAGCGCTCTCGCTTCTGCCAGCGCTAGCTGCGCAGCGGGATCGGCTGGTGCGCAAAGGTCGTCATCTGCTGCAGTTCGCCGACGCGGGCGGCGATTTCGGTTCCCGTCAGTCCGACGATCCGGTCGGTGCCGAAGTCTTCGACGTTGAACGAGGCCAGCGCCGTTCCGTAGACCATCGCTTGCGTCAAAAGCTCATGGTCGATCGGTCGCTCAGGGTGCGCGGCGACGTAGCCGACGAAGCCGCCGGCGAAGCTGTCACCGGCGCCGGTCGGGTCGACGACAGTCCCGAGCGGGAACGCTGGCAGCGCGAAGTAGCCGTCGGCTGTGAAGAGCGCGGCGCCGTACTTACCCTGCTTGGCAATCACCGAGCTGGGGCCCCACTTCAGAATCTCGTTTGCCGCGACGACGAAGTTCGGCGCCTCGGTCAGCAGCTCTAGCTCCTCGTCGTTGAGGATTAGGCAGTCAACGCCGGCGATCGTTTCGACCAACGATTCGCGCGCGATGTTGATCCAGAGGTCCATTGAGTCCATCGCCACAAAGCGCGCCTGATCGCACTGACCGCGCACCTGGTTCTGAAGATCGGGAACGATGTTGGCGAGGAACAGCACGTCGCAGGCCTTCGCTTCGTCGGAGAGCTTTGGCTCAAAGTCCTCGAAGACGTTCAGTTCAGTCACGTGCGTCTCGCGGCTATTGAGGTTGTCGTGGTACTCGCCCTTCCAGAAGAAGGTCTTGCCGCCTGCGACCTGTTCAACGTCGTCGGTAATCGTGCCGCGCGTTCGCAGGATCTCCCATGACTCGGCGTCGAAGTCGTCACCGACCGGCCCAATAACCCTCACTTCGTCGAAGAACGAAGCGGCCAGAGCAAAATGGGTCGCGGCGCCGCCGAGCATCCGCTCGCGCTCCCCGAATGGGGTTGTTACTGCGTCATAGGCAATCGATCCGACAACGGTAAGACTCATACGCGCAGCGAGGTTAGCCTGCCCGGGATATTCGGCGCCCACCAAGCAGCGCGCCGCGCCTTACTTGCTCCAAAGCCCTAGTCTGCCTGCCGTGACTACATTTGCCGAGCTCGGGCTCTCCGAGTCGACCCTCCAAGCGCTTCGCGACGTTGGCTACACCGAGCCGAGCCCGATTCAGGAGCAGACGATCCCAGCTCTGCTCGAAGGGCGCGACATCATCGGCCAGGCCCAGACCGGCTCCGGCAAGACCGCCGCCTTCGGCCTACCACTGATCGAGTACATCGATCCGGAGATCAAAGACTGCCAGGGGATCGTGCTCACGCCAACGCGCGAACTCTGCATTCAAGTAACGCAGGCGCTGCGTGCCTACGGGGAGTCAAAGGGCGTTGACGTGGTTGCAGTTTTCGGCGGCGCGCCGATTCGCACGCAGCAGGCTCAGCTTCGTGCCGGTGGCCAGATCGTCGTCGGCACCGTTGGTCGCGTGCTCGACCTAATCACGCGCGCCTCGCTGATTCTCCACGACTGTCGCTTCGTCGTGCTCGATGAGGCCGACGAGATGCTCGACCTCGGTTTCCTTGAGGACGTTGAGAAGATTCTCTCGCGCACGCCAAGCGGCCGCCAGACGGCGCTCTTCAGTGCGACGATGCCGCCGCCGATCCGCAAGCTCGCCGACCGCTACCTCTATGAGCCTGAGGTGATCAAGGTTGAGGCCAAGACGCTGACCGTTGACACCGTCGAGCAGTTTCAGCTCGAGGTTGGCCAGAAGGACAAGCCCGCCAAGTTGGTTGAGCTTCTGGCCGCCGAGAAGCCGACCCAGGCGATTGTTTTCGCGCGAACGAAGATCCGCTGCGACCAGCTCTTCCGCACGCTCCGCGACAAGGGGATGAACGTCCGCGCGCTGCACGGCGATATGTCGCAAGGCTCGCGCGACGGAGTGATGTTGGCCTTCAAGGGCGGCCGCGTGCCGATCCTTGTTGCGACCGATGTTGCAGCCCGCGGGCTCGACATCTCCTCAGTTACGCACGTCGTCAACTTCGACGTGCCGATCTCGCCCGACGTTTACGTTCACCGCATCGGCCGCACCGGCCGCGTTGGTCGCTCGGGCCGCGCGATCACATTTGTCGAACCGAAGCAGCAGAGCGAGCTGGAGGCAATCGAGAAGCACACCGGCGTAAAGATGGTTCAGTGGGCGCCAGGCGCGAAGACCGACGCCGCTCCAGGCGCCGAGAAGCCCGGTCACGCTGAGAAGCCAAGCCGCGCGGAGAAGCCCCACCGCCACGAGAAGCCTCACGTCGACAAGAGCGTCGATCAGGATGGCCCGTGGGCGAAACTAATTGTCGCCGCCGGCAAGGCTGAGGGAATAAAGCCGGCCGATCTCGTCAAGGCCGTCACTTCGGCCGCTGGAATCGGTGGCGAAGCGGTCCGCGACGTGAAGATCTTCGAACGCTTCTCGTTCCTCTCGGTTCCAGAAGGTGACTCGCAGCGGATCATTGCGGCCGTCAGCGGCGCCGACGTAAAGGGAACGAAGATCAGCCTCGAGCCGGTTGGCTCCGAGGGCTAGCGCCTCAATCGTTCCGCAGCGCAGCAAGTATGCGACCTCCGTTGGGCGACTGTGCGAGGATACGATTAGATGACTTCGCTTCTTGACCCTGTTGTGATCCCCGGCGAGCCTGAATTTCAGCTCCCCGGCGACGGCATTCTCGCTCCGGCAAGCGGTGACGTTCCTCAGAGCTTTGATGCTGCCTGCACGGTTTGCGGCGCCAGCCGCGTAGAGGGTCAGGACTGGTGCCTTGAGTGTGGAACTGCGTTCGCCGCGCCGCGCGCCATTCCCGGCGTTCAGACGGTCGCTCTAGCTGGGGCCTTCACGCTGCTGATGGCCGGTGGAGCCGTTGCCGCCGGAGTCGCGGCGATCAACGACACGCTGCCACCGCGTAAGACCGAGGTCAAGGTCGTCGCGCAGACAGCCGACGCGATCCCGACCACGCCTGACGCAGTGCCGTTGACCGATCCTGTCCCAAGCGATCTGCTACCGATCACTCCCGCTCCAGTGCCAACGTCGACCACTACGACGCCGGTAACGCCCGTCACCCCGGTCGTGCCTAAGCCGGCCCACCCGGTGATTGAGCTTGGCCCCGACGCGGCCTCAATCTACGACCCCGATGACAGCGCCACGAGCTCCAACGAGCCAAGCTACGCGGTCGGCGAGAAGGCGACGCCGAGCTGGTTTGTCACTACTCCAGCGGGCGACATGCCAGGTGTTGTTGTACCGATGAACGTTGGACTCAACGTTGATCTCGGTTCCGCACATAAAGTCACAAAGCTGACGCTGACAACCGTCACGCCAGGTTTCACCGTCACTGTGCTCGGCTCCAACACTGTCGATCCACCACAGTCGATCGACGACCCGAAGTGGACAACGCTCGGCGAGGCCGCATCGGTTGACGCCGACGCGCTCAGCAACACCGACCCGCAGCCAAATAAGGCCGACAAGGCGGGCGACAAGACGCTGCTGCTCGGCCTCGGCGGCAGGAGCAAGAAGTACCGCAACATCGTTCTTTGGTTCACGGCGCCGCCAACGGCGGGCCCAACGGTGCGGATCTCGCAGCTCAAGTACTACGGCTGAGCGCCGCCGCAGCGCGTCATCGTCTAGATTCTCCCTGCGCAAGTTGATGCGCACCAAACCCGCAGACGAGAGGAACGCCGTTTATGTCCGCCGCGACGATGACCACCAGTGAAGGCGATATCACGATCGAACTGTTCGAGGACGAAGCTCCTAAGACGGTCGAGAACTTCCGCAAGCTTGCCCAGGATGGCTTCTACGACGGCCTTACCTTCCACCGTGTAATTCCTGACTTCATGATTCAAGGCGGCTGCCCTGAAGGAACAGGAACTGGCGGCCCCGGCTACCAGTTCGAAGATGAGTTCAACGAGCATGCCGTTGTGCGCGGCGCGCTGGCAATGGCCAACGCCGGCCCAAACACGAACGGCTCACAGTTCTTCATCGTTACCGCCGCCGCCTGCCCTCACCTTGACGGCAAGCACACCGTTTTCGGCGAAGTTACCGGCGGAATGGACGTTGTAGACAAGATTCAAAGCGTCACCACCGATGGCCGCGACATGCCGGTTGAGCCGGTTGGAATCACGTTGCTTGAAGTGGAGTAAGGTTTTAAAAGGGTTCTAGCCAAGCAGAGGAGACGCAGATGACGACCGTTAAGCAGAGTCCAGAGTCCACCGAAGAGACCGCCCCGTCGGCCGCTTCGAAGATCGACGTTATTAATCCGGCCACCGGCCAGATCATCGACAACGTCCCCGACCTCGGGCCCGCCGAAGTGCAGGCCTTGGCCGAGCGCGGCCGCGCCGTGCAGCCAGCCTGGGAGGCACTCGGCTTCGAGGGCCGCGCAAAGATTCTGCTGCGTGCTCAGAAGTGGATCATCGATCACAAAGAAGAGGTGATCGAGACGATCGTCTCCGAGACTGGCAAGACCTATGAGGACGCGCAGCTTGCTGAAATCTCCTACGGCGCTTCGGCATTCGGTTTTTGGGCCAAGCACGCGCCCGAGTACCTCGCCGACGTGAAGGTCAAGTCCGGCAGCCTGATGGTCAAGGGCAAGAAGCTGATGGTCAGCTATCGCCCGCTTGGGCTGATCGGCATCATCGGCCCTTGGAACTACCCGCTTACGAACTCCTTCGGTGACTGCATCCCGGCGATGGCTGCCGGCAACAGCGTGATCCTCAAGCCGAGCGAAGTAACGCCGCTGACCTCACTGCTGATGGCCCGCTGCCTCGATGAGTGCGGCATGCCGGCTGGCGTCTTCCAGGTCGCAACCGGCCGCGGCGACACCGGCCGCGCGCTGATTGAGCAGGTTGACATGATCATGTTCACCGGCTCCACCGCGACCGGCCGCAAGGTTGCCGTGATGGCTGCCGAACGGCTGATCCCTTGCTCGCTGGAACTCGGCGGCAAGGACCCAATGATCGTTCTGCGCGACGCCGACGTTGAGCGAGCAGCCAACGCCGCCGTCTTCTTCTCGATGCAGAACTCGGGCCAGACCTGCATCTCGACCGAGCGCGTCTACGTTGAAGCGCCGGTTTACGACGAGTTTGTCGGCAAGGTGACGGAGAAGGTCAAGGCGCTACGCCAGGGCATCAGCTCCGGCCCAGGCACGGCCGAGATCGGCGCGATGACCTTCCCGCCGCAGCTTGACATCGTTGAGCGGCACGTCAACGAGGCCGTTGCCGGTGGCGCCAAGGTTCTTACCGGCGGCAAGCGCGGTAGTGGCCCCGGCGACTTCTTCGAGCCGACAGTGCTGGTTGACGTTGACCACTCGATGACGGCGATGAACGAGGAGACCTTCGGGCCGACTCTGCCGATCATGAAGGTTGAGGATGCTGAGGAGGCAATCCGCCTCGCCAACGACAGCGAGTTTGGGCTCGGTGCTTCGGTCTTCACGCGCGACGTGGCTCGCGGCGAGGAGATCGCCAAGCGCGTTCAAGCAGGCGCTGTCTGCGTCAACGACGCGATGCTCAACTACGTTGCGCTGGAGCTGCCAATGGGCGGCGCTAAGACTTCCGGAATCGGCTCGCGCCACGGCGCCGGCGGAATCCGCAAGTTCTGCCAGCAGCAGTCGATCCTCGTCTCGCGCCTGCACCCCAAGCGCGACGTCCACATGTTCCCTTACACCGAGAAGATGACCAATCGCCTCGGCAAGCTCTTCACCTTCCTGTACGGCCGCGGCAACCGCGACTAAGCGGGGCGCCAAGCATCGCGACGACGGCTAAGTACCCGTTTGTTGATCTTCAATGCGAATAACGGAGGCAGTAATGACAAGTAATGACGCGGTTGACCGGACAATGTGGACAAGCCTGTTGCACGCAGGTTTGGTCGGATCGTTTATGCGCTTACCGCACGTCCCGGCCGATTCTGCAGCCTTGAAAGCGGCCGGTGCAAAGGCCGCGATCTACGGGATTCCGTTTGACGCCACGAACATCAGTCGCACCGGCGCCAACTATGGCCCGCGCGGCATCCGTGAGGTCTCCTGCCAGTTCCTCTCCTACAACGCAATGTTCGACTTCGACCTGATCGACGAGCTGGCTCCAGTTGACTGCGGCGACTGCGACGTAATCCTCGCCAACGCCCAGCGCACGTTTGAGAACGCCCAGGCCGACATTGGCCAGATCTTGGCTGCTGGCGCGCTGCCCGTCACACTCGGTGGCGACCATTCGATCTCGATCCCCGCGGTCCGCGCCGTGCGCGAGGTCAATGATGATCCCGGACTGATTCTCGTTGACACCCATCTCGATACCGCCCCGGACGTTGGCGGCGAACTGCTTAACCACTGCTGCCCGATAACCCGCGCCGTTGACGCTGGCTTCGACCCAAAGAAGATCGCTCTCGTTGGCATCTCCGGCTGGATGAACCCGCGGACAGAGATTGAGTACTGCCGCGAACAGGGAATCACCGTTATCTGGCTCGAGGAGATCTGGGAGAACGGCACCGCATGGGCCGTCAATAAGGCGCTCGAGGTTGCTGGCGCATCGAGCGACGGCCACTACCTCTCGTTCGACGTCGACAGCCTCGATGCTGCCCACGCACCAGGCACCTGCTGCCCAACTCCGGGTGGCCTGACCAGCCGTGAGGCGATCGAGATCGTCCGTGGCGTTAGCGCGAACGGCCTGCTCGGCGTCGATGTTGTCGAGGCGGCGCCAAGCCTTGACGCTACGCCGGCGACGTCGCTGATCGCCGGGCGGATCGCGATCGAAGCTATGGCCTTCCATGCTGGAGCCGGAAAGTAACGACGTGACAGAGGTCCTGCTCGCCCAGCTGACGCCACAGCCTGGGGATTTGCCCGCCAACGCAGCCGAGATCGCCGCGACGCTGGGCGCCAATAGCGACGTCGACCTGGCTGTCTTCCCCGAGATGTTCCTCGGGGGCTACGACCTCGAGCGCGTCGGCGAGACCGCTGTTGAGCTTGAAGGCCCTGAAGTCGCAGTGGTTCGAGCTGCCGCGAAGGGGTCGAATACGGCTGTAATCGTCGGCGCCGCCGAGAGGTGCGGCGACGGGGTTGCCAACTCGCTGCTGGCGATCGATAGCGACGGCGAGATCGTCGCTGTGCATCGCAAGACGACGCTCTGGGGCGTAGAGCAGGAGGCCTTTGTGGCGGGCGAGAATTTGACGATCGTCGAGCTCGCCGGCTGCAAAGTTGGGCTGATGCTCTGCTACGAAGTTGAGTTCCCAGAGATCGCTAGGGCACTGGCCTTAGCCGGCGCTGAGCTGCTCGTAACTGCTTCGGCAAACATGGCCCCCTACTACGACGACCACGAGCTGGCTTCGCGCGCGAGGGCTCTGGACAACCGCCTCTGCCACATCTACGTGAACCGCTGCGGCTCAGAGAACGGGTTGGACTTTGTCGCCGGTACGAGGCTGATTGATGACGAGGGCCAGGTTGTTGCCGCGGCCGATGGCACCGAACCACAGATCATTGTCGCCGGGCTGCCAAGCGGGACTGTCGCTGAGGGCCCAGCCGATTACCTCAGTCACCTTCCCTCAGTGACCAGCGTCGTCAACGCCAACTAGAGCTGCCAGCTAACCGGCACTGCCGAGGCATTCGCTGATCGTCGCCTGATCAACTCCAGCGCCGCTAAGTACCTCTTTCGTGTGCTCACCGAGCCGGGGAGCAGCAGGGCTTGTGCGTGACGGCGTCTGGGAGAAGTGGATCGCCGGCCCGAGCGTGCGAATAGTTCCCGCAGTTGGGTGCTCGACCTCGGCAAGAACGCCAGCCGCCAGCATCGATGGGTCGGCCATCAGATCAGTTAGGTCTTGCACGGCTGCGCATGGCACGCCGCGGGTCTCGAGCGGCTCGAGCCATTCGTCGCGGCTGCGATCTGCGATCCGCTCTGAGAGCAGCGGGATCAAGACGTCGCGGTTCTCGACGCGTGAAGGGTTGCCGCTGAAGCGAGCGTCTTCGATCAGTTCCTCGATCTCAAGCACCTCGCAGAGGCCTGCCCAGTTGGCGTCCGATACAACCGCGATAGCCAGCCACTTTCCATCCGAAGCCTCAAATGCCTGATAGGGGATCGTGTCGTCGAAGGCCGGCAGCTCCATCGTCTCGGGATCGCAGATCACGCGGTAGGCCTGCGCGGTAAGGATCGCCTCAAGTAGCGAAACATCGATCCGTTGCCCCTTGCCGGTCCGCTCGCGCACGTAGAGCGCGGCGAGGATCCCTTGGACGCCTTGGGCGGCGGCGTAGGTATCAGCAACCGTGATGCAGGCAAGGCGTGGCTCGCCGTCCTGCGTTCCTTGCCGTGAGAGGACGCCGGTTAGGGCCTGAAGGATTAGATCCAGCGCAGGCTTGCGGCCCAGCTCCTCAGCAGGCCCGAAGCCTGAGATCGAGCAGTAGATCAGCCGTTCGTTTGAGCCGCGCAGGTCGGCTTCACCGATTCCGATCCGCTCAGCGACGCCGGGGCGGAAGTTCTCGACCACGATGTCGGCGGTTTCGACAAGCTTCGCGGCTGCAGTTCGGCCAGCTTCGGTTTTAAGGTCGAGCACGACACTGCGCTTGCCTCGGTTCAGTGCCATGAAGTTCATTCCTTCGCCGCCGAGGAAGGGGGGGCCAAAGTGGCGAGCATCGTCGCCGCCCGGCGACTCCACCTTGATCACCTCGGCGCCAAGGTCGGCGAGCACCATCGTGCACAGTGGCCCGGCAAAGAGCCGCGTGAAGTCAACGACTTTGAGGCCGTCGAGTGGGGTATCGATTGAGCTACCTGTCATCAGAACACAGTCCTTGCTGGTTTGTTGGGTGATTTGGCTTCGCCTTTCAAGATCGTGAGCATCTCTGCGT
>Ga0194035_1001778_pt1 | contig 11058 bp, 7 predicted proteins | sample JunL2320m_MetaG_FD_148680 | JGI IMG/M metagenome (GOLD analysis project Ga0194035, IMG submission 148680) | Anoxic zone freshwater microbial communities from boreal shield lake in IISD Experimental Lakes Area, Ontario, Canada - Jun2016-L239-20m | ecosystem: Environmental > Aquatic > Freshwater >...
CGACAGCCCCTTCATGATGTGCCACACGATGGGCATGCCGCCGATCTCGACCATGGGCTTCGGTCGCACGGCGGTTTCTTCACTGAGCCGGGACCCGAACCCACCGGCGAGGATGATGGCCTTCATTGGATCCATCGTACCGACCGGAGCAGGCGCTACGCGCTGGACCCCGGCCAGGCGTGCGACACGAGCTCGTCAGGCGACGCCCTCGGCGCGGAGCCACTTGGCGGTCACCGCGATCTGCTCGTCGAGTGGCGCGGGCGTGATGCCGGCACGGGTGGCCACTGCCCTCACCACCGCCGGGTCGCCAAGGTAGTCATCAGCTGGAGCGTCAGGGTCCATTGGCGGCCGCACCACCGCGGAAGCGTCGGCACCGAGAACGCCCAGCACACGCGATGCTAACTCGCCCATTTCCACGATCTCGCCGGCCGTCTCGAACGTCGCTGAATCACCTGACTCGAGTTCGCCCACGACGTGCATGGCGATGCGCAGCATGTCGTCAATGGCCATGTACGACCGTCGCACAGGGTGGGTGGCGCGCACCTCGATGCACCCTGTCGCCTCCGCCTGCATGATCATGCTGCCGAGGGCGTAGGCCTCGGGCTTGGTCATGTACGGGCCCGAGAGGGCAAATGCCCGAACAATGCACAGTCGGCCGCCGGTGCGTTCGATCGCCTCGGCGTATGCGGCTTCGTCATCGAGCTTGGCCTGGCCGTACACCTGCGTGCGCTGTGCCACGTCGACACCGCGCTCCACGCTGGTGGCAGCACCGGACGACAGATAGATGAGGTCAAGGGGCCCGTGCCGTGAGATGACCTCGAGCATTGTGGCCCGCAACTCGGTGATTGCCGCGATATAGGCCCCACCGCCCATCACCTCCACCTGATCCTGCGTGGGAAAGCCGGCGTGGATTACAAGCGGGTCCGCTCCGAGTTCACGACCAGGCAGTGACGACGTCCGGCACACCTCAACCGCGGTGCCCCCGTGCAGAAGCAAGCGATCGGATCGCGCCGAGAGAATCAACTCGGGGGCATTGCCGCCGGGGGCATCACGCACCACGTCCATGGCAACGCGGCCCACCCAGCCCGGTGCACCAGTGATGATCACGCGGCGGCCCATGCGGCCACACCGTACCGGCTCCCATCGCACTCGGCGCCCTGCACTCCATGCTCGCAGCGGCTACCGGGGAGGCGGGCGGTACCGGATGCGGCACTGATCACCGCTGGCGCACGAGATGGCCCAGCCGAGCACCAACTGGCCACCCGGCAAACGCACCGAACCCTTGAGCGTGGCCCCGAGGCCCTGACGAGCAAGCGTGCGCCGGACCCCCGCCCGCGCCGTCGCGACACTTGACGAGGCCGGGAAGACCGCGATGAGGCCCTGCCCATCAGGCACGCTAAGTGTGCCCGATGGGCGCGGCGAGCCGGTGAACGAACTCGGTACGGCGAGCTGCGCGGGCGCTCCCACGAAGTATCCGGCGTACGTGTCCTGCCCCGGTGCACTGAGCGGCCGGTCAATCCTTGCTGGGTAGCGCAGATCGCACTGGAGCGTGCCGCGCTGAAGAAGGAACTGCCCCGGGTCCGCAGGGTCCGAGAGCCACCAGATGACCGGACCGCCGGTACTCACGGCAGGTACCACGCTCAGTGCAGCCACCACGGACTCCTGCATCTGGACAAAGTTCTCCGTTGTCACCGGTGGATCATCGCGCAGGCCCCACGCGAGGTCCCCGAAACCGCTGGGCCGGACAAGCACGATGACGAGCACCGAAACGAGGCCAAGCGCAACGACCGTCCGGGGGTCCCGATCAATCAGCATGACGATGAACATGAGCGCAGCCCAGGCAACGAGGGCAGTGGGGCCAAGCCACCCCGAGGGCGCCAACCAGAGCCACCCCGCCGCCACGACGCAGCCCGCACAAATACCTACGGTGAAAAGCCGCCTCCCACGGGCGAGGCCAGCCAGAACGGGCCCGAGGGCAACGGCGAACGAAGCCAAGGCAGGTGGCACATACCACCACGTGTAGTAGTCGCCAGCGGAGAAACACATCATTCCGGCGAAGACCTGCAACAGGACTGCCGTGCCCAAGGCAACGGCGGCCGTCACATGGACGGCACAGGCCCCAACCGACTGACTCCACGATCGCCGAAGCAGTGCGACGACGAGCACCGCCGCCCCGGGGGCGGTCAGCAACAGCACGAGTCCCAGCGACGGGCTGGTCGACAACAGCGACGTCAGCGGCGTGTACCACTGCGCCTTGTATGCCGCGGTCTCGTTTATGTATCTCAACGTCTGATCCCAGGTGACCGTCACCGCCATGAAGCCCGGCTCGCTGCCAGTGGCATTTCCAAGGGCCACAAGCAGCGCAAGCGCGGCGACGGCCCCCACAACGCACCCTGCGATACCGGTGGCGACGGAACGCACGCGCGACCGCCCCAGGGGCGACCGGACAAGAAGTACAACGCCCAGGCCGCAGAGAGCGCCGACGGCCACGGGAAACACAACGGGCACCGTGAATCCGGCCAAGGTGAGACCGAAACCAGCGACCACCGCCCCAGCCAGTGGACGCGATGCGGCGAGCACAATCCCGAAAATCGCCACCGAGACCCATCCCACCGTTGCGCGCGTCGAATAGTCGGTCGACATCGCCGGATACAGCGGCGAGCACAAGAGCCCAAGGCCCAGGACGACGCCATACGCCCACGGGCCTGCTGCGCGGCGCGCAGCCGCACTCAATGCGACGACGGTGACCGCAAGCCAGAAGGTGGCGATGAGGAACTGTGCGGTGCCGACGTCGAAGCCCCGGTACAAGAGGCCACCCAGCGCGAAATCGGCCACGCGTGCGGTCTGCCGGGCATACGGGAAGAGCGACTGGGCCGTATCGCCCATGAGCACTTGCTGCCCGAGGCCGAACCATGCGTCGCACGAGACGAAGTTGCCGTACAGCCAGTTTGGGTCGAACAGACGCCCGAGGCCGGTGGCCACGACCGACGCGACAGTCGCACCAATCCACCACCGTTGCCCCTTCGCCCAGGCCATAAACGTCGAAGGAGACGCTCCGCCCCTAGGACTCACCCTGACCCCCAGGGCGGGAGTCAGGCATCCGCGATCCGTTCAGCAGGGGCCCAGCCATCACGCCCGCGGACCGGTGCGCGGCATGCCATGCACCGTTGCCACGGCTCGGCACGAGTGGCATGTACCTCCATCGTCTGCTTCTGCAGGTCGAGCGTGACCTCGCTCATGCTGAGGAAGTACGAGGCGAACCACTCCTTGATGACGTCGCCCTTGCCGCCCAGGCACAGCACGAAGTCGTTGATCCCATGGACCGACAGCCCCTTCATGATGTGCCACAGGATGGGCATGCCGCCGATCTCGACCATGGGCTCCGGTCGCACGGCGGTTTCTTCACTGAGCCGGGACCCACCGGCGAGGACGATGGCCTTCATTCCGGGCATCGTACCGACCATGCGAGCCCTAGCTATATTTGGTTTCGTCATGCACGCTGGTGGGTCACAAGACATCGTGTCGCCCCCTTAATCGCTGGCTCGCTCGCACAACCCGGTCCATTGCAAACGCGGAGCAAGCGCCGTCCTGCCTATACCTAATAGATCTCCTCTTCTCGTCGTGGGAGCGAGCGGATATCTCGGCTCGATTACCGTTCGGGAAGCGGCCGGGGTTGGGGCGGATGTGGCCGAGTGGAGATCCTCCAGTGAGGACCAGCAGGCGTGGCTTCGGCGCATACGGCTTGGCGAATTCCGCGCTGTCATCAACACCGCGGCCACGACGTATCGTGAGCCTGAACACACGTTCCTCGGGCGCTACTGGGAGTCGAATGTCGACCTGCCAGCTCGGATTGCACAAGCGGCCCAGGTGTCCGGCACAACACTCATCCAAGTGGGGACCCGCTGGTCGCTGGGCGCGTCGGGAGAAGGACCCAACTCGCTCTACGGAGCCACGAAGCAACTCGGAGAACTCCTCGCAGCGTCATTCAAGCCGGCCAAAATAGACGGCGATACCGAACGCGGTCGGGTATTCATCGTACGAGTGCGCGACATCATGGGGCCCGGGGACCGGCGTGCGACGGTTGCTCATGCCTTGCGGGAGGCATCACAGACATGCACGCCGCTCGACATGACACCGGGTGACCAGCTGATTGATCCAATCGATTCACGCGATGTGGCCTGCGCCCTCCTCTCTCTTGCCAGCGACGCACGTATTGCCCAAGCGACGGCGCCGTACACCGAAATCGGCCTCCACCCGATTTCGGTTCGCCAGTTTGTCGACGAATGGCAGGAGGCGACAGGCCTCCAGACCCAAGTGCGGTGGGGAGCAAAACCGTATCGGGGCACCGAATGCTTCAAGATGGACCGGGTTCACCCGATGCTAAGCACCTTCACTCCGCGGGCGCGCCACGAAACGCTCCGGGCAACTCTTGATTCAATCGTTCAAGGACCAGCACTTCAGCGGGTCCAGACGTAGAGTGCCCTGCATGATCCCTCCACCAAGTTCCGGGTCGGGACCTAGGACGGCATGGCCCGGCGGTCCAACGCTATGACAGGGCGCACCGTTTCTGTCGTCGTCCCAGTCTGGAATGAAGTGGAGTCGTTGCCCGCAGTATTCGAAGCGCTTGAGCACCTGTCACGAGACCTCCGCACCGCTGGCCTCAGCCTTGAGGTTGTCATCACCGACAACGCGAGCACAGACGGCTCTTGGGATTACATCACCGGAAACGTCTCGCATCTCGAAGATGCCAAGGCATTCCAGTTCACACGCAATTACGGGTTCCAAGAGTCGATCCTTTTCGCGCTCAGCAAAGCGAGCGGCGACTGCGCGGCCGTGCTGCAAAGCGACCTCCAAGACCCACCGGAACTCATCCCGCAGTTCGTAGAGCGCTGGAGCACCGGCGCGCTTGCGGTCGCTGGGCGTGCTTCGTCCAGACCAGATGGGTGGTCAATGACGATCGCACGCAAACTCTTCTACGCACTCGCCAACGGAAGCTCGGAATCGACGGTCGAGCGAGGAGTTCAGGATTTCTACTTGCTGGACCGCCGAGTGATTGACGACATTGTGAGATCCAAGCCACCGATGCAGTTGCTTCGCACATACGTCTCAGAGCACTTTGGGTTCGCCGAGACGATCGACTATGCCCGCCGGCCGCGCGCTTCGGGGCAACCCGCTTTATCAATGTCCGACTACTACCAACTGGCCTTGGACGGACTGCTTATGTCCGGCGGGAAGGCGATACGCCACCTGACTATTGCATCGTTCGTGCTGGCATTCGCGGCAATCGCGCTGGTCGTGACTTTGGTAGCGGCCTACGCGACAGGCTGGAGGCCTGGCGCGCCTGGCTGGCTTAGCTTGGTCGTTGCCCTCCTCTTCCTCTTCTCCGCACTTGGAACCACCAGCGGCATCGCGCTCGAGTACCTACGCCGGATTGCCCGCCTCGGCCAACCAGGGCCGAAAGCACAATGCTGGCAACAGACTGGATCGCACATCGACACGGTTACCGCCTCAGCTCCCCGGCCATGGGAGGGGATCTGAGGCGGTCCTGGGGTGTAGTAGGCGCCGTCGCGGCTGCACCTGCTGCGTGCGTAAGCCTTCTAGGATCACTAAATCCCGGATGGCTCTTCACTCCAATTGGGTGGCTTGACCCATGGATCTATACCGCGCTGATCCGCGACTGGGGTAACGCCGACACTTGGCTTACCAACTACAAGTCCTCGCGGCTTGGCTGGGTGGTCCCCGCGTGGCTGCTATCTCCCGTTACGGGTGGCTACTGGGGCCAGATCCTGCTGGGTCTTGTTCTGCTTGTACTTACGGGCCTATTGGCGGGGACGGCAATCGCTCGCCTGTGCGGACTCCGAGCGGGTGTCATCTCGGCAACGCTTCTTGCCGGATGGACTTCGCTCCAGTTTCTTGGGGGGGTCAACTACCACAATCAGATCTCCGGCATCTGGGTAGGTGCTGCAATGTTGACGCTGACGTTCTCGCGTCACGGCGCCAAGACCCTACTGCGCCGCGGGGGAATAACTGGACTCGCAGGCCTCTTCTTTGGGCTCGCCATCCACGCGAATCCCATTTCCTTCAATCTGCTCCCATTCCTAGTGCTCTTTGCAGTCTCCTGCGTGTGGCCAATCCGGCAACTCAGGGCGAAAGCCATGGGGGCGAGTATCGCTGGCTTCGTTGCAGGCATCCTCGTTGCAACCGGAATGCTCATGGTCGCCGCTGCCGCCGTAGGCCGCGATCCGCTTTTCTTCACCCAGGGGGCCGACCTCGCATCCGGGCTTCTTGGAAATGCTGCGGCCCAGAAGACATGGTGGGTAGAACTCTCAGCCGATTGGGCAAGCCTCCCGCGAGCAGGCTTTGCGTGGCATCTGGTCCTCCCAAGCATGGGAATAGTCGCAGCAGGCATCGTGGTGCTGCGATGGCAGCGATCGTGGCGGATTCGCGCATACCCTGCTGAGTCGCGCATTATCGCAACGGGCGCGCTCCTCACGACGGTGATCTTCGTTGGCTGGAACCTTGTCGGCCAGACGAGTCTTTCACCCGACTACTTCTCCTACGGCCTTGGCTTCACCAGTGCACTCGCCGTTGCTCTCCTGGTTCAAAATGATCAAGCCTACGCACCACACACAAAACCCGGCAAAATAGTGGCACAGGGAGCAGCGCTCGGTATTGCATTCGCGGCACCGATGCTTCTCTACCCGGTTCTCCCCGACAACATAATGGTTGCGACGACTCGAACCTGGCTTCTCGTGCTGCTTGTTGGTTTGGTGGCAATTGCCACGCTCGCCTACCCAACACGTATTCTCGCCCTCACCGCTGCCGGGCTCGTGCTGCTTGGAGCAACGAACCTCCTTGCGACCGCACGGGTAAGCCGGACGCAATACTCGTGGGACCCCCCGGCTCCCGGTTGCCGCGGGTCCCAGGCACAGGGGTACCAGGTGATCCGAGATGCCAACGAGTGGGCCGACGCCGTTGCTCCCAGCTTTCGGGCAACTGGCGCAGGATCGTTGTGGTGGCCCAAGCATGTTGGGGAAATGCCGCTCCCCTGTACCTACGGGCAGCCCGTAGGTGATCTGCTGATCTCGTGGCTGAATACTGGCTACGTCCAGCTGCCCGGCTTTGTCGGCGGCGAGCCCAGTACCTTCGTCGAAGTTCCGGCTGCAACCCTTGACGGCCTGAGCAGGGCCGAGACATTGATCGCAGTCGTTACCAGCTCCTCGCCTGATGCGGGCGATGATCTGAGGGCCCATGGTTATCAGGTCCGCTGTACGCATATCCACATCCTCGCCCTGCCCTCTCCCCGCCTCCGCATGTGCTTGGGAACCGTGATCCGCGAGACGCAGGGCAGCACGGGGACCCCAGGCTGAAGCAAGCAAAGGCGATGCAGGGGTCAAGCCCGTCCAGACTGCCATGACGCCAACCTCGACGGGCGGGAACGACAAGTGGTGTGTGGGCTCAGCAATCGCCGGGCGCGTCGCGGCGCCGGTGTATGTCGGGGGGTCACGTAGGCTCACGGCACGAATCCCGATGGCAGGAGGCCGCTCCACTGATCTCGCTCGTCGTCTACGGTCGTAACGACCAGCACGGCTACAACTCTCACCGCCGCGTGGCGCTGTCGTTGAACGCCATGGCCGAAGTTCTCACCGGTACAGACGACGAGATCCTCTTTGTCGACTACCACACCCCCCACGGCATGCCGACGCTGCCGGAGGCCATCGAGGACACCCTCACCGACCGCGCCATCGACCTGATGCGTGTGCTGAGGGTGACACCCGAGATGCACTTGGCGGCAGTGGGGGATCGCTCGCGGCTTCCAATCAGCGAACCGCATGCCAGGAACACAGCGATTCGACGTGCCAAGTCCGGCAACTGGATCCTCTCCACGAATACCGACATGGTGTTTGTGCCGCGAGGTGAGAAGTCACTGACCGACCTCGTCGCGGAACTCGATGGCGAGGCCTACTGCCTGCCGCGATTCGAGATACCCGAGTGGCTGTGGGAGAGCGTGCCGAGGAATGACCCGCACCGCATGATCGAGTTGCTGCACGACTGGGGCGAGCGAATCGGCCTCGACGAGGTGACCCTCGGTCACGACTGGATCCTCTATGACGCCCCCGGCGACTTCCAACTGGTGCGCCGCGAACTGATGGAGGAGGTGCACGGCTTTGACGAAGAAATGATCCACGGCTGGCATGTCGACTCCAACCTTTGGAAGCGCATCTACAACCGCACCGGCCACATCGGCACCCTTTACCCCGATATCGCCGGGTACCACACCAACCACAACCGCACCCTCACCCGACTGATGGAGGCGCAATCGACCGGCAACGACCTCGGACACTTCGTGTACGAGGTGGAGCACTCCTCGCTGTCGGCACAAGCAGACACCTGGGGCTTTCAGGGCGTTGACGTAACCGAGGTGCCCCTCCGGCGCGCAAACCCCATGCCTCTTCTGAAGGCATCGGCAGTGCGATCGGCAGGCCAGGCAGGCCCACTGATCACTTCTGACACGCGTGAACAGATATCGGTGCTCAATTACGACGCTAGGCACATCCTGCCCTTCGCGCTCGACCCGGTGATCGGCGAGTTTCCGCGGCCATCAATGGGGTACGTGGGGATCAACGATTCCACTGCCCAGATGCTTGCAGCCGCTGCCAGCGAACTCGACTGCCCGGGTGGGCTGGCGCTGGGCGATGCGGCAGCACGCGATGCCGACGTGGTGATTCTCGACCTAGGCGTTGATGCGTCAACAGGCCGGAAGGCGCTGACGCGTGATGAAGCGCACACCGCCGGGGTGCCCGCCCACGCCACGTCAGACCGGCAGCGCGTGGGAAGCCGGCACGGATTGACGGGTCGGCTCATCAACAAGGTGATCAGGCCCTACTCGGCGAGCGCAGACGAGCTCGATCGTCGCACGCTCGCCGCCATGGTCGAGCTGGCCGAGCGGTTCGACGATCTCGACCGTACGGTCGATGGCATGGGGCAGTCCGTTGAGGCCATGGAGGAATTACTGCCTGCGCTGAAGCGCGCCATCGAAATCCTTCGCACACGCGACCCACAGCCGCGGATCCTGCTCATCAATGCGATCAGTGGCATCTGGGAGGCATGGGTGCGGCCGCAGTTCACCCTCTCGTATGGGACGTTCCACACGCGGATCCAGCCGGCGGAACTGAAGACAGACCTTCCGGACGAGCCCATTGATGCGTGGATGGAGCGGCGCCTTTCGTTCATCACACGAGACCCAGAGGAACTGGCGGTCGCCATACCCGACGGGAATGGAGAGGTTGTCGATCTCGCGGAAGGAGCGGACTATTTCGGCCTTGACGATGCGTGGGAAAGCGTGGATGAAGCGGGGGCCTACGTTGGGTCGGGCACCGCATATTTACGGTTCCGCTCAGCAACGAGCATGACGGGCCCGGTCCGTGTGACGGTGCAAATGGCGATATGGACGACCTCCACTCGCGACACCACCCCGGTGTCGCTCTGCATCAGCCTTGACGGCTGCATCCTGTTTGAAGGGGTTCCGCCGACCGTTGCGCAAATCGTGAACCTGCACGCCAACACCGACCTTGATGGACGTCGTGACCATGACCTCGCAGTGACGGTAACAATGGACGATGGCTCGGTGTATTCCCCTCGTATGTCGGGAGGCACCCAGCCATGGGTCCGACTCGGCGCAGTCAGCCTTCACCCCGCGAAGGCCAGCACCCTTGCCCCAGGCGAGGACCACCGGATGTCGCCGGGGAGTACGGCCGAGATGTGTCTTGACGGAATCTGGACCAAGACCAACCCCTACGGCGCATGGAATCTCGGGCCATCCGGTGCCATGCGGGTCGCGGTGCCAGCAGCCTGCAACGCGGTCGCCCTTGAGCTTCTTGGCCACCCCGGCCGTGGCGATGCCCAAGGGGTTCGGGTCACTGCAAAGGGGTTGGCCGAAATCACGGTCGACATTGAGGACCTCTCGGCCACCGAGCCGCGTGACTACTCAATACCCCTCCCCGAACCGGGCCCGGGTGGCGCTGTCACGCTCGAATTCGAGGCGATCGGCATCCCCGCGCCCAGTGGAGAGGTGGTCGAAGTCCGCGGTCTCAGTGCAGTCGCTGCCGGATGAGCACAGCAGACATTGCGAACGGGTACGTTACTCAGGTCGCTTTCGCAGACCCCGATCATTGAGATTCAGAAACTCGTGACAGCACCAAGCCTTGCCCGCATCCTGTCGAACGCCCGCGCGTTCTCGGCTGAGCCATTTACCGTCATCGATGTCGGCTGCACGGGCGAAATCCTTTCGGCAGCCCAGGAGTTCGTACCCGCACTCAGGGCCGTCGGGTTTGATCCGATCGTTGAGGAGGTCGAGCGACTGCGTGCGGCGGCGGAGCCACCTGGCGCAATCTTTGAGTGTGCGCTTGTCGCCGAGCCCGGTTGGCAAACACCGGATCTCAGGAAATCGCCGGCGGCTTTCGCCCGAAGTTCCGCGGCTGCGTATGAGGCGCGCCACAATTTTGACTACGCCCGTGAGATGTTCAACAGTGGGCGCGAAATCACCCTGACCTCACGCACGGTTGGCCTAGAGGAATGGTTGCGCGCAAACAGCGAATGGGCCGTCGACCTGCTCAAGGTTGATACCGACGGCAACGACATCAGCGTGCTCCGCTCCCTGGGCGTGCGTCTCACGGACCCTCTCGCAGTTCATGTGGAGATGAACTTCGACGGCGACATCGGGGCTAACTCCAACGTGTTTTCCGTCGTATTCGAAACGCTGCTGAATGCCGGTTTTCGCATGTTCTCCCTCGATCCAACCCGCTACTCGAAGGCGGCGATGCCCGACGTATTCGAGTTCTCCATGCCGGCCCAAACGGTGCGCGGCCAGGTGGTGCAGGCCGATGCGCTCTTCTGCAAGGACCTGGCAGTTGAGGGTAACGACAGTCCGACCCGCATCCTGAAGCTGGCATGCATCTTCGATCTGTTCAATCTTCAGGACTGTGCTGCCGAACTGCTGATGGCCCACGAGGACGTTCTGGCGGCGATATCACCTGTGCCGGTGACCGACCTCCTGAC
>Ga0194035_1001779_pt1 | contig 11054 bp, 12 predicted proteins | sample JunL2320m_MetaG_FD_148680 | JGI IMG/M metagenome (GOLD analysis project Ga0194035, IMG submission 148680) | Anoxic zone freshwater microbial communities from boreal shield lake in IISD Experimental Lakes Area, Ontario, Canada - Jun2016-L239-20m | ecosystem: Environmental > Aquatic > Freshwater >...
GTTTTTACCGAAGGCGCCGGAGCGCGCGCGGCAGCCCGACCTGCACCCCGGCGATGCGCCGGAAGGCACCGCGCTGCATGTGGTCGCCGAGGATGACGCCTGGGCGCAGGGCCGCGCATTGATTTCGACGGTCGAAGATGTCGAACTGGTCGATTCGGCGATCTCGAGCGAGCAACTGGCCTTTCGTCTTTTTCACGAACCCGGCGTGCGCGTGTTCAAGAGCGCCGATGTCCGCGCGCAATGTTCGTGCTCGCGCGATAATGTCGAAGCGATGCTGAAAAGTTTCTCGCAGGACGACCGCGATCACATGGTGGAAGACGGCAAGATTTCCGTTACCTGCGAATTCTGCAACTCCAATTATCTGTTCGCGCCACAGGACGTGGTGCCTTCAGCGGAACCTGACGCGTGATAAGCCGCCGCGCGGTTTTTCTGATCCTCGCGGCATGGCTGCTGCCGTCTTTCGCGCTGGCGCAAAGCTGCCCGGCGCTGCTCAACGGCGCGCGGCGTCTTGTGATGGTCACCGCCGAGAACATGACGGCGACGCAAGCCTCGTTGCAGATGTTCGAGCGCGCTTCTCCAACCGATGCATGGCGCGCGCTCGGCGAGCGGGAACCGGCGCTCATCGGTAAAACCGGAATGGCGTGGGCGCATGCGTTCCGCTCGCTCGCGCTAGCACACGAACCGGTGAAGGTGGATGGCGACAAGCGCGTGCCGGCCGGCGTCTACCGCATCGGGCGGCCGTTCGGATTGAGCGCCTCGCGACGGCCCGGTTATCTGCATCTCACCGAAGGCACTGTCTGCGTCGATGATCCAACCTCTCCCGCCTACAACACCATCACGACGCGAGAACGCATTGGATGGAAAGTACATGGCGAAAACATGTGGCGCGTTCCGGAATACCGGCACGGGCTGCTGGTGGATTATCCGACGGATGCCAGGGCGAAAGCCGGCTCGTGCATCTTCATCCACGTCCGTTTGCCGAAAGTGTTGGGCACCGGCGGGTGTGTCGCGCTCCCTGAAGAACGGGTGAAGGCGTTGCAGGATTTCGCGCAAACCGGCGCCGTGCTCGCGGTGATGCCGCTGTCCGCGCTCGCGCGTCTGTCAGGATGCCTGCCGGTCAATTGATGGTGTGTCCGGCGTCGGGTGAATCGAGCGAGAAATTAGGAATCTCGATATCAAAATGCTCACCGGAGTCGCTCACCATGCCGTAACTGCCGGTCATGAAACCGGACGGCGTCGTCAGCGGAACGCCGCTGGTGTACTCGAACGATCCGCCGGGCTTGAGCACGGGCTCCTCGCCGACCACGCCCGCGCCTTTCACTTCCTGCAGCCGCCCGGCCGCGTCTGTGATGCGCCAGTGCCGGGTTTTAAGCTGCACCGTCTCCGGCCCCTGATTCGCGATGCCGATGGTATACGCCCAGAAAAAATAGCCGTTGCCGGGCGACGAGCGCTCGGACATGAAGCGGGGGGTCACGGTGACCTCGATCTTGCGGGTAACGGCGCGGTACATGTTATAGCCTTGGTTCAGGATTATGGCCGAATGCCCGCATGAATGAAAAGCCGCGCATAGCTACCACCGTTCCGGCCGAGCGCGATTTGCGGCTCGACCTGTTCCGCGGCATTGCGCTCTGGTTGATCTTTCTCGACCACATTCCGTCCAATCTGGTGAGCTGGATCACCATCCGCAATTACGGCTTCAGCGACGCCACCGAAATCTTCGTTTTCATCTCCGGTTTCACCGCTGCCTTCGTCTACGGAAAATCGATGCAGGAGCGCGGCTTCGTCGTCTCCAGCGCGCGCATTTTGAAACGCGCGTGGCAGATTTATATCGCGCATATCTTCCTGTTCGCGATTTATCTGGCGGAGATAGCCTACGTTGCGCAGAGCTTCGACAATCCGCTCTACGGCGAAGAAATGGGAATTCTGGATTTTCTCCGCCAGCCGGACGTCACGATTTTGCAAGCGCTGCTTCTTAAGTTCAAACCCGTTAACATGGACGTGCTGCCGCTCTATATCATCTTGCTGGCCTGGTTCCCGCCGATGCTGTGGCTGTTGTTGCGCAATGCCTCGCTGGCGCTGGTGGCGTCGGCAGGGCTGTACGCGGCGATGTGGTGGTTCGGCTGGAATTTTCCGTCCTATCCGAGCGGCTACTGGGTGTTCAACCCATACGCCTGGCAGCTTCTGTTCGTGTTCGGAGCCTGGTGCGCGCTAGGCGGCGCGCAGCGGCTGGGGCGTTGGCTGAATTCACCCATCATCGTCGGCATCGCGATCGCGTATTTGGTTTTTTGCTTCTCGATCGCGCTCACCTGGCACATCCCGCGGCTCGGCGTCTTCGTGCCGAAGCTGGTGAACGAGATCATCTATCCGATCGACAAGGTTAATCTCGACGTGCTGCGCATCGCGCATTTCTTGGCGCTCGCCGTCATCACCGTGCGCTTCGTGTCGCGCGACTGGCCGGGGCTGAAATCTCAAATCTTCACGCCTGCCATTATTTGCGGACAGCATTCGCTGGAAACTTTCTGTCTCGGCGTGTTCTTGTCGTTTGCCGCACATTTCGTTTTCACCGAAGTCTCCAACAGCGTTCTGACGCAATTCCTCGTCAGCGCTTTAGGCATCGTCATTATGGTCGCCACGGCGGCCCTTCTGGCGTGGTATAAAAGCATCGAGCGAAAAGGATCGGGACCGCGTCCGCCGGCCATACAAGCGGACCTTGCTGGGGGCGAAGCATGAGGGCACTGATCGGGGTGTTACTCGGCGTTCTGGCGTGGTGCGGCCCGGCGTTGGCCGAAACTCCAGCCGATTGCCGCGTTGCGGAAAATCAGATCGAGACCAGCTTCTCCTTGCCGCGCGTCACCAAGGCGCTGGCGGCGAAGCATCTCGACATCCTGGTCATGGGGGCAGGTTCCTCGATGCTACCCGGCGAGAGGAGCGCCTCGCATGCCTATCCCGCGCGGCTGCAAAGCGCGCTCGCGGAGAAGTTTCCCGGTGTGGCCGTCAAGGTGACGGCCGATGTGAAAGCGGGCCGTACCGCGGCAGAAATGGTGCGCGTGCTTAAGCCGGCGTTGATGGCGTCAAAAGCGGCACTGCTTATTTGGCAGACAGGAACGGTGGATGCCGTCCGTAGCGTCGAATTGGATCAGTTTAATGCGTCGCTGGAGAAGGGTATCGCCATCGCGCAGACTTCCGGCGCCGACGCGATTTTAATGAATATGCAGTATAGCCCTCGCACTGAATCAATGATCGCGCTGGGCCTCTACAATGAAAACATGCGTTGGGTTGCACTGCAGCATGAATTCCCATTGTTTGATCGCTTCAGGATCATGAAGTTATGGTCGGATCTAGGCACCTTTGACCTGTACTCGGCGACAAAAAAACTTGACACTGCTGAGCGGGTGCACGATTGCATTGGGCGATTGCTTGCCGACCTCATCTTCGAGACGGCCAAGCCGGGCGGTAAACAGCCGCCGGAAATTCGTTAGTTGGGGCCGGGAGTTCGACCTTGCCGAGTAAATGTTTTTCCAAGCTTGCGAGCTCCTCGCTCGCACTCGCGGCGCTGCTCGGCAGTCTGACGCTGCCGGCGACTGTGCGCGCGGAAGACATCACGCCGACATGCACCGTGTCGGCCGATCTTGTGCGGCTGGCCCATCCGCTGACGCGCGTTTCGCATCGCCTCGCCGCCGGTTTGCCGATCACCATCGTTGCCATCGGTTCGTCTTCGACCGCGGGAGCGGGCGCCAGCTCGCCCGCCGCGAATTATCCGAGCCGGCTCGCCATCGAACTGAAAGAACATTTTCCCCGCCAGGCGATCACCGTCATCAATCGCGGCGTCAACGGCGAGGAAGCCCGCGAGATGCTCGCGCGCTTCGACCAAAGCGTGCTTGCGGAGAAGCCCGATCTCGTGCTCTGGCAGGTTGGAACCAATTCCGTGCTGCGCGATCATCCGATCGCACCGCACGGCGCGCTCATTCATGAAGGCGTGCACCGGCTGCGCGAGCACGGCGCCGACGTGATCCTGATCGATCCGCAATTTGCGCCGAAGGTGATCGCCAAGCCGGACGCCGAGGGCATGGTCAACCTGATCGCCGCTGCGGCTAAGCAAGAGAACGTCGATTTGTTTCGCCGTTTCGCGCTGATGCGCAAATGGCGCGAAGTCGAGGGCAAGCCGTTCGAAGCGTTCACCTCGCCCGACGGGCTGCACATGAACGACTGGAGCTATAGCTGCATCGCCAAGGCGCTCGGCGTCGCGATCGCAGAGGCTGCGACGCGCCCGGTCGCTTCCGCCGCCGCCGCTCCCTGATCGCGGCTACCGCCGCGTTTCTCAATCACGCTTTATCGAGCGCCGCGAGCAGATCCTCGATGACGTCGTCGGGATGTTCCAGCCCGGCGGAGAACCGCACGAGACCGTCCGAGATCCCGAGTTCGGCGCGCGCCTCCGGCGTGAGCCGCTGATGCGTCGTGGTCGCAGGGTGCGTGACCAGGCTTTTGGCGTCGCCGAGATTGTTGGTGATGCGCGCGAGCTGTAGCGCATTGAGAAAATTAAACGCGCTTTTTTTCCCACCCTTGATCTCGAATGCCACCAGCGTCGAACCCGCACGCATCTGCTTGGCGATGATCGCTGCCTGCGGATGGTCGGCGCGGCCGGGATAAATCAGCCGCGAAATTTTCTTATGCCCATCGAGCGCGGTCGCAACCTTGCCGGCAGTTTCGGTCTGCCGGTGCACGCGCACCGAAAGCGTCTCCAGACCCTTGAGCAGCACCCAGGCGTTGAACGGCGACATTGACGGGCCGGTTTGCCGGAGCACCTGATGGACATGGTCCTGAATGAATTTTTCCGTCGAGAGAATAACACCGCCGAGACAGCGGCCCTGGCCGTCGATGTGCTTGGTCGCCGAATAAACGACGCAGTCGGCGCCGAGCGCGAGCGGGCTTTGAAACAGCGGCGTGGCGAATACGTTGTCGACGACGAGCTTGGCGCCCGCGTCGTGCGCGATCTTTGCAACCGCCGTGATGTCGATGACTTCCAGCGTCGGATTGGTCGGCGACTCCAGGAAGAACACCTTGGTGTTCGGCCGCACGGCGGCTTTCCACTGATCGAGCTTGATGCCGTCCACCAGCGTGGACGCAACGCCGAAACGCGGCAGCCAGTCTTCCACCACCCAGCGGCAGGAGCCGAACAGCGCCTTGGCCGCGACGACGTGATCGCCGGCCTTGAGTTGGCCCATCAGCGCAGCGGTGACGGCGGCCATGCCGCTCGCGGTTGCGCGCGCGCTTTCCGCGCCTTCGAGCGCCGCCATGCGCGTCTCAAACATGTTGACGGTGGGATTGGAGAAACGCGAGTAAAGATAACCCGGCTCTTCGCCCTTGAAGCGCGCTTCGCACTGCTCGGCGCTCTCGTAGACGAAGCCTTGGGTGAGAAACAAAGCTTCCGAGGTCTCGCCGAACTGCGAGCGCAATGTGCCGGCGTGAATAAGCTCGGTCTCGGGACGATATTTCCGCTTGGGTGCGGACTTGGCGGACGCGGACATCGTGGCCTCCTTCAGGCCTCGCGCACGATCTTTTCCGAAAACCGGTGTCCACTTTTCGGGATCGTGCGCCAGCCAATAAAAAACCGGCCGGGAAAATATCCTCAGCCGGGCACACGCGTCCCCGGCCTTTTAGCGACTTATTTAACGTGGCTGCAAGCCGGCCGGCTCAAATGACCACGGGATAATTAGCCTCTTACGCCCAGGCTCTCTTTCCGTCAAGACAGCCATCGGGTTAGATCGCCCATCCATCGCAGGGTTGCCGTGCCGCTTAACTTTTCCGCTGATGACAAAGGCATTTTGCCCGACCGCATGATCGCGGCGCTGGCGAAAGCCGGTGGGATTCTGCCCGCGACGGATTTCGCATCCGACCAGATTCAGCCGGCGAGCCTCGATCTCCGCCTCGGCGAAGTGGCGTATCGCGTGCGCGCGAGCTTCCTGCCTGGCCCGCAAACGACGGTGGCGGAGCGCATCGACGAGCTGAAGCTGCACGAAATTTCGCTCACCGATGGCGCTGTGCTGGAGACCGGCTGCGTCTACATCGTGCCGCTGCTGGAGAGCCTGGCGCTGCCCGACGACATCGTCGCGGCCGCCAATCCGAAAAGCTCGACCGGCCGCCTTGATGTGTTCACGCGCGTGATCGCCGACGGCACGCGCGGCTTCGACCGCATCCGCGCCGGTTATCACGGCCCGCTATATGCCGAGATCAGCCCGCGCACGTTTCCTATTCTGGTGCGGGAAGGCTCGCGGCTCTCGCAGATCCGCTTTCGCCACGGCCATGCGCTGCTCGACGGAGATGCGCTGCGCGCGCTGCATGCGCAGGAGCGGCTGGTCGACAGTACGAACGCGGACGTGAGCGAGGGTATCGCGGTCGGAGTCGATCTCTCCGGCATCGGTCCCGGCGGGCTGGTTGGCTACCGCGCCAAGCGCCACACCGGCTTGATCGATGTGGAACGGCGCGCCGGCTACACGGTGCTCGATTTCTGGGAGCCGATGACGGCGCGGCCCGACAACAGTCTCATCCTCGATCCGAACGAATTTTATATTCTGGCGTCGAAGGAAGCCGTGCAGGTGCCGCCCGACTACGCCGCCGAGATGGTGGCGTTCGACCCGCTGGTCGGCGAATTCCGCGTGCACTATGCGGGATTTTTCGATCCGGGCTTTGGCTACGCGGGCGCGGGCGGCAAGGGCGCTCGCGCGGTGCTGGAAGTGCGCTCGCGCGAAGTGCCGTTCATTCTTGAGCACGGGCAGATCGTCGGACGGCTGGTCTACGAGAAGATGATGGCGCGGCCGGAAAAGCTGTACGGCCAGGGCATCGGCTCGAACTATCAGGCGCAGAGCCTGAAGCTGAGCAAGCACTTCAAATCTTGATAGCGCGCTTGCCGCGTCGAAGTGCTTCCGCTGCGAAACTCAGCCGCGCCGCGCCGCCTTGATTGCGGCGACGTCGATCTTCTTCATGGTCATCATCGCCTCAAACGCGCGCTTTGCTTCATCGCCGCCGGCCGCCATGGCTTCGGTCAGCACACGTGGCGTGATTTGCCACGACACGCCCCACTTGTCCTTGCACCAGCCGCACGCGCTCTCCTGGCCGCCATTGCCGACGATGGCGTTCCAGTAGCGGTCGGTCTCGGCCTGGTCGTCAGTGGCGATCACGAACGAGAAGGCTTCGCTGTGCTTGAACTGGGGGCCGCCGTTGAGGCCGATGCAAGAGACGCCGGCCACTTTGAATTCGACGACCAGGACATCTCCCTTCTTGCCGGATGGGTAGTCGCCGGGCGCACGCCAGATGGTGCCCACTGCGCTGTCGGGAAAGGTCTCGGCATAAAAGCGGGCAGCAGCCTCGGCATCCTTGTCGTACCAGACGCAAATCGTGTTCTTTGCCATGTCATGTCCTTTCGTTATGAAGCACGTCTTAACCGCCATCCACTCTCTTCAAGATAGGTAGCCCAATTGCTGTTCTCCACTGGAGAAAGGGCTCGTTTCGCTGGCCATACAGCTCACGACTCGCCGTTTTGTGAATCCCGCCTGGATCGGATAAAAACTGTGAGCCTAACGCGAGCCTCATGAGGCGGAGACTTCAGCTACTTCTTTGATAGGCGGGCGTAGTTCAATGGTAGAACGGCAGCTTCCCAAGCTGCATACGAGGGTTCGATTCCCTTCGCCCGCTCCAGTCTTCGCTGCTCCGCAGCTTCGACCGGCGAGCCAACTTACAAAATAATGCTGGGATTTCTCAGGCTCTGATCGCAGTCGATCAGGTTCACCTGCTTGCACTGGATCAGCAGGCTGCCGTCTTGTTCGGCGATGCGATGGCCCGCCCAGCCGGAGAGCGTGCGCGTCGCGTTGTCCCAGAACTCGTTGATGACGAAGTTCGAGCGCACCATCGTCACGTTAGGCTGTGCGGTCTTGAAAACTTCAACATTGCCGATGAGGCGCACGGTGCGGGACGGTGGCGCCTGCGACCATGCATAACCGGTGCGGAAGCGGAAAACGCGGTCCTCGACACGCCGGCGGTCGTCGAACGTGACGGCGACTTCGCGGCGCGGATCGCCGCCGCCCGGCGTCGACGGCACCCAGTAAATGAATTCCGGCGCGTAAAGCGTGAGCCACTCTTCGTATTTGAGCTGGTCGAGCAGCCGCGCCTCGCGGTCGAGCAGACGGCGGAAACGCGCGCACGCGCGCGGGTCCTCGACGATCATGTCCTCGCGCTGCCAGTCTTTGTAACCGTCCACCAGCCCCTGATAGAGCGCGTCGCTGACGTAATAAGAAGTGCGCGAGGGGTCCTGTTTGGTTTTCGCCGTCACGCTCACGGCTCCCGCTGCACGGCGAGGTTGGGCTCGGCCATCATCAGCCGTTTCCATTCCTTGATGTATTCGCGCATGAACACTTCATCGGTGGCGGGGCCGTAGATCACACCGTCAGCATCCGTGCGGAAGCGCTCCGGCATGCCCATGCCGCGGTTCATGTAAATCCATTCGTCTTCCAGGCACGCAAGCCCACGCTGGATTTGCTCGAAATTGGTGATGTCATCGACTTCGCCCAAATTCGGGAAGCCTTCCTGCGTGCGCATGCGCAGCGCGTTGATGTCGTTGACGACGTCTTCGCCCAGCGTGCCGTCCGCGTCCTCGATCTTGGTGCCGTACCAGACGGCGTTAGTTTCCTCGAACGACACCGGCTCGATCACCTGGATGTGGTTGCCGAGCAGCGAGAGGTTTGGAAACACATTGATGTTCATCGGCTCGGAGCCGGCAAGATCGAGCGCGGCCTCGGCTTTGGCGCCGAGTTTCGCGCGCAATTTCTCGGCGTAGTGCTCCATGCCGGGATGCAGCGACTCGATCGCCCACAATCCGCCCGCGCGCTTTTCGAGATTGGGCCGCTTGTCCTTGTAGTGATGTCCGTTGCCGGTATAGGCGACATACATCTCCAGCTTGTCGGGCGAGTTCTTGTAATACGACATGCCTTTTTCCTGGCCGTCGTTGAAACGGTTTTCCGTTTCGATCAGCGAGCGATGAGAATAAATGACGTGATAGCCGTCGGCGGAATTGTCGTAAGCGAGCTTCCAGTTGCCCTTAAACTTGAGCCGGTTGGCTTCGCACACCACCACCTTGCCGCCGGGATTGCGGTTGAGCCAGTCGTCGATCGGTTTTTTGATCGGCCCGAGATAATCGCTGAGCGAAGGCGCTTCCATGTTCAGCGTGCCGAAAATGAAACCGCGATAGCTTTCCACGCGCGGCACCTGCGCGAGATTGAATTTCTTATCGCGAAAATCCACCGCGTAGCCATCCGGCCACGGCACGCCGCGCAGCTTCCCGGTGTTGAGATAGCTCCAGCCGTGATACGGGCACTGGAACGATTTGCTGTTGCCCTTTTCCCAGCGGCACAGCGTGGTGCCGCGATGCGTGCAGCGGTTGTAGAGCGCGCGGATTTTCCCGTCATTGTCGCGTGTGATGATGAGTGGGCGCAGGCCGAGCTTGCCGGTGATGAAATCGTTGTTGTTGGGGATCTGGCTTTCGTGCGCGAGGTAAACCCACACCGCGCCGAAGATGTGCGTCATCTCCTGCGCGAAGATCGCGGGGTCGGCATAAATCAGCCGGTGGACGCGATCCTCCTGCACCAGTTCGTCCCAGTCGTAACGCGGCGCGGCGTGGACGGGCGATTGGGGCAATTTTTCCAGCATGGCAAAAGCTCCTGGCGCCAATCTCCTTCGTTCCGGGGGAGATTGTCTAGGTGCTCGCCGCTTCTAATTTTGCGGCCTCAACCAGATATTCCTCGGCCATCAGCCGCAGGTCTCTTGCCGTTGTGAGGTCCATGCAGCTTCGCGAGAGCCGCTGACAGCGGCCGGCTTGCAGACGTAAGTAGGCGGGGCTCAATAGCTTCCCCAGGTCGTCGGCCATGCGGCCCCCGGATTAAGCCAATCCGATTTACGTTGAGAAAAAAGACCGGAGCGGCGAACAGCCGCTCCGGCTCGCAACACAACATACGCTGGTTGAATGCTTAGCGCCATCGGTTCAGCGCCAAATTAGCGCCAAGCGCAGCGGCGATAGCCGTCGCGATTGATCCAGCAGTGGCGATGATTGCGCCGCACCACGTCCGGGCCGCCAACCACAGCGCCGACAACGCCGCCGACGATCGCGCCGGGAGGTCCTGCAATGACTGCGCCCGAGCCCGCGCCGATGGCAACGCCTTCCAGCGTTCCGGCCTGGGCCGCGAAGGGCATCGCAACAAGCGTTAATGCGAGCATTCCTGCCTTGAGCATGGTGCGCATGAGAAATCTCCTTGGGTTAAATCACTAAAGTTACATTGCGCTGGATGCAGACCGGCTGCTCCGCGCCTTTGAGGAAAATAAACCGAGCCGGTCTCAGTAAATGATCGACGTGCGCAGATCGTAACCGCGCGGCGCGGCGAAATGTGCCGGTGTTGCGGGGCTGGGCGCGGCAACTTCCGCGACGATTTCGCGATTGGGCAGCACGATGATTTTGGTGCCGACTTCGACGCGGCTGTAAAGGTCGATCACGTCGGCGTTGAGCATGCGGATGCAGCCGCTCGAAACCTTTTGTCCGATCGTCGCCGGCATATTGGTGCCGTGAATCCGGTAAATCGTTTCGCCGAGATAGATGGCGCGCGCGCCGAGCGGATTGCCTTCGCCGCCGGCCATCCAGCGCGCCAGATAAGGCTGTCGCTCGATCATCTCCTGCGGCGGCGTCCAGTCCGGCCACTCGGCTTTGCGAGTCACGGACTGCGCGCCGGACCAGGTGAAGCCCTCGCGGCCGACGCCGATGCCGTAGCGGATCGCCTTGCCGCCGCCGAGGACGTAATAGAGGTAGGTGTTGGCGGTATCGACGACGACGGTTCCAGCCGCGACATTGGCCGGATAGTCGACGACCTGACGATGCAGTTCGGGTGAGAGTAGAACGTCCGGCTCAGCCGCCGCTTCCATCGGAGCCTGATCGCGCAGCAACGCCCCGGCGCTGTCGGCGTAAGGCAACGGTCCGGCGGCGGCCGAGCCGATCCACAACGCCGCGCTTGCGGCGGTGA
>Ga0194035_1001780_pt1 | contig 11045 bp, 11 predicted proteins | sample JunL2320m_MetaG_FD_148680 | JGI IMG/M metagenome (GOLD analysis project Ga0194035, IMG submission 148680) | Anoxic zone freshwater microbial communities from boreal shield lake in IISD Experimental Lakes Area, Ontario, Canada - Jun2016-L239-20m | ecosystem: Environmental > Aquatic > Freshwater >...
GTCGAGCGGTTACAACTTGCGGAGGCGGGTGTATTCGTCCATCGTGACGGTGGTGAGTTCGCCATCGTCACGAGCCAGAATGAGCACGTCGCTGTAGACCTTGTCGTCGGGGTTCCTTCGAAAGTGGAGGCCGTGCCTGCGGCGCTCGCGGCAGAGCACTTTGCCGATAGTCGTTGTGCTCCACTTCGCACTCGAACCGACCGTCACACCGTGCACTACCTCGACCCGGTCGCCGGGCTGAAGTTGGTCGTAGAGAGTGCGCGATAGAAGTTCTTCGGGCGTCATCAGACTTCCTTCGACTCGATCCACTTCATCATCTTGCGGAGGCCGCGACCCGTTTCGGTGAGCTTGTGCTCGCGCTCGCGGCGGCGGGTGGCCTTAAACATCGCCGCACCGCCACGGTTTTCCAGAATCCAGTCGCGAGCAAACTGCCCGGAGCGGATTTCCTCCAGAATCTTTTTCATTTCCTTGCGAGTCTCGTCGGTGATAATCCGCTTGCCGCGAGTGTAATCGCCGTACTCAGCCGTGTTCGACACGCTGTACCGCATGTATTCCAGGCCGCCCTGATAGAAGAGGTCCACGATGAGCTTCATCTCGTGCAGGCACTCGAAATAAGCCATTTCTGGCTGATAGCCTGCCTCGACAAGCGTATCAAAACCAGCCTTGATCAGTTCCGAGACGCCCCCGCACAGCACGGCCTGCTCGCCAAAGAGATCGGTTTCGGTTTCCTCAGCAATCGTTGTTTCAATCACGCCGCCCCGCGTGCCGCCAATCCCCTTGGCATAGGCCAGACCCATCTTCTTGGTTTCGGCACTGGCACCGGCGCCTAAGGCAATCAGGCAGGGCACGCCTCCACCCTTCACAAACTCGCTGCGCACAAGATGACCAGGGCCCTTGGGTGCTACGAGCAGAATATCGTGGCCCGGCGGTGGCTCGACTTGGTTAAAGTGAAAGTTGAATCCGTGGCTGGCCATCAACACGGCGCCGGGCTTGAGGTTGGGCTTGATCGAGTCTCGGTAGACATCTGCCTGCAACTCATCGGGGAGCAGGATGTTAATGACATCGGCCTGCTTGACTGCATCGGCAACCGACATTGGCTCAAAGCCATGGCTCTTTGCCAGAGCATAATTAGCCCCACCTGGACGCTGACCGACCACAACCTTGAGCCCGCTGTCGCGGAGGTTTTGCGCCTGGGCATGCCCTTGGCTGCCGTAGCCCAGAATGGCAATCGTCTTGCCCGCAAGGGCTTTCATGTCGGCATCAGCGTCGTAGTAAATCGTAGCGGGCACAGGAGACTCCTCGAGGAAAGCGGCTGAATCAAATCACGAAACACAATCAAAACTGGATGAGCAAAAGCAGACGAGCCGATGCAAACGTAGTCTATTTTCAATTTAAGCAAATGAATCGCGAGCAGAAGCTGAATCGGCAGGGCGGGCGCCGTCGGCAGATTCCGTCAACTCTCGCGTGGGCGGACTGCCTCGCACCATCGCGATCCGTCCGGTGCGCACAAGCTCCAGAATACCAAGAGGCCGCATCAACTCGACAAAGCCCTCGAGTTTCTTTTCTGTACCAGCGATCTCAACGATGACAGTGTCTGCAGCCACATCGACGATCCGGCCCCGGAATGTTTCGGCAAGCGATTGCACTTCCGTGCGGGCGCTGCCGGCGGCGGCGGCAACCTTGATGAGCATCAAATCGCGTTCGACATAGTTGCGTGAACTGATGTCTTCCACGCGCACGACCGTGACAATCTTTTCGAGTTGGCGTCGCACTTGGTCGAGCACTCGGTCATCGCCTCGCAGGACAAACGTCATTCTCGAAAAGCGAGGGTCTTCTGTTTCGCCAACCGCGAGGCTGTCGATGTTGTAGCCCCGGGAGGCCAGCATGCCCGAGACATGCGCCAGCACGCCCGGGACATTTTGAACGGTGGCTGAAAGAACGTGTCGCATGGGTGCGTTCGGGGGTTGGTGAATGAAAGACTCTGCCGCAGGGGCGGCGGGAACTCTTCTGCACGGCGTGCAAAAGGGAAACCGGAGTCTAGTTTGCGATAACCGAACGGTTCAAGCCTCTGCCGGGCTTTGAGGGGCTAGTTTGAGGCAGTTTAGTGGCGGGTTTGCGGCTTGAAGCGGAGATACCGGGCGTGCGTTGACACGGCGAGGCAAAACCCGATAGTTTGCAACCTATATCGTGTGCGGTGTTCTGCTGGCAATGTCACACCGTAGCCCCGACCGTTCACGCGCCACCGCCGAACCCATTTGGATCACTCACACATCCCTGAAGCCCCCAGTTTTTAAATCCCTTTCAACCCCTGCGAGTGTCAGCGTGTCGAATGTTTTGGCTCAAGAATTGATCGAAGCCGGTGTCCATTTTGGCCACCGCGCCAGCCGCTGGAATCCAAAGATGCGGCCGTATATTCACGGACGCCGCAATCTCATTCACATTATCGATGTCCGCGAGACGATTCGTGGCCTTCTGCGGGCTCGCAAATATCTGAAGCAGGTGGCAGCCACCGGCAGCCTCGTGCTCTTTGTGGGTACGAAGCGTCAGGGTTCTGAAGCAGTGGCCCGCGAGGCGGCCCGTTGCGGTATGCCTTATGTAAGCGATCGATGGCTGGGCGGCACGCTCACCAACTTCCGCACAATCCGCAATCGGCTCGCCCGCCTCGAGCACCTCGAGAAACTGATGCCATCGGATGAATTCGGCGCGTACTCCAAGAAAATGCAGTCGTCGCTTCGCCGAGAATTTCGGAAGATGGAGCGGAATCTTGGCGGCATTCGCACGCTCTCCCGCCTGCCGGAGTGCTTGGTGGTGTTCGATCCAAAAAAGGAAAAGAACGCCATCAACGAGGCCCGCAAGATGGGCATTACAACCGTCGCTCTCATCGACACAGACTGTGATCCAGACGTGGTCGATCTGCCCATTCCTGGCAATGACGACTCCATTCGCTCAATTGAGTTGGTGTCCGCTCGTTTGGCCGATGCAGTGCTCGAAGGGAAGTCTCACTCCGCCGCTGAAGCGCAGGTGTCGGCCGAGAGTGCCGATGTGGGCGTTGGCGAGGCGAGCGATTCCGATGGGGATGTCGCTGGTGATTCGGGCGAGGGTGGAAAAGCTGTGAAGCTCGCACCGAAGCCTCGGGCCGTTGCAAAACGCGCTGTTCCAAAGCCCCCGAAGATGTCATGACTCGCGATCGCTTTGCTCGTGTGAAAGCGAGTGAGTTGACCGGTCGGAACACGCAAGATTTTTGTGTGTGCATCTGTAATGTATCGCAAGAATGCGTTGAAGAACGAATGCTGTCAGTCAGAAAAGTGCCTCAAGCGTGTGTAAGGAGAGAAGAATCATGGCTGATATCAGTGCCGCTGCGGTGATGAGCCTGCGTGAAAAAACGGGCCTTCCGATGATGGAGTGCAAGAAAGCGCTCGCGGAATGTGGCGGAAACACCGAACAGGCCGTGGAGTGGCTCCGCAAACAGGGCATCAAAACACAGGCCATGCGAGCTGACCGCGAAACGAGTACGGGCCGCTTGGCTGTTTCCGTTGATCCGGCTCACAAGGTCGGCACGATGATCGAACTCAAGTGCGAAAGTGCCCCGGTGGCCAGCAGTCCAGACTTTAAGCAACTTGCTGAGGACATCGCCAAGACGTTGGCATTTGGCCCAGGCGCAAAGACGCCTGCAGAATTATTGGCTCAGAAAAGCCTCGGCACCCCCGGCCGCACGCTCGGCGAACTCAAGGACGACCTCTTCAACCGCATGCGAGAGGTCGTTGAACTTTCCCGCATCTGTCGGATTGACGCCCCTTGTGGCGGCTATGCGCACCACGACGGATCGAAGGCGTCGTTGGTTGAGATTGCAGGCAAAACAGATGGCCCCGACGCGGCCGTCGTGGCCAAGGACATTGCCATGCATGTTGTGGCAAGCGCTCCACAGGCGCTTGCAAAAGAAAACCTCGATCCGCACGTTGTCGAGAAAGAGCGGGAGATTCTCACTGCGGCAGCCCGGAGCGAAGGCAAGCCAGAAAATATTATTGCCAAGATGATCGAAGGGCGGCTGCGAAATTTCTTTAGCCAGTGCGTTCTGCTGGAGCAGCCATTTGTGAAGGACGACAAGCAAACAGTCGGGCAGTTAGCCAAGTCGGCTGGCATTGAGGTTAAGCGGATGGAGAACTGGAAGCTTGGCGGCTAGAGAACTCGAAGCTTCGCGGTTCGAGAGTTGGAAGCTTCGCGTGGCGGCTTGAGGGTGATCTCTTCCACGAAACCGCCGGGAGAAGGACACGTCACTGCCATGAATCCAGGACCTTTTCGCCGCGTGCTGCTCAAGCTCTCAGGGGATAGCTTTGCGCGATTAGGCGAGCGCGGGATATCAATGGATGAGGTCGTCCACATCGCCCGCCAGACGGTGCAGGCAGCCTCTCGCGGCGTGCAGGTGGCTGTCGTTATTGGTGGCGGCAACATTCTGCGTGGGGCGTCGTTCACGGCCGGCAACACAGGTGTGCAGGAGGCCACGGCCCATTCGATGGGAATGCTTGCCACTGTGATCAATGGGCTAGCGTTACAGGATGCATTGGAAAGCGTGGGCGCGCAAACGAGACTCATGACGGCAATCCGCATGGAGGGAGTTGCCGAGCCATACATTCGCCGGCGGGCCAAGCGTCACCTCGAGAAGGGAAGGATTGTCATCCTCGCGGCTGGCACGGGGAGCCCCTTTGTCACCACAGACACCGCTGCTGCCCAGCGATCGCTCGAACTCGAGGCCGACATCCTCATGAAGGCCACTCGCGTAGACGGTGTCTACTCCGACGACCCCGAAAAAAACCCGCACGCTGTTCTCTACCGGGAGCTCACGTACCAGCAGGTCCGCGAGCAGAACCTGCGAGTGATGGATGCAACGGCCATCTCCCAGTGCATGGAGCACGCCATGCCAATACTTGTGTTTAATTACCGCAAGGAAGGCAATATCGAGCGGGCCGTGGCCGGTGAAAAAATTGGCACGATCATTCACTCAAGCCCGAATCGCTCGTAACGTGCCCCCTTGGAAGCCCGGCATTGGGGCCGGAGCCACGCACGCATCGCTGGCCCCTTGTTGCAGCGGAGTTGCCTCTGCTGCACGGTTCCGGTCAGAATCAGGGCGAGTCGGCAAGCATGCCGGCCCCCACGCCTCATACCAGGGAGTTTCTTATGCCGGCTGACGATATTTTGCTGGATGCCGAAGAACGAATGGAGAAGGCGGTCGGTGTGTTTCGTCACGCACTCACGGGCATCCGCACCGGTCGCGCTAATCCAGGCCTCGTCGATTCCTTGCGAGTCGAGGTGTACGGCTCCCCTACGCCGATCAAGGCCCTGGCCAGTGTGGGTGCTCCCGAACCCAACCAAATCGTTGTGCGTCCATTCGATCCGGGAACGATCAAGGACATTGAAAAAGCATTGCACGCCAGCGGTTTGGGTCTCAATCCGCAGAGCGATGGCCGCGTCATCCGCATTATCATTCCTGCACTTTCCACCGATGTGCGTCGCACCATGACATCGCGCATTAAAGAATTAGCCGAGGAGTCTCGGGTGGCCATTCGTAGCGTACGTCGCGATGGTAACAAGGCAGCCGACACCGAGAAAACAGACGGCACCATCACAGAGGATGATTGCGAGACCACCAAGGAAGAGGTGCAGGAACTGACGAAGAAATACGAAGCAAAAGTCGGCGAATTGGCTAGGACAAAAGAAGCGGAAGTGATGGAGGACTAGCGTGCAGGCTGAGTCGGCGAACCTGCCGGTGATTGAGGTGATCAACCTCGTGAAACACTATAGGGCCAGCGACGGCCTCGTGGTTCATGCGGTTCGCGATGTTTCGTTTGCAGTCTTGCCAGGTGAAATGGTTGGGCTGCTGGGGGCCAACGGTGCCGGCAAAACGACGACCCTCCGCGTGCTTGCTACGTTGCTGCAGCCCACCAGCGGCGCGGCCCGAGTGGTTGGCCGCGACGTGCAACGCGATCCGGTTCACGCTCGGCGGCAACTGGGCTATGTATCGGCTACCACAGGCGTGCCGGACCGACTGACTCCCACCGAGATTCTTCGTTCATTTGGCCGCCTACACGGCCTGAAAGGCGATCTCCTAGCCGCTCGCGTGGTGCAACTCATAGACATCTTAGACCTCTCGTCATGCGCGCATCGGCCGGCCGGCAGGCTGTCGTCCGGCCAACGGCAGCGAGTCTCGCTGGGCCGGGCGCTGGTTCACGATCCGCCAGCGCTTGTGCTCGACGAGCCGACCAATGCATTGGATGTGCTTGGGTCGCGTGAACTGCTGGCGTTCCTCTCAACCCTGCGCAGCGCCGGCCGGGCCATTTTACTTTCAACGCATCGTCTCCACGAAATCGAACATCGCTGCCAGCGGTTTGTTGTCATGCATGGTGGGCGGGTTGTGGCTGAGGGCACGCGGGAAGCACTCGTTGGTCCTGGGGGCGGCGAACTGGAAGAGGCGTTTTTTCGTGCCATCGCACCGGCCAGGACGGCGGCCTCATGAACAACGCATCTGCGGGAAACATCGGACGTTGGCAGGCGGCCCTAGCGATTGCCCGCCGCGATTTGCTGGAGTTTGTCCGGGATCGTCGCACGCTCTTCATCACGCTTCTATTACCGATGGTCACCTACCCGATCGTGGCGCTCTCAAGCGCGTTGGGCTTACGGACTGCTTTGGTCGACATTGAAGCGAGGCAAATGCCCACCAAGCTGACGATCGCTTTGTCGGGCGAGGGAGCGGTGGCGTTTGCCGTCCGCATCCGAGAGTTTGTGCATGAAACGCGAGGCTCCCGCACAGGCTGGCCGACTGCCCTAGAGTGTAATGTGGAATCGCCGCAGGACTCGCGGGCTTTCTCGACGACGGCGCAGTCGATCTGTGGCTTGAAATTCCAAAAGGATCTGCCGAGGCTCTGGACCAGCAGGAAACGGTAGCCATCGAGGTGCATCCCGGGTCGGTGCATCCTGCGAGCCATCATGTGCGAGAACAATTTACGGCCCTCATGCGCAGCTTCGCCGATGGCGTGAGGCGTCAACGGATGGGCCGCGCAGGGCTCCCCGAGAGTGTGCTCGAACCGCTGCAGTTGACGTTTCTTCAAGAGGGTTCGGATGCGGCCAGATCCGTCGACGCGATGCCGATCGAAACGATGGTGCCGCAAGTGGCCGGCGCGATTCTCGTGCTTCTGGCGATCTTGACGATGACGGGTGCCTTCTATCCGGCGATCGATGCGATTGCCGGTGAAAAGGAAAGGGGAACGATCGAAACACTCTTGATCGCCCCCTGTCGCACTCAGGACATTGTGTTTGGCAAATTTCTTGCGGTCTACGCCGTCACGTTGGCGACGCTTGCCGCCAACGTAATCTCGATTGCGATGACGGCGGCAGTCGGCCTCCGCTTTCTGCCAGCGGGGATTCTGGAAAGAATCGATGACATGACGCTGGGAACGGTTGTGACCGTGCTGGCGTTTATGGGCCTTGCAGCGCTTGCCGCCGCCACATGCCTGGCAGTCACCACAGCGTCCAAGAGCGCGAAGGAAGCCCAAAACACGCTCACTCCTGTGATCTTGCTTGTCAGCGCGTTGGCTGGGGCCGCCCTGCTGCCCGGCTTGCCGGCGCAGCAGCACAGGGGCTTGCTGGCAGCCGTGCCGTTTACGGGGCAAGTGATCGTGGCCAAGGCAGCCATCTCGGGGGTGCGGACTGCCTCAGCAGAAGCAGGTGTCGGGGCGGCGCAGGCGAAGCCCGCGATTGCCCTGTCGCTTGCGATCACGCTCTTCTCTTCGGCGAGCCTTGCATGGCTGTTGCTGCGAGCCACTGCGGCGATGCTCACCGACGAAGACATTCTGTTTCGCGGACCCGATGCGGCAGGCAGTGCCTTCGCACGGCCCGGCGCACGCACCCGGCCCACCATCGTGCAGGGTGTGGTGCCGATTGTGGCTGGGCTGGCTGCTGTCTGGTATCTCCAAGGGTTTGCCCCCGACGATCTGTTGCTCGCGATTCCACTGCAGCAGGCTATGGCGGTGCTCTTGCCGCTGGGTTTATCGCTGGGCTGGCAGCGAGTGAATCTGCGGCAGACTTTTCGAATCCAGTGGCCCTATCCTGACGGCCAGTGGTGGCACGTAGCCGTCTGCATCATCGGGGCGGCGCTCGTGGGCAGCGGACTCTTTGTCTGCGGGGCTGCTGCCCTATTGGCGGTGAAGGGCACGCACGTATCGGCCGAAACACAGTTGCTCTCCTCGCGCCTGCTGTTGCTGCTGCAAAACCATCCGTGGTGGGTCTCCTGGAGCCTGATGGCACTGCTGCCGGCTGTCTGCGAAGAGTTGTTGTTTCGGGGTTGGACACTCTCTGCTTTCATCGGAAAAGCTCGCCAACGCGAGCGAGTGGTGGGGGCCGTGGTGGTGCAGGCGGCCTTGTTTGCACTGGTGCACCTGCTCCCGGAGCGGATGCCCCAAACCCTTGTTTTGGGACTTGTACTGGGATGGATCACGATCACAACGGGCAGCCTTTTGGCTGCGATCGTCTGCCACGTGGCCCACAACAGTATGCCCCTGATACTGATAGCTGGTATGGCTGGCATGACTGGCCCGCCTGGCGGAATGGTGATGCTTGCGATCGGATGCGTGGCCGTCGGAATGATCTTGATCAGTTGGAGCGGGCGAAGCAGATCCGCCGACGCGAAAGAACTCGTAAGCCATTGAAGCACTCAGGCAGAACAAAAGGCAGAACAGATGCACCGAAGCATGGCAAGGCTCCGACACAATAGGCGAGCATTGCCGCTCTTCATCGCCGCCTTTCTGGGCTTATGCGTAGGATTCCAGATCGCCACTGGAGCGCCGCCCAACGCGCCCTTGCCGCCTGAACCCGTTGAAGTGAACGAGCCCACCGACGCGGTGGACCCGATTCGGGTGGCCGTCACGCCGATAGCCTCGGCTGTTGAGTGGACTGGTAAACGCCCGACTGGAGTAGTGATCGACATCTGGAATGAAATCGCCGGACGGATTGGCGTTGCGACCGACTTTGTACTGGAACCGACGTTCGTTCGGTTGCTCGAGGTGCTGCCTGCCGGCCAAGCCGATGTGTCGCTGGGCCCATTGGCGATTACAGCAGAACGGGAGCAGATGCTTGATTTCACGCACGCCATTTTTAATTCCGGTATGCGAATCGCGGTGCGCAATCGAGATGATTCCGGATTTCTGACGGCCGTCAAGTCATTTCTTTCGTGGCAACTGCTCGAATTACTGGGATGCGTGATGGCCTTGGCTTTCTTCACTGGGCACGTGCTGTGGTGGTGCGAACGCCGCGAGAACCCCAATTCATTTCCCCGGCACTATCTGCGAGGCGTTGGGGAGGCGATGTGGTGGATCGGTTGCACGATTGTCACTGGCGGATGCGATAACAAACATGTTGGGAGTGCGCTGGGACGCACGATCGCCTTCGGTTGGATGGTAGGCGGGATCGTGCTGCTGGCATCATTCACCAGCGTGCTCACCGCCACGATGACGGCCGAGCGAGTGGTAGGCACAATTCACGGGCCGCGGGATCTGGCTGGCCGCACCGTCGGCTGCCAGCAGGCGGCACTGTCGGCAAAGACGGCAAGGCAGCGTGGTGCTCTGGTGGAGGAGTTTCCGACCGTCAAGGAGGCGCTCGATGCGCTGGCGCTGGGAATGGTCGAGGCCGTGGTGGGCGAAAACCAGTCCCTCATGGTTCTTGTGAACCAGCCCAACCGCGTCGGCATGCGACTGGTTGGTCCGATTTTCGAAACGTTTGACTACGGCTTCGGCGTGCCGACTGGTAGCCCGCTGCGCAAGCGGCTCAACAGGGCCATTCTTCAGATCCGCGAAGACGGCACGCTGGACCGAATCAAGAGCGAGTGGCTCGGCCAGCACGACTAGCGAAGAATGGCCTTCACCGGCTTGGCCGGCTCCACTCCTGTGAGCTTTGAGTCGAGGCCTTGGTGTGCGACTGTAAACTTGGCATGGTCGATGCCGAGCAGATGCAGCATCGTGGCATGGAGATCCCGCACATGCACGATGTCTTGAACGGCGTGGTAACCGAAATCGTCGGTCGCTCCATGCGAAATGCCCCCCCGAATGCCGCCGCCGGCCAGAAGCATGCTAAAGCCCTTGATGTGATGATCGCGGCCGATCTCCGCTCCCCGGCCCTGCCCCATGGGAGTGCGTCCAAATTCGCCGCCGATAATGACGAGCGTTTCGCTCAGGAGTCCGCGACGCTCCAGATCGGTTAAAAGGGCACTCGCCGCCCGATCCGTTGGCGGGCAAATCTCTTTCAGGTACTTGTCGATGCCACCGTGGTGGTCCCAGTCGCTGTGGTACAGGTGCACAAATCGCACGCCGCGCTCCACGAGCCGCCTGGCCATCAGGCAATTGGTGCCCACGGTCGCCTTGCCAGGCTCCGCTCCGTAGAGCGCGAGCGTCTCGGGCGTTTCGCTGGAAAGATCAGCTAACTGCGGCACGCTGGTTTGCATTCGGAAGGCAAGCTCATACTGCTTGATTCGGGTCACGATCTCCGGATCGGCAACCGATGCAAGGCGATGCTGCTCCAAAGCAGTGACCGTGTCGATGAGATCCCGCTGGTGCGAGGACGACACGCCGGGCACATTATTGACATAGTGCACCGGTGATCCAGAGGTTGAAAACTCCACCCCTTGGAATTGCCCAGGTAAGAAGGCAGAGTGCCACTGTCGGGAAGCGATCGGCTGAGGGTTGCGGCCTAACTTGCTTGTCATCACGACAAAACCAGGCAGGTTTTCGGCCTGACTGCCGAGACCATAGGTCACCCACGCTCCCATGCTTGGCCTTCCGGAAAGGGCCGTACCGCAGTTCATGAATGTGTGGGCTGGATCGTGGTTGATCTGGTCGGTCACCATCGATCGCACGATCGCATACCGATCGGCCATCGAGCCGATCATTGGAAAGAAGTCGCTCACCGACGTGCCGCACTCCTTGTGCTGTGAAAACGTGGCACGTGGCCCCAAACAGATGAGCTTCTTCCCTTGCAACTGCGCGATGGGTTGCCCTGCGGTCACG
>Ga0194035_1001784_pt1 | contig 11037 bp, 9 predicted proteins | sample JunL2320m_MetaG_FD_148680 | JGI IMG/M metagenome (GOLD analysis project Ga0194035, IMG submission 148680) | Anoxic zone freshwater microbial communities from boreal shield lake in IISD Experimental Lakes Area, Ontario, Canada - Jun2016-L239-20m | ecosystem: Environmental > Aquatic > Freshwater >...
TGCTACCAAACCTTCAAGCTGCCGACCTCGAAGTTCGTGCGATGGCCCGGCGACCGGAGTCGCTCACTCTCCCCCGCCAAGCCAACGGAGCGGTGACCGAAGTCGTCGCTGGCGACGTTGTTGAAAACCGCGGCCTTGGCGCGGCATTAGAAGGCATCGACGTGGCCTACTACATGATCCATTCGATGGGTCGCGGAAGTGGCCCCACGAGCGAATTCGCGGCTCGCGATCGGATCGCCGCGAGCAATTTTGCTACTGCCGCCAAGCGCGCAGGAGTCCAGCGCGTGATCTACCTTGGAGGCCTCGGGCCGACCGACGGAATGGCCTCCGAGCATCTCAAGAGTCGCCATGAGGTCGCCGACATATTGGCTGACGAGGGCCCAGCCTTCTCTCACGTGCGCGCCGCGATGGTGATTGGTGATGGCAGCGCCTCATTTGAGATGCTGCGGGCACTAGTCAAGCGTCTGCCAGCGATGATCTGCCCAAAGTGGGTCGACACGCGGTCTCAGCCGATCGCGGTCTCTGACGTGATATCGACGCTTAGCGCGCTTGCGACCCGACCCGAGCTTCCGGCAGATGTTCAGATCGGTGGTGCCGACATACTCACCTACCGTGCGATGATGAAACGTGTCGCTGCGATTCTCGGCAGGCGACCACCACTGATCGTGCCTGTACCAGTCCTGACACCTCGCCTCTCCTCTTACTGGGTGACTCTCGTCACTCCTGTCGAGCACGGCCTAGTCCAACCTCTCGTGAAGGGCCTAGCCACTGAGATGATCGTTGAGAGCCCGCCACCAGCCGGCCTAAACGACAACCCACTTGGCTTTGAGGCAGCAGTTCGCGCCGCACTTGCGGGGGGTTAGATGGCGATCGTTTTCGGCGTCATGGGCGCCGCGTTGATCGTTTTACTAGTTTTTCTTTGGCGCCGACGGCGTGTGTCGAGGTCGATCGAAGTCAAAATTGTTGACCCTCGGGAAAGCACATACTTTGACTCAGTCGGTGCGGTCCGCTCGATTCAAGCTGCCGACCTCACGATGGCCGAGGGTAAGCTTGACGAGCTCTGGCAGCCAGTCAACCTCGAACGTCTGGCACGAACCTATTGGCACTTTCTCTCGCGAGCAACCCTCGGATTGGTCAGAGTCATATATACGCCTGAAGCACGTTTCGTAGTGCTCGTCACTCGTCCTTTCGTGCTCTTGCGCTTCCAGCCACCGGAGTATGAGAGTAAGGGCGACTGGGGTCTCGTGCGATGGCGTATCGAAAACGGCCTACTCGTCTCTCAGAAGGGTTACGACGGCGACGGCTATCTGCAGATTGAAACCGATAGGCGCCCAAGTACTCGTGAGGGATACGCCATCGCTCACGTCGAGGTTGAGGTCGCCAACTTCTATCCGTCAATCGCTTCGAGGGTCGGCCGTTGGTTTTATGAGGCGACACAGTCGCGGATGCACGTGATAGTCACTCACGGCTTCCTGCGCTCTTTGGCTCGTCACGGACTTGCCGAATCGCATGTTGGGCGCTTCCTGACAGCCGACGTCGAGCACGGCGCCGATGCCGAGAGCTCTGTTGCCACAGGCCAAGATTTAGGCACACGCGTACGCGCTAACCCCGACGGTAATTAGCGAAACTAACCTACGGCGTCGCGCCGGGGATGCCGCGCATCTTGGTGCGATCGTGACGGGTAAATATCCGCCGCACCGTCCCCGACCGTGAGCGCATGACTAGTGATTCAGTGGTCGCTGCTCCAGCGCCGTCGTAGCGAACACCTTGGAGCACATCGCCGTCGGTTACTCCGGTCGCAGAGAAGAAGCAGTCATCGCCACTGACGAGATCGTCTTGGTCGAGGATTCGTGTGAGGTCATAGCCAGCGTCGATCGCAGCTTGGCGTTCGCCGTCATTGCGCGGCCACAGTCGGCTTACCAATCGCCCCCCGATGCACTTGATCGCGCACGCCGAAATCACACCTTCTGGCGTGCCGCCAACTCCCCACAAAAGGTCGACGGGGCTGTCGTCTTGGACGGCGAGCAGTGCCGCTGACACGTCTCCATCGGTGATCAGCCGGACGCGCGCTCCAGCATCGCGGATCGCGCGTATGCCCTCTTCGTGGCGAGGGCGATCAAGGACCACGACCATTACATCTCCAACCGTCGTGCCCTTTCGCTGGGCGATTAGCTCAACCGTCTGGGCCAGCGGTCGGTCGAGGTCGAGTAGATCGGCAACAGAACGTGCTCCGGCAATCTTTTCCATGTAAACACAGGGTCCAGGATCGAACATGGTGCCGCGAGCCGAAAGCGCAATCACCGATAGGGCGCTGGGCATTCCCTTGGCGGTTAGAGTCGTGCCCTCGAGGGGATCTACAGCAATATCAACCTGCGGAAGGGAGCCATCTCCGATCCGCTCGCCGTTAAAGAGCATCGGCGCTTCGTCCTTCTCGCCCTCACCAATTACGACGATTCCGTCCATCTGGACAGAATCTAGGACCGAGCGCATCGCGTCCACCGCCGCCTGGTCTGCGGCCTCTTTGTCTCCGCGCCCGACGAGACGAGCGGCCGACAGAGCTGCTGCTTCGGTGGTGCGTACGAGCTCTAGGGCTAGGTTGCGATCGGGGAGATCTTTGTGTGTCATGGACGTCAGATTACCCCGAGAGGCTCAAAGGCAGCAGTGCTCTTTAAATTGCTTGGATAGATCTATCGCTCTTGGTGATGATTTGGGCCAAGCTCTTAGCCCCAATTGCCCCTAAGAGAAGCTGTTGATGGCGATCGTGCTTGAGAGTGCTAGCGTCCGCTTACATGGACGAGATCACCCCTCTCACCAATCTACTTGGCTCCGGCGCAAATACCGCGAATGCCACGACAGCCGAGGCTGCATACGGCGCCCTAGGCCTAGCCGAGCTTGCTCCGCGTGAGCGCCCCTACGTCGTGGCTAACATGATCGCGACCGCCGACGGGCGCGCCTCAATCGATGGGCGATCTGCGCCGATGAGTAGCGACACCGACCGCGCGCTGTTTCACATGCTGCGCACGCAAGTCGATGGCGTGATGGCTGGAGCCGGGACGCTGCGAAGCGAGAGTTATGGACCGATGATCACTACGGTCGAGCAAAGTGCCAAGCGCGAAGCACTTGGCCTTCGGGCCCAGCCTCTAGCAGTGACTGTGACTAAAACCTTTGATATTCCCGAGCAGCTGCCTCTGCTTGGCGACCCCAACTCGACCCTAGTCGTCTTCACCACGTCCACTAAAGAGCCGCCGAAATCTGCTGCGACGATTGTCGTCGAACGCCTCGATCTAACAGACAGTGGCATGGATGTTGTTATGCAGAGACTGCGCGCCCACCACGGCGTGCGCTCGCTGTTGTGTGAGGGAGGACCGCTGCTGCTGGGGTCGCTGATTGGCGCAGGGCTGCTAGATGAACTCTTTCTTTCCATATCTCCGCTGTTGGTAGGCGGCGGCGAGGCTGACCAAATCATGGTCGGCGAGATTCTGGGGGCGCCCGTTGGATTGGTGCTTGTCAGCGTCTTAGAACATCACGGTTCGCTGTTCCTGCGCTACCGAATTGACCACTAAAACCAGCCCAGCGCCGAGTGCGGCCTGTGCTTTGTGACTCATATAGCCGGTCCTAGATTTGGCCGGACTTCTCTCAATCTTTCATAGCCTCGCCGGAGTTAAGAGGGCAGCGCTCTAACGACGACGCCCACAGATATCCTCAACGGATGCAGATTGACGGAAATGCGGCGATCGTCGCTGGCGGGGCATCTGGACTGGGGGCCGCGACTGCGCGACTGCTCCACCAACGCGGCGCTCACGTCACGATCGCCGACCTAAATGTCGAGCAGGGAGAGGCGCTTGTCGCCGAACTAGGCAGCCGTGCGGATTTCATTAAGACCGACGTCACTTGCGAGGCCGACGTCGAGGCCGCAGTTACTCAGGCCGCTGAGTCCAACGCTCCTGGCGGGCTGCGCATCAGCGCTTGCTGTGCGGGAATCGGCTGGGCAGAAAAGGTGGCTGGTAAGCGTGGCCCAGCTGCATTGGAGCCGTTCGAACGGGTGATCGCGATCAATCTGATCGGCACCTTCAACGTGCTGCGCCTAGCCGCTGCGGCGATCACCAAGAATGAACCGCTTGAAAGCGGCGAGCGCGGAGTCTGTATTAACACTGCCTCGATCGCAGCCTTCGACGGTCAGATCGGCCAGATTGCCTACGCTGCATCCAAGGGTGGAGTCGTCGGTCTTACGCTGCCGGCCGCGCGCGATCTCGCTAGCGTCGCAATCCGTGTGATGACGATCGCCCCCGGCCTATTTGACACACCGCTGCTGGCCCAGCTGCCCCAAGAGGCACGCGACTCACTCGGCCGCCAAGCGCCGTTTCCTAACCGCCTCGGAGTCCCGGCTGAGTTTGCTCTCTTGGCCGCCCAAATCGTAGAGAATCCGATGCTAAACGGTGAGACGATCCGCCTCGACGGTGCACTACGTATGGCGCCGCGCTGACTTTACGCCGTCGCCAGCCAGTAAGCTAGCGCGCGAAATGACGTCCCAACCACTCTTAGCTGCCGACCGTGCATCGCTCAACGCCGAGCGAGGTCCGGTCAACATGAACGTCGGCGCTGTGCTGACTTTTGAAGCTGGCCCGGGCCTCGAATATGCCTCGATGTTTGAGCGCCTCTCCTCTCGGCTACATCTGGTCCCACGCTTTCGCCAGCGCCTAGAAGAGTCATCGTCTGGGCTAGCTAATCCCGTCTGGATCGACGACCCACACTTCGATCTCGCTTGGCATCTGCGCAGTGGTTATCTTCCTGCCCCCGGGACCGATAACGAGCTTGGCACCTATGTGGCCGCCGAGGCCTCGCGGCGGATGGATCGCACGCGTCCATTGTGGGAGTTACACATCATCAATGGTTTGGCTGATGGGAAGGTGGCGATCTTCTGCAAGCTTCACCACGCGATGGTCGATGGCATAGCTGCGCTGGCGATCGGCACCTTGATCTTGGACCCAACACCAGAGCCACTCGTTATCGAGGCACCCGAAGGCGGCGCATGGGTACCTCAGGGCTATAACCGCAGCGAGCACCTTGCGCGCATGGCTCGCGCCCCCTTACGCAAGGCCGAAGAGCTCGTACTCCAGATCAACACGCGAGCGATCTATACCCGCCCTCACGCAGCGGCCAGCGATTTACGCAAGGCCGGCAAGCTCGCCACCGAACTGGCGCGCAGCCGTCCCCAGGCCCCGATGACGCCGCTCAACCGCCCGATCACTCCCAACCGCTGCTTCGCGATGGAGCACCTCCCGCTGGCGGCAGTCAAGGCGTTTGCAAAGCTTGGCGATGCGACCGTCAACGACGCGCTACTTGCCGCAGTGGCCGGAATGCTCCGTCGCTACCTCGATGAGACTGACGAGATGCCCGATAGTGACCCGGTCGCACTTGTCCCGGTTAGCGTGCGGGCCGGAGGCGACGATGGTGGCAACCAGATCTCTACCGTCTTCGTCGATCTCCCATGCGCCGAGGATGATCCGATCCAGCGGCTGCGGATAGTGGCAGAACGCACGCGGGAACTCAAGAGTTCAGCGGCGGTAAAAGCCGGAGCGTTGATGGTCGAAGCGACAGGCTTCGCGCCGCCGCTGGTTTCAACGATGATCGGCAAGGCGATGGGCGGTGTCCGCGCCTTCAACGTTGTTGTCTCCAACGTCCCCGGCCCACAGTTTCCACTCTACATTGGCGGCTCCCAGATGGAGGCGATCTACCCGGTGGTCCCTCTTAACCCAGCCAACCAAGGCCTGACGGTTGGCATGCTCTCCTACAACGGGACTGTCTGTATTGGGCTACTAGCCGATGGCAATCTCACTCCTGGATTAGACCGTGCGGCAGTGGCCCTGCGTGCCTCGCTCTCCGAGATCGTCGAACTGTCAACCGCCACCTAGGGCCGTCGCCACGCGTGGTTTGCCGACTGTCAGCCGCGCGCAGTAGCTGAGACCATCGCCGCCGCAGCCGGCTCAACCACTCGGCCATGTCCGAGTGCCAGGCGTGATGGCTTAAGCGACGTAAGTGCTACCGCGCTCGCCAGCGCTGTAGGACGATCCCACGTGGCCAAAGTGGGAAACGGGAATCGCGGATTTATCTGACTGGTCACATAGAGGCCAGCGATCGAAGTAAAGCTGTCACCAGCAATCAAAGAGCGGTCGCGGGTATCGAGAAAAGCGATCTGCCCGGGCGTATGCCCCGGGGCGGCGAAGACCTCTAGCGAGCCGATCCGATCCCCTGGCAGCAACTCGCGCGATGGACGTGTGCGAAGTTTGACCATTGCCTTGAGCATCTTCTTAGGCTCACCGTCGAGCAACGCTCGATCTCCTCGCATAAAGCGGGCCTCGCGGGCGCCGAAGCAGACCTCGGCCTCGGGTAGTCCGGCAACCAACTTATCCAACGAGCCAGCGTGATCGCTGTGAGCGTGGGTCAAACAGATGCGGACGATCGGCATACCAAGCGCCTGGGCCGCGTCGCGAATTGCCCCAGAGGCGCCGATAAAGTTCGTGTCGATCAGCGTCAGGCCGTCTGGCTCGGCCACGAGGTAACAGTTACACCACCCTTGACGAGTGACTTGCCAGAGATGTTCGCCGTGTTGAGTGGTTTTGATCACGCCCGCCTCCTCCTAGTTGTGAACGAGTGGCTAATTTAGTCGCTCGATGATCATCGCTTGGCCTTGGCCGCCCGCTACGCACATCGTCTCTAGGCCGATCGTCTTATCGAGCGTCTCGAGGTCGTTGAGCAGGGTCGTCATGATCCGCGCACCGCTCATTCCGAATGGATGGCCGAGAGCGATCGCTCCGCCGAACGGGTTGAGCTGCTCGGGATCGATGCCCCACTCCAACATGCACGGAACAACCTGGGCAGCAAACGCTTCGTTGAGCTCAATGATGTCGATATCGGTGATCGACATTCCAGCCTGAGCGAGCACTTTTTCGACCGCTGGAATCGGTCCCAGGCCCATGATCTCTGGCCGAATTGCCGCGACCGAGGAGGCGATAATGCGGGCGCGTGGCTTGAGTCCAAGCTCGCTTGCGCGCTGGGCCGACATTACGAGCACCGCTGCGGCCCCATCGTTTAGTGGGCAGGCGTTGCCGGCCGTAACAGTTCCATCTTCGGCAAAGGCTGGTTTAAGTGCGCCGAGCGCCTCCATCGTCGTACCGGGGCGCGGACCATCGTCTTTAGTGACTGTTGCTGGGGCCACTTCAACCGTGTTGCCTTCTCTGTCTTGCTCGGTCGCGCCAGGCGTGTCGACGGCGACGATCTCAGAGTCAAAGTGGCCAGCAGCCTGTGCGGCCACAGCACGGTTCTGCGACGTTACCGCCCACTGATCCTGCTGCTCGCGGGTGACATTGCAGCGCTTGGCTACGTTCTCTGCCGTTATGCCCATCGGGATATAGACGTCATAGAGAGCACCGTCAGAGCCGTCGAGCGCTGGGTTTGCGTCGAACTGCGGATAGGCCGGAAATCGCGATACGGCCTCGACGCCAGCGGCGATGTACTGGTCGCCCTCGCCGACCGCGACGGCATGAAAGGCCATCCTTAGGGTCTGTAACGACGAAGCACAAAAACGGTTTACCGTTGTCGCTGGCACGTGGTGGTCTATTCCCGCCAGCAGCCCCGCGTTGCGGCCGATGTTGTAGCCCTGCTCGCCGTTAGGAAATCCGCATCCCATGAGGATGTCAACAGTCTTGGCGAAGTCAACGGCGGGGTTGCGCTCAACCAGTGCCCTGAGCGGGATCGCAGCGAGATCGTCAGCGCGCTTGTGCCGCAGCGAACCACGCATAGCACGTCCGATTGGAGTACGAATCGCGTCCACGATCACTGCTTCTACCATGGCTAATGCTCTCCTCATTTGGGGTGGCCTAGGAGGGATCTTATGGAGAGTCGACGGGCTTTGGGAGGCCCATCCCTAGCCACGCATGGTCGTACACGACTTGCCCTTACAAACTGCTAAGGCGCGACGCTTGCTTTCAAGGCTCTTAACGGTCGCCGCATAGGCTGGCTTAAGCGCCAGATTGTTGATCTCGTAGGGGTCTTTACGAAGATCGTAGAGTTCGATATCTCCGTAGCTCCACTTTACGTACTTCCACTGCCTTGAACGCACACCACTGTAGGCCTGATCCCAAGCTTGAGGGAATCCTTCTGCGACGAAAAGCTTGCCGGTCGCCTCGATGGGAAGCATCCGATTGGGCTCCTGGCTAGTGCCTGCGATATATGGCAGCAGCGAAAGGCCATCGGCGAGCCTTCTGGCCTTGCCATTAGCCAGCTCCAATAATGTCGGCGTCAGATCGACGTTTGCAGCGACCTGGTTGTCAACCGTTTTCCCGCTTGGGATACCTGCGCCGCTGATCACTAGAGGCACCTTGATCGACTCTTCGTAGGGGACAAACTTGTCTCCAGGGATACGGTGCTCACCTTGAACCCAGCCGTTGTCAGAGACGAAAATAATCACCGTATTGCTCATCTGACCACTGCGTTTTAATGTTGCTACGAGCTTGGCGACTCCATCGTCGACGGACTGCAGCGAAGCGATGCGGCCTTGGTAATTTCTTTCCAGCCGAGCTATGCCAGCGTCATTGAGTAGAGGGATCTCTCGCATCAACTTCGGGCTGGCAGAGACGTCGGCCTGATTAAAGGACGGCGTTTTAGGCATCACGTACTTCGACATCGACGCCTCATCACGGGGCGCCGGACGGGGGTCGGCCCACGTGGCTCCGCGCTGACTGTTTAGATCTTCGCGGTGGGGTGCCGCCGGAGCCCACCAGACGAAGAATGGCTTAGCAGCCTTGGCTTGACCTTTGAGGACAGAGTCGGTGATCGCAGCCGTAACGTCGTTTGTGTAGTTGCGAGCAAGCTTGGTGCCGAAGTTGCCTGGCTTGAAGAGTCTTCCGATCACCTTGATGAAGTCCAAAATATTGTGTATTTCCTGACTCTCGACTACCCGTGCCATCTCTAATAAGGCGTAGGCGTAGACCGGATCGCCCCACGTTTTTAGCTTTCCGTTCTCATTGATCGTGTAGTTGAAGTAGTCGTAGGCAGATAGATCCAACACACCGTGCCACTCGCTGTACCCGGGCGGAATTTCGCGCGGATTGCGTGAGCCGATGCCGTTTAAGTACTTGCCGATCAACGCCGTGTGATAACCGGCCTTCTCCAGCCACACCGGCAGGGTGTTATCGCGATGGGTCAGTCCGTAGTAGCCGCTGGGAGCGAAGTTCCCCGATACGCCGTGATTGTGGGCGTACATGCCGGTCAGCAGCGACGCTCGCGACGGACAGCAGAGCGGGAAGGAGGTGATTGCCTGAGTGAAGCTAGTCCCTTGCTTGACAAGTAGGCGGTTGACATTCGGCATTTTTGAAAGGTCACTAGCCGCCATGTCGTCAGTCATCACGAGCAAGATGTTGGGTCGAGAATCGGTAGACGACGGCTGACGTGCCTGTACTGGGGCTGCGATTAGTCCAACAACGGCCGCCGCAACGACGCCACAGATGAGGAGGGCAAGCGAGCGTCGGGCCATTACTTGGCCAGCGGCTCGGGAAGCCTTGCCCCCGGCGATCGACAGCTAAGGCCGCGGCAGGTCTCGAGTTTTTTCATCCGGCGATTTAGTTCGTCCTCGATCGCCTTGTAGGCGGGCTTGCCAGAGACGTTGCGCAGCTCATACGGATCTAGCTTGAGATCGTAGAGCTCGCTGAATGGGAACTGGGTGCCACCGACGATCGGCTCGGCGACGCCGACCTCTAGGTGGTAGCGCTTGGTATGCACCAAGTTGTAGTCAAAGACGGCCTGGTACTGGGGATAGCGCTTAGTCTCGATCAGCAGGTTGCGATCGGCCCAGCGTGCCTGATTGGCTTGGACCCTGAGCAGCGATACGCCGTCAGAGACCCGCCGAGATTTGGCCCCGGCGATCGCGGTTATCGTTGGGGCGAGATCGGCGTTGCTCACCGGAGACGAGATGTGACGAGCCTTACCAAAGCCGGGCCCTGATATCAGCAACGGAACCTTGGTCGACTCTTCGAACCCAAAGAACTTGACGCCGGTCCAGTTAGTCGGCGTGGGATGCTGGAAGAGCCTGTGCTCGCCGATAATCCAACCGTTGTCGGAGGTGAAGATCAGCACTGTGTTTTCTAGCTGTCCCGTGCGCTTAAGCGCACCGACAATCTTGGCAACGGCGTCGTCGACTGCGACCAAGGAGCCCATCCGACCTCGGTAGTGAGCGGTCAGGCTGTCGATGATCGGAGCGGTTAGGCGATCGGCGAAGGCGTACTGAAGGATCGCTGGCTTGTCGCTGTACTGAGCCTCGTCAAATGACGGCAGCCGGCGAATGGGGGCGTTTGCATAGATCTTGGCGTCGCGTGGAGCCGGAACGGCTGGAGTCCCCTCTGCGCGACCTCGCTCGGCAACCGCAACCGTGTGCGGTGCCAGCGGCGTAACCCACATGAAGAATGGCTTCTTTGAGTCTTTTGCATCGTCAATTACTTTCACCGCACGAGTTGCCAGGACGTCGGTTTGGTAGTCCTTGGCAGCGTGGCCGTAGGTGCGAATATGGCCGTTATCGTTGATCTTGTATCCGAAGTATCCGTAGGTCGAGGGGTCGATCCCGCCGAACCAATCAGTCCAACCCGGCGGGATCTCGGTCGGATTCTTCTCGCCATATTCGTTTAAGTATTTGCCGAGCAGGTGGGTTGTGTAGCCAGCATCTTTGAGCCAGACTGGCAGCGTGTTTTCCTGATTCTTGAAGACTGTGTAGCCCCCCATTGGGGCAAAGTTAAAACGGACTCCATGGTTGTGGGAGTACTGGCCGGTCAGGAAGGTTGCCCGCGATGGACAACAGAGCGGATAGTTGACGTATGAGGCGTCAAATGTCACGCCAGTGTCGCCGATCAGCGCACGTGTCTTGGGCAGCGGCCCCATGTCATCGGCGCGCTGATCATCGGTCATGATCACGATGATGTTCGGCTTGGCCTTGGTTTGTGAAGTCGAGGCCGCTTGGGAGAGCGGAGTCAGTAGCCCCAACCCGACGAC
>Ga0194035_1001785_pt1 | contig 11036 bp, 8 predicted proteins | sample JunL2320m_MetaG_FD_148680 | JGI IMG/M metagenome (GOLD analysis project Ga0194035, IMG submission 148680) | Anoxic zone freshwater microbial communities from boreal shield lake in IISD Experimental Lakes Area, Ontario, Canada - Jun2016-L239-20m | ecosystem: Environmental > Aquatic > Freshwater >...
GGGATCCGCTCCAGGGCTCCCTCGAGGAGTTCGACCAACTCCTCGCGCTCGACCCGGACCGACGAAGACAGCGGCATGGGCTTGGCAGTGAGGACCATGTCCATCGCACTGCGGATGTAGGCCTCGGCATCGGCCTGCTCCACCTCGGCCAGCTCGGCGTCCATGTCGTCAAAGATGTCACTCATCAGCGAACTTCTCCTGGAGTCGCAGTGCGACCAACTTAGGCACGAAGGCGGTGACATCGCCACCAAACCGGGCCACCTCGCGCAGTAGCCGCGAGGCGATAAAGGAGTGGGCCGAACTGGTCGGAATGAACAGGGTCTCCACTCCAGACAGCTGCTTGTTCATCTGCGCCATCTGCAACTCGTTCTCGAAGTCGGAGACCGCCCGTAGGCCCTTGACGATGGCGCTGGCCCCGACCTCGTGGGCCACATTCACCACCAGCGTCGTCATCGACACGATGCGCACGTTAGCTAAGTGGGTGAGGGTCTCCTCGAGCATGTCGCGGCGTTCGTCGTCGTCGAACAGGGCCTCGCTCTTCTGCGGGTTGCGCAGCGCGGCCACGACCACCTCGTCGAACAGACGAGCCGCCCGTTCGATGACCTCGAGATGTCCGTTGTGAACGGGGTCGAACGACCCCGGGATGAGCGCAATCCTCACGATACGCCTTTCTCGGTGGCCCGTTCCGGACGGGCGACCGTCACGATGGTACCCCCATAGCGCTTGGATTTGAGTACTTCCCAACCATCAGGGGCAACGACCGGTGTGCTGGATTCCAACACGACCAGATCGGCCGGCAGCCGGGCCACCAGCGTGTCCCACCCGGCATAGTCGTAGGGAGGGTCGCACAGCACCAGGTCGAAGCGCGAAGCGGTCTGAGTCACCCACCCATCCACGTCGGCGCGAATGATGGCGGCATCCCCCCCGGTCTCGGCGTCACCGAGGCCAACGGCGGAAAGATTGGCCCGGATCCCCTCGACGGACTTGGCGTCCCGCTCGACGAAGGTGACCGAGGTCGCCCCCCGTGACAGGGCCTCGATGCCCATGGCGCCCGTGCCGGCGAACAGGTCGGCGACCAGGAGTCCGTCCACCCCACCCAGGGAGAACAACATGTCGAAGATCGCTTCGCGGACCCGGTCCGATGTGGGCCTGACGTTGGCGCCCACCGGGGCGGTCAGACGTCGGCCGCCATGCTCTCCCCCGATCACGCGCATCGCCACACCCTACCGGTGCCGTCTGCGACGGCCGTACCCGAGGTCACCTGGGCTGACGAAGGGTCCCCTGGGCCTAGGGGGACCAGAACTGCCCGGGACCCCTCAACTCTTGAACAGGAACTCAGCCTCGTCTTCATCAATAAATAGGCGCAGCTCTTCGATCAGGAGTCGGTGATCGGTCAGGTGGGGATCGGCAGCCACTAGGTCCACGGCCAGTCCGCGGGCATCGACCACCAGGTCCCGGTCGGACAGCAGCTTGGCCAACTTCAGGTCGGACCGACCCTTTTGGCGGGCACCGAGGATCGTGCCCTCCCCCCGCAGTTCCAGATCGACATCGGCCAGTACGAAGCCGTCAGTGCTCTCCTCCATTGCCGTAAGACGAGCGGCAGGTTCTGGAGCCTCGGACTCGGACAACAAGAAGCACCAGGCCGGATCGCCGCCTCGGCCCACCCGGCCGCGGAGCTGGTGAAGCTGGGCGATGCCGAACCGATCGGCATCTTCGATGACCATCACCGAGGCCTCAGGCACATCGACGCCCACTTCGATGACCGTGGTGGCCACCAGCACATCGAGCTCACCGGCCCGGAAGGCCTCCATGGCCTGCTCCTTTTCGGCCGGGCGCATCTGGCCGTGCAGCAGGCCGACCCGGAGTCCCTCGAGCTCTTCGGCCCCTAGCCGCTCGGCCTCTTCGGTGGCCGAAGCAGCCTCGATCTTCTCCGACTCCTCCACCAGAGGACACACCACGAAAGCGCGGTGGCCGGACGCCACCTGCTCGCGTACCCGAGCCCATGCGTGTTGGGCCTCGAGCGGAGTGCGGGCCCAGGTGGTGGTCACCGGCTGGCGGCCAGGTGGCAACTCGTCGATGACTGTCATGTCCAGGTCGCCGAAGACCACCATGGCGGCGGTGCGCGGGATGGGCGTGGCCGTCATCACCAACAGGTCGGGGTCACTGCCGGTGCCGTCGTCGCCCCGTCCCTTGTCGCGCAATGCGGCCCTTTGCTCGACGCCGAACCGGTGCTGCTCATCGATCACCACTACACCCAGCGAGTCGAAGGTCACCCGGTCAGTGAGGAGGGCATGGGTGCCCACCAGCAGATCGACCGTGCCGTCGGCCAGACCAGTGTGGATTGCGGTGCGGTCAGCGGCACCGGTTCGGCTGGTGAGCAGCGCCACCGACACTGGACGCCGGCCTTCCAGCGTAGATGCATCGGCGACCTCCAGGCCCTCGACCAGGCGCTTCACCTCGGTCATGTGCTGCTCGGCCAGCACCTCGGTGGGAGCCATCAACGCACCTTGGTGGCCGCCCTCCACCCCGATCAGCATGGCGGCCACGGCCACCACTGTCTTGCCCGATCCCACATCGCCTTGGAGCAGGCGGTGCATGGGCAGGGGGCCACCCAGATCGGACACCAGATCGGCCACGGCGCGGCCCTGGGCGCCAGTGAGAGGAAACGGAAGACGTCCGATGAACTGATCGACCAACGTGGCGCCCCCATCGGCCCTAGTAGTGGTGTGTCGGATCCCGCGGGCGTCTTCGTGCAACCGCTGGCGGCGAAGCACCAAGGCCAACTGGAGGCGGAGGAGTTCGTCGAAGGCCAGCCGGCGCCGAGCCGGCTCTACCTCCGCCATCGACTCTGGGCGGTGGATGCCGCCAAAGGCTGCGGTCCGGTCGAGCACCCGGTACTGGGAGCGAACGTCGACATCGAGCGGGTCGGCGAAGTTGCCGGCTCGGTCGAGGGCCTCGTGGACCAGGCGGCCGATCCGGGCCGAGGTCAGGGCAGCCTTTTCGGTCAGCGGATAGACCGGATAGATGCGGCCGGCCTCCGGCATGCCGTCTTGGCCGTTGTCCCCGGTGATTTCCTCGTCGGCTCCGCGCAGTACTTCGACGGTGGGGCTCACCATCTGAGGCGCATCCCGGAACGAGGTGACCGCTCCGAAGAAGAGTGCGAGGGTTCCCACCCGCAGCTGCTTGGCTCGCCATGTCTGGTTGAAGAACACGACCTTCATGCGGCCGCCCCGATCGGCAATCTCGACCTCGACCCGGGCCGGCGGCCGGCGGCCGCCGCCGCCCCGAGGCGGCGGAGCGGTGACTCGGGTGACCGACGCCAAGACCGAGGCCTTCTCCCCCACCTTCAGCTCGCCGATGGTGACCATCCGCGAGCCGTCGATATAGCGGCGGGGGTAGTGAGTGACGAGGTCGAACACCGTGGTGATCCCGAGCTCACCGAGGTCGGCGGCCACGGCATCGCCGACTCCGCGCAGCACGGTGACCGGTAGCTCGGCCAGCTGGCCGAGGCGACGGCCGCCCATTCCACTGGTCCCAACGGCCCCGTCCGACCCGTCGGACCCGGGCGGCGTAGTGACCCCGGTCATCGGGTGCGGGGCGCCCGGGTGATGGTCACTCGATCGAGAACAGGTACGGGTACAGGGGCTGGCCGCCGTGATGGACCTCGGTCTCCACGACTGGGCGGGTCTCCTTCAGCCACTCGGTGATCCGACGGGTTTCGGCCGCAGACGAGCCTTCCCCTTCGATAATGGTGACCAGATCGTGGGCGTCGGTGACCAGCAGGTCGAGCAGCGCGCACGAGGCTGACGCCAGCGACTCGCCCACCACCTCGATACCGTCGCGGGACAGGCCGAGCCAGTCGCCGGCTCGCACCGGACCAGCATCGGTCTCCGAGTCGCGCACGGCCCGTGTCACCTCGCCGGGGACCACCTTGCGAGCCGTGGCCTCCATGGCGCTGGCGTTGGCCTCGCCACTGGCTTCGGGGTCGTAGGCCAGTAGTGCGGCGAACCCTTCGGCGATGGTCTCCGTCGGGACCACCCACACGCGCTTGGTGCTGAGCTCGTCGACCCGGTTGGCTACCGGTCGGATGTTGCCGTTGTTGGGCAGCACGATCACTTCGTCGGATGCGAGCTCGTCGACAGCTTCCACCAACTCCGCGATCGACGGGTTCATCGACTGCCCGCCGGCGATCAGGCGCTGCACACCGAGGGAACGGAAGATCCGGCCGATGCCGTCCCCACTAGCCACAGCCACCACGGCCGTCACCGGAGTCGGGCCGATCGGTGCCTCGGTCGGTCCCGACTCGAGGTCGCCGGCACCCTCGCGGACCCAGCGCTCCTCTTCGACCTCTTCGAGTAGGTCGGTGACGCGGATCGACCGGGGCCGGCCGGCGTCCAGACTGGCTTCGATGGCCGGTCCGACCTCATCGGTGTGGATGTGGCAGTTCCACAGACCGTCGCCACCCACCACCACGATGGAGTCACCCAGGCCGGCCCAGACCTCCTTGAATGCAGGGATGGTCTCGTCGGCCGCCTCGAGCAAGTACATGACTTCGTAGCGCAGTCCGGCCAGAGCCTCGTCGGCATCGCTGGCCCGACGATGGGGCGTGCCATCACCTGCGCCCAAGCCCACACCGACTTCGGGCAGCTCGGGAGGCGTGGGCATCGCCCGCCCGTCCAGGACCGTGAGCAGCGCGTCGAACAGCAGGACATAGCCGGTTCCTCCGGCATCGACCACCCCGGCTTGGGCCAGCACCGGCAACAAGGTGGGGGTGAGCTCGAGCGTCTCGAACGCTCCGGCTCGGGCCGCCTCGGCCACCTCGACCAAGGAGGCCCCGGCATCAGCGGCGGAGCGCGCCGCTTCGGCTGCGCCTCGCGCCACAGTCAAGATGGTCCCTTCTACCGGCCGCATGACCGCCTCGCGCGCTAACTCGTCAGCCGTGACCAATGCCGCAGCCAGCTCCATCGGGCCCGGTCGGCCGTCGGGAGCATTGAGTCCGTCGGACAGCCCACGCAGCAGCTGCGACAAGATCACCCCGGAGTTCCCCCGAGCTCCCATGAGCGAACCGTGGGCGATGGCCTTGCAGGTCGTGGGCAGGTCCGGGTTGACCAGGCCGTCGAGCTCGGATGCCACCGACTCCAGCGTCAGGGCCATGTTCGTGCCTGTGTCGCCGTCAGGGACGGGGTAGACATTGAGCCGGTTGATGAGCTGCTGATGGCTTCTGAGGCCGTCGCGGAACGTGCCGATCACTCGGCAAAGTTCTGTTGCATCCAGTGCGTCGAGGGCGACCATGGGCAGGATGCTAACCTCTTGCACTTACCCAGAGGTTCTTAGAGGAAGTCGGAGTGTCATGGCAGCGGTGTGTGAGGTCTGCGGCAAAAAGCCGGGGTTCGGAATGAATGTCAGTCACTCCCACCGGAGGACGAAGCGTCGCTGGAATCCGAACATCCAGAAGGTCCGGGCCATCGTCGATGGCGCCCCCAAGCGCGTCAACGCCTGCACCGGTTGCATCCGGGCCGGCAAGATCACCAAGCGTCCCATCCGCAACTACCCGGGCTGAGTCACTGGGGTGCTAAGTCACTGGGGCGCAGAGTCACTGGGGCGCTGCGAGTTGGCTCGCTTTGCCTGCGAACTCGCCACCCCGGAACTCCCTACGAACTCCGTCAGAACTCCGTCAGAACTGATGGCGCCAACCCCCCTCGGGTAGCGGCCCGCCATCGAGCGAGTAGACACCGCCCTCCCCCGTGCACCGGCCGATGGCCATGGGTGCACGCAGGCCGGCTGCCCGAAACGCCTCGACCAGCCCGTCAGGGTCGGGCGTAGTCAGGACTAGTTCGTACTCCTCGCCCCCGGCCAGCGCCTCGTGGCGGGTGGCACCGGCAACCACCACCGAGTCCCCCACTGCGAGGTCGAGCCCGACTCCCGAGGCCTTGGCCACGTGCACCAGGTCGGCCAGGAGTCCGTCCGAGATGTCGATGCATGCGGTAGCACCAGCCCGTCGGGCCACCGAGCCCTCGACCATCCGGGCCACCGGACGCCGGTAGGCCGCAGCCAGCTCGGACGGGAGCACTCCAGAATCTCCCGGATCTCCGCCACGCAGTAACCGCAACCCGGCCGAAGATCCCCCGAGTGGTCCGGTCACGAACAGATGGTCTCCCGCTCGGGCGCCATCACGACGCAGCAAGGCGTGCCCGTCATCAGGCACCGAGCCGACCGCGGTCACCGAGACGACCAGCACCGGTGACGTGGAAAGGTCGCCCCCGACCACCGCACAGCCCATGCAGGCTGCAGCCTCTGCCACCCCAGCCCCCAGTCGCTCGATAGCGAACCCAACCGGGGCCGCCACCGACAGAAGGGCGAACGATACGTCGGCACCCATGGCGCCCAGGTCGGAGACCGTCACCATCAGCGCCTTCCACCCGATGTCCTCGGGGGTGCAGAGCGCGGCATCGACGTGGACCCCATCGACCACTAAGTCGGTAGCGAGCACCACCCGGCCAGGGTGGGGCAGGGTCACAGCGGCGGCGTCGTCGCCGATCCAAAGATCACCGGGGCGAATCGAGGGGCCTCGGGCCGATTCGAAGCCCTCCCGGAGGCGTTCGATCAGGGCGAACTCGTCAGCGCGTCCGCCCGGTTCTGGCGATTCCTCCGAATTGGGTGTTTGCACCTGACTTGCCTAGCATTGTCCTCAGTCCAATCCCACTACTATTAGCGAGCCGTACCGAGAGCTACCACGATGCACCACTGCAGCGTGGACGACGACCCGATGGGTCGCCGGTCAACCGAGGAGGAACAACACACCCCATGCCCCCCACCGAGCACAAGAAGTTGATCGCATGGGTCGACGAGGTCGCCGCCCTCACGCAGCCCGCCGAAGTGGTCTGGTGTGACGGATCCGCCGAGGAGTACGACCGGCTGTGTCAGCTCTTGGTCGACAACGGCACGTTCACCAAGTTGTCCGAGGCCAAGCGCCCCAACAGCTACTGGGCTCACTCCGACCCGGGTGATGTTGCCCGGGTCGAGGACAGGACGTACATCTGTTCGACGGACGAGGCTGATGCCGGCCCGACCAACAACTGGCGCGATCCGTCCGAGATGCGCGGTGTGCTGACTGGTCTGTTCGAGGGATCCATGAAGGGTCGGACCATGTACGTGGTCCCCTTCTCCATGGGTCCGCTCGGCTCGTCCATCGCTCACATCGGCGTGGAGATCACCGACTCGGCCTACGTGGCCGTGTCGATGCGGATCATGACCCGTATGGGCCGTGGCGCACTCGAGGTGCTCGGCACCGACGGCGAGTTCGTCCCGTGCCTGCACTCGGTGGGCGCCCCCCTGGACGCCGGCGAGTCCGACGTGCCATGGCCGTGCGACGCTGACAACAAGTACATCGTGCACTTCCCCGAGACTCGGGAGATCTGGTCGTACGGCTCGGGATACGGCGGCAATGCCCTCCTGGGCAAGAAGTGCTTCGCCCTACGCATCGCATCGGTGATGGCCCGGGACGACAACTGGCTGGCCGAGCACATGCTCATCTTGAAGCTGACCTCGCCCGCCGGTGAGACCCGCTACGTCACCGGCGCCTTCCCGTCGGCCTGCGGCAAGACCAACCTGGCCATGCTCATCCCGTCCCTACCCGGCTGGAAGGTCGAGACGGTGGGCGACGACATCTGCTGGATGAAGTTCGGCCCAGACGGCCGTCTGTACGCCATCAATCCCGAGGCCGGCTTCTTCGGGGTGGCTCCTGGCACCAACGACCACACCAACCCGAACGCCATGCTGACCATGGACGCCAACTCGATCTTCACCAACACCGCCCTCACTGATGACGGCGACGTGTGGTGGGAGTCGATGTCGGAGGAGGCACCGGCCCACCTGACGTCGTGGAAAGGCGAGGACTGGACCCCCGAGTCCGGCACCCCGGCGGCCCACCCCAACGCTCGGTTCACCGTGCCGGCGTCCCAGGACCCGGCCATCGCCTCGGAATGGGAAGACCCGGCCGGTGTGCCGATCGACGCCATCTTGTTCGGTGGCCGCCGGGCTTCGGTGGTGCCGTTGGTGTTTCAGTCCCGAGACTGGCAGCACGGCGTGTTCCTGGGCTCCATCATGGCCTCTGAGACGACGGCGGCTGCCGCCGGTGCCGTCGGCAACCTGCGCCGTGACCCGTTCGCCATGCTGCCCTTCTGCGGATACAACATGGCTGACTACTTCGCCCACTGGTTGGAGATCGGTTCCGGAGCAGACCAGGACAAGCTTCCGAAGATCTTCTACGTCAACTGGTTCCGCAAGGACGACGAAGGCAAATGGCTGTGGCCGGGATACGGCGACAACTCCCGTGTCCTCGAGTGGGTGTTCAACCGGGTGAGCGGCAACGGCGACGCCACCGAGACCCCCATTGGGTACATCCCCACCAAGGGTGCCATCAACATCGATGGCCTCGGCGTGTCGGATGCCGACATGGAGACCCTGCTCAGCGTCAACGCCGACGAGTGGCGGGCCGAAGTGCCCTCCATCCGCGAGCACTTCGCTACCTTCGGCGACAAGCTCCCGGCTGCTCTCAACGCCGAGGTCGACAAGTTGGAGCAGCAGCTCGGCTGAGTCGGCTGGGTTTCCCCAGGGGAGCCCCTGCAGTCAGTAAAAGTCTTTCGTGCGAAGGGGTCCCGGTGGGGCCCCTTCGACGCGTCTCGCACTGTCAAGGTCTGGCCCCGTGGTGGCGCAAGGGCGAGTCCTCGGGTAGCGCAAGCGACACATCCCCGGCGTCAGGAATCCTCGGCGTCAGGAATCCTCGGCGTTCCTTGCCCGCAACGCCGCTCCCCGCTCAGCCAGTGACGCGAATTCATCAGATTCAGTGATCTCGGCCACTGCGCTCTTTCGCCTGACAAGGTCTATCTCTACTTTGAGTCTCGACACTTCGGCGCGTGCCACAGCAAGCGATTCCCGTTGCTCGGCAATTAGCGCCTGAGAGCGCTTCATGGCCTGTTCCGCTTCCCAGCGTTCAGTCACGTCGGTGATGGCGCCCTGCCAGTGCGTCACCGCTCCGGTTTCGTCTCGAATCGCCGATGTGCGATCCAGAACGTGGTGCACGCTGCCGTCTGCAGCGATCAACCGGTACTCGCTCTCGAGCACATCCTGCCCCTGTCCCACCATCAACTCGACCCCTTCGAGTACCTGAGCACGATCTTCCTGGTGGATGAAGTCGGGGAACCGGAAGCGACCCTCTTTGCAGTCCTCGACTGTGAAGCCGAACCGGATGACATTTGCCGAGGTGTAGACCCGCGGCGCACCGTCAACGGCCAGCGCCAGATACATGATCGTCGAACTCTCCTCGACGATGACGTTCAGATAGCCCAGCTCGGCCTCCACCCGCCTCATGTCGGTGATGTTCGTGCTGACGCTGCTGACCCCGATCACGGATCCTGCGGCATCAACGATCGGAGTCTTGATAGTCCGGTAGACAAGTTCCCCACCTCCGGTTCTGTCGTTCTTGCGATCTTCTCGCTCGATGGTCTGGGCGGTGTCCATCACTCGCGCATCGACAGCGGTTCGTTCATCGGATGCAGTACCGGGCAGAATCGCACCGTCGCCTCGGCCGATGATTTCCTCGAGGGGAACTCCGAGATGGTCCGTGTACCCCCGGCTGGCAAAAACGTACAGCCCTTGGCGATCCTTCAGATAGATGAAGGATCCAAGAGCCTCGAGGGCGGCACGCTGACCCAGCTCTTTGATCAATGCGTGAGTAGGAGGGATCATGGAATCCACCTTTGGGGAGGAACGGGCTAGGGCAACGGCTCTTCAGAAATCAGCGGATTCCCAGATCACCCAGATGTAGCGGACACGACAGGCTGCACCGAAGCAGACCCTATGTCACCTTGTTTGCAGACGCAGGAAGCGACGAGGAGCACCGCGACTCGCCCCGTCCTTCGAGCTCATGGGAGGCACCCGCCACAGCCACTCCACCCGCTACTGCGCGAATTGATCACCTACCTCCGGATCCAGCATGCGCTCGCCGCGGTCACCGGGGCCCACCAGGCCCTGACTCACACGGCCTCAGGCGGGGCCAGGAGCCCCGGACCGTCCCGAGGCGCCATGCAGGGCGCTCATGTACGACAGGGCCCCGACCATGGCCACAATGGCCAGGACCAGGTTGCCGGCCGGGATCGACAGCGACAGCACCACACCCACCAGCGACCCGAGTACCCACACCAACTGCAGCCTCGTTTCGAACCGAGCAAAGGCCCGTCCCTGGTCCGACTCTCGGACGTGGCGCTGCACCAGGGCATCGAACGATGGTTTGGCTACTGCGCCAGCAGCCCCCACGGCCATGGCCACCAACGCCTGGAGTGCCTGGCTGTGGACCAGCCAGCCCAACAGTCCAGCTGCCGATACCAGCCACAGGGCAGCCGTCAGCATCTGCTGCTCGGTCAGCACCCGACGGAGCCGGCCGACCAAGAGCACCCCGATGACCGCCCCGATGGTCAGCGCGCCCACCAGCAGCCCGAACCACCAGGTGGCCGCGCCCTGGCGTCGGAGCCCGAAGGCGAATAGGAACGTGAGGAAGCCCAGCAGGCCCTTGAGTACCGACATGGGCGTAAGGGCCAGGATCACCTGGGTGCCGGCGATGGGCCGATAGATGGCGATGTCGCGCTCCTCGTCGAGTTGCCACTCGTCGGCGTCCGACACGGGCGCCAAAGCCATCGACGGCGCTGCCATGCCCGGTACCGAACCGGGTGCGGACCCCCTGCGGCGGCGTGCCTCTCTCGACGGTCGGGGGACAGGGAGCCGTGAGCCGGCCACCACGGCGGCCGAAAATACGGCGGCACACGACCACAGCACGGCCGGGGCCCCGGCCAGCTTCAGGATGATCACGGCAGGGATGGCGAAGGCGAACCCCGACAGCGAGGCCAGCAGGCCCAGGCGGGCGTTGAGGGTGGCCAGGTCCGGCTCCACCTCGTCCTCGCCCGTAACTGGGTCGTTCACGTGGACCGTCGGCGGCATGCCGTAGGGAGGGGTGTCGTAGGGAGGGGTGTCGTAGGGAGGGG
>Ga0194035_1001786_pt1 | contig 11035 bp, 13 predicted proteins | sample JunL2320m_MetaG_FD_148680 | JGI IMG/M metagenome (GOLD analysis project Ga0194035, IMG submission 148680) | Anoxic zone freshwater microbial communities from boreal shield lake in IISD Experimental Lakes Area, Ontario, Canada - Jun2016-L239-20m | ecosystem: Environmental > Aquatic > Freshwater >...
CCGACGCCCGCGGCGGGCGGCTGGCGTTGCTGCTTCGGGGCGCGCTGGTCAACGTCACCAACCCCAAGGGCCTGGTGTTCCTGCTCGCCGTCCTGCCGCAGTTCGTGGTGCTCAGCCGTCCACTGCTGCCGCAGTACCTGACCATCGCCACGACCATGGTGCTGGTCGACGTCCTGGTGATGTGCGCCTACACCGGGATGGCGGCGCGGCTGCTGGGCTGGTTGCGCACCCCGCGCCAGCAGAAGCTGCTCAACCGGACCATGTCGGGGCTCTTCGCGCTGGCCGCGGTGGTTCTGTCGCTGGTCCGCCGCGGTGTCGCCACCTGATGAGGGTTGACGGACTCCCCGGCTGACGATTTGCTTACCGGCATGGGTGCCCACCGTCGTCGTGCACGTGATCAGGACTTCGCCGGGACCACGGTGCTGGTCATCGGGGCCGGCGGCGGTATCGGGTCGGTAGTGGCCGAACGTTTCGCTGCGGCCGGCGCCCTGGTGATCGCCGGCGCGCGAAAGGTGGACGGCCCACTTGCCGAGGTGATCGAACGCATCGGCGCCGCCGGCGGTTCGGCGCACGCCGTGGCGATCGACGTCACCGACGAGCAGAGCGTGCGCGACGCGGTCGCGGCTGCGGCCGAGCATTCCGGTCGCGTCGACGTGATGGCGAACCTGGCCGGGGTGTTCCGGCCGCCGGCCCCGATCGTCGAAACCTCGCTGAAGGACTGGAACAAGACCATGGCGGTGAATCTCACCGCCACCCTGCTCTGCATGAAGCACACCCTGGTCCAGATGATTGCCCAGGAGGGCCCGGCGGCGATCGTCAACACCGCCTCCAGCCTCGGGGTCAACATGAACCGGGTGAACCTCGGCCCCTACGTGGCCAGCAAGGCGGGGGTGCACGTGCTGACCCAGACCGCGGCGATCGAGGTGGCGAAGTACGGCATCCGGGTCAACAGCGTCAGCCCGGGGACCACGGCTACAGCGATGTCGCTGCGGGCCGGCGAGACCGACGCCGATCGCGCGGCCCGGGTGCAGGGCGCCATCCCGCTGGGCCGGGTGGCCGATCCCGGCGAGGTGGCCGAGGCCGTGCTGTGGCTGGCCAGCGACCAGGCGTCCTACGTCACCGGCCACGACCTGATGGTCGACGGCGGACAGGTGCTGCTCTAGCGCACGCCCTCGTGGACCACAATGATTCGCATGCACTTCCTCGCCGGGCCCGCTTCGGGAACGATGGGTTCATGAGCCTGCCGATGGGGATCAACCTTGTGCGGCGACTGGCCAGTATGACTCGGATATTGGGGCGTCGTGACGGTGCCGTATACCCCGTGCCCGGCGCCGCCACCACCGCCGGAAGGACAGGCGTACCCGCCTCCTCCAGAACCGCCGCCGCCTTTTCCGCCATGCGGATGGCAGCAATGGCCCGTGGTCTGCTTTCCCGGCCAGGCGGAGGGGGGTCCGCTGCCTCCCGGCTATTACGGACCGCCGAGCTGGTATCAGAACTGACCCTCAGCGGGCTGCCTGCGCTTCCTCTCCGGGCGCCGCCTGGAGAACAATGGGGTCCATGAAGTCCCAGGATCACCCCAACAACGCCCCCGGCGTGCCGATGAAGTTTCCGCCGTGGTTCGAGAACTTCCAGATCAAATACATCAATCCGGTCGCCGTGCCGATCGCCCGGTTCGTACCGGGCGTCACCGTGATCAAGCACCGGGGCCGGACGTCGGGCCGTGATTTCGAAACCGCGGTGTCGGCCTACCGCAAGGGCCACACCGTGGCGATCATGCTGGCGCACGGAAAGACCAACTGGGTCAAGAACATTCTGGCCGCCGGCGAGGCCGACATCCGCCTCGGTGGACGCGACGTCCACCTGATCAATCCGCGCATCGTCGAGGCCGGCAGCAACGATCCGTCGCTGCCCCTGATGGCCCGGCTGGCGGCACGCCGCGGGGTTGGGGTGTTCGTGGCGGATATCGCCTAGGCGCGGGCGTTTCAATTCACTTCGCCTGCACAGCTCGTCACCCACCGGGGTTGCCTACCAATCTTTGGTACATTGCACGAATGGGCAAGAACACGTCGTTCAGCCTCGACGAGCATTACTCGTCATTTATCGAACGCGAGGTCGCCGCCGGCAGGTACCGCTCGGCCAGTGAGGTGGTCCGTTCGGCATTGCGACTGCTTGAGGATCGCGAGACGCAGTTGCGCGCACTGCGCGACGCTCTCGACGCCGGCGAATCCAGCGGCGTCTCGACACCGTTCGACTTCGATGCGTTTCTCGACCGCAAGCGGAATGAGGCGTCCAGCGATCGGTGAACCGGTACCTGTTTTCCCCTGCGGCACAAGCGGATCTCGATCAGATCTGGGATTACACATTCGAGCACTGGGGCCTTGAGCAAGCTGAGGGGTATCTGCGCGACATTCAGCGAACCGCCGAACGCTCCGCTGTGAACCCACTGATCGGCCGGCCCTGTGATGAGATCCGTCCCGGCTATCGCGCGGTCGCCGCCGGATCCCACAGGCTGTACTACCGGGTCAATGCCGACGGAATCATCGACGTCAAACGCGTCCTGCACCAGCGGATGGACGTCGACCGGCACCTGTGAGTTAAAGGTCCAGGCCGATGTCGAGCACCCCCACCGAGTGGGTGAGCGCACCGACGCCTGGCGGCACGCCGCGGGTGGGTTGACTACCCCTGCGAGATAGCGAGCCGGCCCGGCCGAGAGCGGCTACCCTTCCAAAAATGAATCAGCGAGCCGCGCGGGTGGCTACCACAGCCATGATGGTGGCGGGTTTGGGCCTGGCCTCGATCGGTATCGGGCCGGGCACTGCGCATGCCTACACCTACGGTCCGTTCCAGTGGTGTCCCGGACAGCCCTTGCCCAACGATCCGCCACGACCGGACGGCGAACTCAATTGGGACATGACCGTCTGCCACACCTACTACTACGACTGGGACGTGTTCACACACTCGGTGGCGCACTACTGGGAAGGCCCCAACATGTTCCCGACGCCGATCCCGCCGCCGCCGGGGCCCCCACCCGGTACGCCGTTCTGCACCCCGCGCGGCGCGCTGATCATCATTCCGCCGATCTGTGACGAGATCGGCGTGGATTGGCCACCCGGGACTCTCAGCAACCAGTAGCGGTCACATATCCAGCCCGATGTCGAGCACCCGCACCGAGTGGGTGAGCGCCCCGACGGCCAGGTAGTCGACCCCGGTGCCGGCGTACTGGGCAGCGGTGTCCAGTGACAGTCCGCCCGACGATTCCAGTAGCACCTCCGGCGCGCGGGAATCCCTGCGCTGCACCGCCATCTGGGTCTGCCACACCGGGAAGTTGTCCAGCAGGATCAACTGCACGTCTTCGCCGAGCACATCATCGAGTTGCTCGAGGGTGTCCACCTCGACCTCGCATGGCAGATCCGGCGCGGCGGCGCGCACCGCGCGCAGGGCCGCGACCACCGATCCGGCGGCGGCGACATGGTTGTCCTTGATCAGCGCCGCGTCACCAAGGCCCATCCGATGGTTCACCCCGCCGCCGACGCGCACCGCGTACTTCTGCAGCGCGCGCAGTCCGGGCAGGGTCTTGCGGGTGTCGCGGATCCTGGCCTTGGTGCCCTCGACCGCGGCCACCCATTCGGCGGTCGCCGTGGCGATACCGGAGAGGTGGCACACCAGGTTGAGCATGGTGCGCTCGGCGGTGAGCAGCCCGCGGGTGTCGGCCTCCAGTCGAAGCAGCGCCTGCCCGGGTTCCAGACGGGTGCCGTCCTGGACGCGGTCCAGCACCCGATAGCCGTCGGGACCGAGAACCTCGTCGAGCACCATCAGGGCCACGTCGACGCCGGCCGCCACCCCCGATTCGCGGGCCACCAGGGCGGCCTCGGTCACAGCGTCGGCGGGCACGGTGGCATGGGTGGTCACGTCCGGGCCGTAGCGCAGATCCTCATCGAGGCCTCGGCGGATGGTGAGCAGCGCCTCGGACCTCTCCTCGGCGGTCAGCGTCATCGCAGCGGCGCGGCGACGGCCGGCTGGTCATAGACCGTGCGGCTGACGGCCTGGGCCGGATCCGTCTCCGGATAGTCGCTGCGGTGATGGCATCCGCGACTCTCGATGCGGTCCAGCGCCGCAGCCGCGACGACGCGCGCGGTGGCGGTCAGCGCGACATCCTCGAAGTCGGCCCGGGTGCGGATCGCCCGGGCCGGCGCATCCTGGAGTGCGGCGGTCAGGTCACGCAGGCCTTCACCGTCGCGGACCACCGACGCCCACCGGGTCATGGCCTGCTGCAGATCCCTGCGATCGAGTGAATCATGCTGTCGCTCATCGAGTCTGGCCATACTCACCCCAGCCGTGCGGGCGTGCTCAGCGGCGGCGCGTCCCGCCCGACCGCCGACCACCAGGCCTTCGAGCAGGCTGTTGGATGCCAGCCGGTTGGCGCCGTGCATCCCGGTGCGGGCCACCTCTCCGGCGGCGAGCAGACCGGGCAGTTCGGTACGTCCGTACACGTCGGTGCTGACTCCGCCGCAGCTGTAGTGGGCGCCGGGCACCACGGGAATCGGCTGCCGGGTCGGGTCGATACCGGCGGCGTTGCAGGCCGCTGTCACCGTCGGGAAGCGCTGCTCGAACCGCTCGATGGACCGGGCGTCGAGATAGACGCATTCATCGCCGGTCTCCCGCAGTCGGGCATCGATGGCCGCGGCCACCACGTCGCGCGGGGCAAGGTCGCCCATCGGGTGCACGCCGGCGGTCACCGAATCACCGCGGGCATCACGCAGCACCGCGCCCTCCCCGCGCAGCGCCTCGGTGATCAGCGGGCGCCTGCCGGTGCCGAGCCGGTCGAAGAGCATGGTGGGGTGGAACTGGATGAACTCGATATCGGCCACTCCGACACCGGCCCACAACGCCAGAGCGACACCATCGCCGGTGGAGCCCTCCGGGTTGGTGGTGGCGCTGTAGAGATGTCCCAGGCCGCCGGTGGCCACGATCACCGACGGCGCGTGGATCACGCCGAGGCCGTCGGTATTGCGCACCAGCACCCCGGTGACCGTCGCGCCGTCGCGCAGCACCTGCAGCGCGACGTGGTTGCGGCGGATGTCCAGGGTGGCCGCGGCGTGGTCGAGTGCGCGTTGCACCTCCGCACCGGTGGCATCCCCGCCGGCGTGCATGATCCGCCGCCGGGAGTGACCGCCCTCGCGGGTCAGCGCCCACTGGCCAGGGGTGCTCTCGTCGAAGCGGGCACCGTCGGCGATCAGATCGGCCACCGCCCGATATCCGTCGGCGACGATCGACCGCACCGCATCGGGGTCACACAACCCGGCGCCGGCCGCCAGTGTGTCGGCGACATGGGAGTCCACCGTGTCGTCGGTGAACGGCAGCACCACCGCGATACCGCCCTGGGCATAGAACGTGGCGGTGTCATCGGCCTTGCTCAAAATGACTGTGCGAGAGCCCTTTCGGTGCGCAGCCAGACCAGCAGCCAATCCGGCCACGCCGGTCCCGATGACGACGACGTCAGCGCGTTGCTGCCAGTTCATGCCTGCAGAACCGGCACTGCAGCGGCTCATTCCCCACCGCCAGGCTGGCCGATCTCGATCATTCGCGTAACGCTGGCCCGGGCGCGCGCAGCGGTGTCGGGGTCGACATCGACTTCGTCGGCGCCCTCGACCAGGCAACGCAGCAGCGCGGCGGGGGTGATCATCTTCATATACCGGCAGGAGGCCCGGTCGTTGACGGCCTGAAAGTCGATACCCGGTGCGGCCTTGCGCAACTGGTGCAGCATCCCGACCTCGGTGGCGACCAGCACCTGCTTGGCGTGCGAGGTGCGGGCGGCATCGAGCATGCCGCCGGTGGACAGGATCTTGACCCGGTCGGCCGGGAAGGCGCCCTCGCCGGCCAGATACAACGCCGATGTGGCGCAGCCACATTCGGGGTGCACGTACAACTCCGCGTCGGGGTGGCTGGTGGCCTGGGCGGCCAGTTCGTCGCCGTTGATTCCGGCGTGGACGTGGCATTCGCCGGCCCAGATGTGCAGGTTCTTCCGGCCGGTCATCCGCCGTACGTGGGCACCCAGGAACTGGTCGGGGCAGAACAGCACCTCGCGGTCTTCCGGGATGGACGCCACCACGTCAACCGCATTGGAGGACGTGCAGCAGATGTCGGTCAGCGCCTTCACCGCGGCGGTGGTGTTGACGTATGACACCACGACCGCGCCGGGGTATTCGTCCTTCCAGGCCTGCAGTTCCTCGGCGGTGATCGAGTCGGCCAGCGAGCAGCCGGCCCGCTGATCGGGAATCAGGACGGTCTTGCCGGGTGAGAGGATCTTGGCGGTCTCGGCCATGAAGTGCACGCCGCAGAACACGATGGTGTCCTCGGGCGCCTCGGCGGCGATGCGCGACAGGGCCAGGGAATCCCCGACATGGTCGGCGACGTCCTGAATGGCCGGCAGTTGGTAGTTGTGCGCCAGGATCGTCGCACCCCGCAACTGCGCGAGGCGGCGGACCTCCGCGGCCCATTGCGCGTCGCCCTCGACGCCGGTGTAACCGCCGGGGCCGTCGGTGATGCGGTCGGCGAGGGGGGAATCCCAGCTGCCGACCATGGTGTCAAAAGGATCCACGACCGTCACGGCCGCCTCCTGTCTTCCATCCGAGGTTTTCGATCTATGATCGAAAACATGACTTATACTAGCACTCAACACGAGGCGCTGGCCGTCGTATTCCAGGTGCGTGGTCTGACCTCTGGCAAACCCGACCTCGACGTGCTGTTATGGCAGCGAGCCCTGGAGCCGGAACGGGGCAGATGGTCCCTGCCCGGCGGTCAGGTCCGCGACGACGAAGACCTCAGCAGTTCGGTGCGCCGCCAGCTCGCCGAGAAAGTGGACCTGCGCGAGGTGGCGCACCTCGAACAGTTGGCGGTGTTCTCAGATCCGCACCGCGTGCCCGGTGCGCGCGTCATCGCCTCGGCCTTCCTCGGCCTGGTGCCCTCCCCCGCCACTCCGGCGCTCCCGCCGGACACCCGCTGGCACCCGGTCCGCGAACTGCCGCCGATGGCCTTCGACCACGGCCCCATGGTGGCCTACGCCCATTCCCGCCTGGCGGCCAAGCTGTCCTACACCAATATCGGATTCGCACTGGCTCCAAAGGAATTCGCCCTGTCCACGCTGCGCGACATCTACGGCGCCGCACTCGGCTACCAGGTCGATCCCACCAACCTGCAGCGGGTGTTGGCCCGGCGCGGGGTGATCACCCGCACCGGCACCACCGTTCATCCGGGGCCCAGCGGCGGACGGCCGGCCGCGGTGTACCACTTCACCGATTCCCGCCTGCGGGTCACCGACGAGTTCGCCGCGCTTCGCCCGCCTGAGTGCACCGCACTGCGACCCCCCGGCCCGGCGACTGGAATCTTAGACCCTTCTTAAGGTACAAATAACGCAATGACAAGCGCAGACGGGGCGGTCAGTCCCGATTGGATCGGCCGGCCACCGCATCAGGAGTTCCAGCGCGGCACCCGGCCCGTCCTGCCGTCCAAAGACCCCTTCTTCGACCCGCCGGCGGGCTTCCAGCACGCCACCCCCGGCACCGTCCTGCGCTCCCGCGATATCCAACTCGGCTTTCTCGGTGTGATTCCCCAGAAGGTGCGGGCCACCCAGCTGCTCTACCGCACCACCGACCGGAACGGCCAGCCGGAGGCCACCGTCACCACCGTGCTGGTGCCGGCTGGTCACAGCCACAGCCAGCCGCGCCACGTGCTGTCCTATCAGTGCGCCATCGACGCCGTGTCGTCACGCTGCTTCCCCTCCTACGCGCTGCGCCGGCGAGCCAAGGCGGTCGGGTCACTGGCCCAGTGGGAGTACCTGCTGATGGCAGCCGCACTCGCCGAGGGATGGGTCGTGTCGGTTCCCGACCATGAGGGCCGCGACGGCATGTGGGGCACCCCGCGCGAGCCAGGCCACCGGGTGCTCGACGGCCTGCGGGCCACCCTGAGTTTCGAGCCGTTCGGACTCGCCGCCGACAGCAAGGTCGGCCTGTGGGGCTACTCCGGCGGCGGGCTCGCCAGCGCCTGGGCCGCAGAGACGTATGCCGACTACGCCCCGGAGCTCAATATCGTTGGCGCCGTGCTCGGTTCGCCGGTCGGAAACCTCGGCAACACCTTCCGGCGGCTCAACGGCACACGGTACGCGGGTCTGCCGGCCCTGGTGATCTCGGCACTGGCCAAGACCTACCCGGGCCTGGGCCGGGTGGTCGAAGAACACGCCACGGTCGATGGCCGTGCCACGCTGCAGCGGCTGGAACGGATGACAACCCTGCAGGCGGTCGTGCGGATGTTCCGGGCCGACATGGACGATCTGGTGCACCCGCCGTTGGAGCAGGTGCTCAGCATGCCGGAGGTGCAAGAGGTCTTCGAGTCGATCCGGCTCGGCCGCACCGCGCCCACGCCGCCGGTGCTCATCGTGCAGGCCGTGCACGACTCGATCATCGCCGTCGACGACATCGACGAGTTGGCCCACATGTACACCGAGGGCGGCGCGCGGGTGACCTACCACCGCGACATGTTCAGCGAACACATGCTGCTGCACCCGATGTCGGCGCCGATGACCCTGCGCTGGCTCATCGACCGCTTCGCCGACCGGCCACTGCAGGCCCACATCGTCCGGACCACCTGGCCGACGCTGTTCAACCCGATCACCTATCCCGGCATGTGGCGCCTCGGCGGCATCGTCGCCCGGGTGATGCTCGGCGGACGGGTTCCGTTCCGCCCGCTGTAAGAGACCTCAGAACACCGCCGCGGCCTCGGCCAGCGGATCCTCGCCCGGCCAGGCGCCCAGGTCGTCGCGGGGCGTGGCAACAGTCATGAAGGCGTACACCAGCGCCGCAAGGGCGGCCGGCAGCAGCAGTGTCACCGCGATCTGCAGGGGATGGTGGCCGACGAATACCGGCGGCGCCTCCACGAAGTAGTGCACGCGGTTCTCCGGACTCAAGGCGACGCCCTGGTGATCGGCCGTGCCGTAGCGCCAGTGCGCCAGGGCCGCACCGACTCCGGCCGCGGTCGCTCCGGCAGCCACCTGGCCGATCCACAGCGCCGTGACGATCACCGGGCCGCGGTGCGGCTGCCACTGCCACACCAGAACCGCCGAGACCACCGCCAGCATGCTCAGCAGGCCGATCATCATGGCGGCGGCAACGAACAGAAGGTCCGAGTCCCTGCCGAGGAAGCCGTCGACTCGTTCACCGGCTCGAGTCAGCGCGGTGATGGTGTGGATCGGCGGGGCGATCCAAGCCCACAGTGCACCGAGTGCTGCACCGCAGACGGCAAGTCCCCCAACAACACTCAACACGGCGAACCGAAGGGATCGGCGCGGTTGCTGTGATGCCGGTGCCGGTGCCGTCATCGTCGGGTCTCCAGATCCTGCGAATCCACCCGGCCATGCCGTGCGCACTGCGCCCACCAACCGTCCGGGCGCACCTGCACCACCATCCGCCGGCCGCACTCGGCACAGAACCGCGGCGGCTCCAGACCCAGCCGGGCAGCCGTCGGGTAGTCACCTCCGGCCGGTTCACCGGTGTAGACGTTGTAGACGCCTGCGCCCACCGCGGCCGGCAGCTGATCAGTCATGCTGAATCTCCTCAACTACAGGCTGGCGTTGAGGGCCTTGATCGGCATCTGCAGATCCTCCAGCAGTTCCAGGTCGGCCTCGGCGGGGCGGCCCAGCGTGGTCAGGTAGTTGCCGACGATCACCGCGTTGATACCGCCCAGAATGCCCTGCTTGGCACCGAGGTCGCCCAGGGTGATCTCCCGGCCGCCGGCGAAGCGCAGCATGGTGCGCGGCAGTGCCAGCCGGAACGCGGCGACGGCCTTGAGCGCCTCGGCGGCCGGCATCACCTCGAGGTCGCCGAACGGCGTGCCGGGGCGGGGGTTGAGGAAGTTCAACGGCACCTCGTGCGGATCCAGCTCGGCCAGTTCGGCAGCGAACTCCGCGCGCTGTTCCAGCGTCTCGCCCATCCCCAGGATTCCGCCGCAACAGACCTCCATCCCGGCGTCGCGGACCATCCGCAAGGTCTCCCAGCGCTCCTCCCAGGTGTGCGTGGTGACCACATTGGGGAAGAACGACCGGGCGGACTCGAGGTTGTGGTTGTAGCGGTGCACGCCCATCCCGGCGAGCCGGTCGACCTGTTCCTGGCTGAGCATGCCCAACGAGCAGGCGACGTGGATGTCGACTTCGTTGCGGATGGCTTCGATGCCGGCGGCCACCTGGGTCATGAGCCGCTCGTCGGGGCCCCGCACCGCAGCGACGATGCAGAACTCGGTGGCGCCGGTCTTGGCCGTCTGCTTCGCCGCTTCGACCAGGCTGGGGATGTCCAGCCAGGCGCTGCGCACCGGAGAGGCGAACAGGCCGGACTGGGCGCAGAAGTGGCAGTCCTCAGGGCAGCCGCCGGTCTTGAGGCTGATGATCCCCTCGACCTCGACGTCCGGTCCGCACCAACGCATGCGCACCTCGTGAGCCAGCGCCAGCAGGTTATCGAGCCGGTCTTCGGGAAGCCGAAGCACGTCGAGCACCTGGTCGCGGGAGAGTCCCTCACCGCGTTCGAGAACCTGCTCGCGCGCCTGGGCAAGAACGTCGGGAAGGGTCTGTCCGGCTGCCTGGGTCACGCTGGAAAGGTTAGCCCACCAGCAGGTGGTCGACGCGCTCGTCGCTGTCCCAGCGCCGCAGACCCGTCACGCGGGCGCCGGTATCCCCGCCGCTGCCGTTGACAACTGCCAGTGCGGCGCCGATCTCATCGGCGGTGTAGCGCCGCCCGACGGTGACGTGCGGGGTCCAGTGCCCGGGACTGCAGTGGGCGTACGGCTCTCCGGTGACGTACGGCACGGTCAGCCGGTAGACCTCGTCGTGAATCTCCAGCAGCTCCGAGGACGGCACGACCAGCCGGGCCACGGTGAGCCGCGGTCCGCCGAACACCAGCGGCGCGCCGAGCACGCAATCCAACGGGAGCAGCGACGCAAGTCCCCGCAGCGGCTCGTCGGCGTCGGCGCTGATCCGTTGCGCGGCCACGAGGGT
>Ga0194035_1001789_pt1 | contig 11017 bp, 5 predicted proteins | sample JunL2320m_MetaG_FD_148680 | JGI IMG/M metagenome (GOLD analysis project Ga0194035, IMG submission 148680) | Anoxic zone freshwater microbial communities from boreal shield lake in IISD Experimental Lakes Area, Ontario, Canada - Jun2016-L239-20m | ecosystem: Environmental > Aquatic > Freshwater >...
CGGTCACACACATCGGCCAATCTTTTGTTACGAGAGCACCCATGCACATCGCAAGACTGGCTCCAAGAGCGATCGATGTGGTCAGCCCGTGAATCGCGACCAATGGCCATAGTGGATGATGCAGCCTTGCGGTCAGTAATTGCCTGGCTATCCAGCGAGTCAGAGGACCAATGGAAACAGCATCGTCTTGATCAATCGCCACTAAAGAGGGAAGAAAACGATACTTCCATCCCGATTTCTTGAGTGGTGCCGCAAGAGACGTGTCTTCACAGAGCGTCGTGCGAATGACCTCTGTCCACCCACACGCCTCTACAGCCTGTCGCCGCACCGCCAGTGAACCTCCCCATGGAATTTCAAACGCCGTCATCTGCACGATTGCCCCAGCATTCCAGATTGTTCGAACGGTCCCCGAAAGAGAGTCGTGCACCGGTTCGTACCAGCGATTTCCAGAGACTGCGCCAACGCCTGGTCGCATACACTCATCGACTAACGACAACAGCCACTGTCGAACAACAACAGTATCCGCGTCAATCATTGCGATAACCTGCGTCGGTGGATCAAGTGTTAAAAGTGCCTGTCGCAGCGAGGCACATTTGAGTGAACCTGTCTTGGGGCGTTCAGCCAACGGTTCGAGAATGGCATCCTTCCACGTCGCTCGACCACTTTGTGTGAGTTTCGAAATCGCTGCATTCGCGACCGCCCACGCCGGATCGTTCACTGAATCAACGATCACACGGAGTCGCCAGTTTTCATGATTTTGCATTCCAAGAGCGTCAAAAACATTTTCAAGCGTTTCGTCGCAACCGCGCAGACACAACACAACCTCAACTGGAATGCGACTGGATTCGCATCGAACGCTCGAGCGAGATACAAACTCGACAGTTCTTGAGCGTATGGCAAAGACAAACCATGCGGTAAGAAAGACTTGCGGCACAATCAGCGCTACAAGAACCATCGCAACAATTGCTCCCGGCGATGACACTAGAGGAAAATTCATCCGTCAGCCTCACAGAGAACATTCTTTGAGAAACCTGCTCGTCCATCACCGGACCCTAGAAGGTTCTTGACCATTCCTTCAAGCAGATTGGTTGCATCAACCCGTGAGATTGCATCGGAATCGTATTGGAGTGAAAGCATTCTGCTCCCCGATGTTTCATGCGTCGCTACAGCAATTGAGGTCCCCGGTCGCACCGGTGGCACAATCCACCACTTTTCAAGAGATGATTCACCCACCCGCACTTGACCCAATGGATCGATCAGCGGTGAATGATGAAAACATCGTCCCACGTTGGAAAACACGGCGGTGGACTGTGACTTCGGACGCATGATCGTCTGACGAAGACCACCGGGCAGTCGGCGTCGTAGCTCAATACTCAGTGAAAAAATGTGCTCGAGCCCATGCGACCGAATGAGTTTCATCTCTTTATGCACGCTGGCGATGAGTTGATCTCGATCAAATCGCAGCCTCGGTCTTCGATCAAGAAACACCATGCTCACGCGATTGGCAGCAGGCAGAAGGTGATCACTTTTCGTACGGAGGCTCATCGGAATATTAAGTCTGATCCAACATGTGTGATTGGGACGGACTGCTCGCGAATCGATCCATTCGCCAATGGAAGTAATCATGGCCGCTGCCATGATATCATTGACCATGACTTGTTGCGACGAAGCTTGAGCTTCGAGAAGATCGACCTCGCATGGCCCCAGCATCATTGAAATAACAGCTGGCTCCCAGGTTTTTGATTCACTTTTACGCTGGGCGGGAGGAACGCGGATCAGAGACGTCACATGTCGATTGATTTGAATCACATTTCTACAAACAAACTGGGCCACTCCCTCAAGGCCCTTGGCCAGCCGTGGAAGCATGCGAAACAATTTGCTCCATGACGAAGCTACCCTGCCTCGCGAAGCGAGGGCAGCCATAACATCGTCAGCCCGACGCCGTCGTCGACCGGGTTTATTCTCGGCTTGAAGTAACCACCGCTCCACGAAACCAACGAGTCCGAGTCCGTCGCAGGCAGCATGATGAACGACCAGCACAATCGACCATCCTGCAGGATGTTCGATCACCTCCGCATGAAGCATTGGTCCTGCATAAGGATCCAGTCGCGGGAGCGTTTGAACCTGCTGCTCCAATTGCACTGACGCTGCGTGTGACGTCGATCGCTTCAGGGCTGGCACCGGCCCAGCTCTCCAGCGAGGTCTTCCGAAGAAAACTTTTTGCACCCTTGCCGTCAGGAGTGGTTCCTGTTCAAGAGCCGAGTCAAAGGCACTTGCGAGGGTCTCGGGAGGAGAAGAACCCAAAAAATCAAATCGCGACACGATCACCATCGGATGACTTGGGAAGTCATCCAACAGTATATGTTCTTCGACTGCTGTAAGCGGGAGTCCTTCCAAAGGAAGCCGAACTGTCTCCGCAATAACTCGATCACGCATCACACTTTACTCATCAACGCTCTGTGAGACCATCCCCGCCGAGTCGGCTACAATTTTTGAGAGGGTGGAAACAGTATGGCAAATCTGTTCTTCAGTGTGCTCTGAGGTGAGAAAAAATCGAATTCGAGCTGCGCTTTCCCGAACCGCCGGATAGAGAATCGGCTGCGCGTTAATTCCTTTTGAAAAGAGTGCCTGGGAAACGTGAATAGCCCGAGCTGAACTGCCGAGAATCACGGGGATCACCGGCGTGTCTCTGCTGGCTCCGGTATCAAGGTTGCAATCGTTGGCCAACTTCAGAAAGAGATTGGATCGCTCACGAAGTCTCGTAACCCGATCTGGTTCACGACAAAGCACCCGAAGCGACTCGAGCGCTGCAGCTGCATTAGGCGGTGAACAGGCGGTTGAGAAGACGAACGCCGGAGTGGTGTAACCCAAGTAACGAACGATTGCTTCTTTGCCTGCAAGATATCCACCGCCAGCACCAAGAGCTTTACTGATTGTGCCCATCCAGAGATCGCCTTCCGATGGATCCACTCCAAAATGTTCGCATATTCCGCGACCGCGATGACCCATTGTTCCGAGCGAATGAGCCTCGTCGACGTAGAGCACAGCCCCATGTCGATTTTTTACCTCAATAAACTTGAGGAGGTCTGGGTAATCGCCGTCCATGCTGTAGACGCCTTCAATCGCTACTACAACTCGTCGATACTGACTTCGAAGATCCCGCAACAAACCATCCAAGGCGCGCCAATCGTTATGACGAAATGAACGCTTTCCAGCCATCGATGCACCTGCCCCCTGGACGATGCTGTTGTGTGCGAGTTCGTCATAGAGAATAAGATCGCCGTCACCAAATAAATGTGACAACACTGATGCGTTCGTGCCGTAACCGCAAGGAAACACTACTGCCCGTTCGGTACCAAGAAACTCTGCAAGAGTACGGTCGAGTTCATCAAGAATACAGTTGTTTCCACCAACCATTCGGCTGGCCGATGCGCTGCAGCCAAATTGATCAATCGCTGCTTTGGCAGCGGTGACCACTTCGGGATGACCGGTGAGCCCGAGATAATCAAAACTGGTAAAACTTATGCATTGACGACCTTGTATCGTTGCGATGCGGCTGTTGACTGCGTTATTTGATCGCAGAAATGGATTGACTAATCCCGCCGATGTGAGCCCTTGGAGCCTTTTTTCAAGGGCGATGCATTCGGGAAACAGTTCGACATCGGTTTCCATATCGGTTCGACCTTTGTCGACCGCTCTGGCTTCGGACTTCGAGACATGTACTGTTGATATTTTCTGAGCTACGCGTTTCTGTGAATCGCTTGTCTTTATTTTTTGTATCTCAATGCGGTCAAGGGAATCGATGCAATGAGTCTCGATACAGTCAACGAGATCCTCACAGGTCGAAATTTCGTCGATCCATTCGTTCGAGAATCTCATGCTGTAGTGCGATTCAAGACGATTGATGACATCCAAAAGACCGGATGCCCCAAATCCAACCGTGGAAAGCAATGTTTTTGCTGCAATCGGCGTCGATGAATTCTCTCGACGTGGCCGATTGATTTCCTGCATCACGAGTTGCGAAACATCTGAGTGCGAATGCGCTCGGCATTCATGATTGTGAACTACCATATTCGTTCAGAGAATCCTTTCTCATTCGCTTCGTCGCAAAATATGCGCGTGCGGTGATTGACTGCGGATGCCTGCCATCTGCTGGCTGATACTATAGAGCATTTGAAAAAAACGCGTGCACTTTGTTCGCATGCGAATCGCCGCTCACAAAGAAAGATCCTTCTTACCGTTCATTTAAAAACCGGATAGATGCGGAACCTCGGAAAAAAGGGTTTTCCCTCGTGGAGAGATCTTTTTATTTCCATGTCTATCGATTAGGAAATATGGATGGGCTCGAACTCCACAAGAATCTGCCGAGAGTACAACTGCGCCTCTACGACCCGAGCAACTTTCGAAGGACATATGGAAGAATACCCCCCGAAAGAAACTGGTCGAGTTCAACCGGTGTATCGATTCGCACGCGAGCGGAAAAATCTTCTCTTAAACCGTCTGCCCGTGTGACTCGCACCATCACGTTCGACCGCGGTTTGAGCGAATCATCAATAGGGATGTCGAACGTCTCCTCGCCTGTAAATCCCATCGACTGCCACGGTTCTGACAATTCCAGTGGCAAGACTCCCATTCCCACCAGATTCGATCGGTGAATGCGTTCAAAACTTGACGCCAGCACTGCTCGAACCCCCAGGAGCATCGTGCCCTTCGCGGCCCAATCCCGACTACTGCCAGTTCCGTATTCTTCCCCAGCCAAAATAACCAGCGGCGTGCTGGTTGCCTTATATCTCTCGGCGGCATCAAACACAGGCATGATCTCACTACCCGGTAGCAGACGAGTAACACCACCTTCTGTCCCAGGAACGAGAAGATTACGAATTCGAATGTTGGCAAACGTGCCACGCGTCATCACGCGATCATTTCCACGTCGCGCGCCGTAACTATTAAAATCGACAGGCGAAACTCCATGCTTGACCAGATACTCGCCAGCAGGACTTTTCTCGGCAATACTTCCCGCCGGCGAAATGTGGTCGGTCGTGACACTGTCGCCAAGAGCGAGCAAGACCCGCGCTGCCTGAATCGGTTTGGGAGCGATAGCGAGGCTTGAAAACTCAGTCAGAAACGGCGGTTCCTGCACGTAGGTACTCAAGGAATCCCATCGATAAAGATCTCCAAGAGGGGCAGGAACCGCGTTCCACGCCGGATTTGAATTCCATACGTTTTCGTATCTCACGCGAAACATTTCCGGTTGAACACTCTGTTCAACATGCTGACGAACTTCGTCGGCCGAAGGCCAAAGATCAGACAGATGCACCGGTTTTCCATCGTTTCCTATTCCAATTGGCTCACTCGAAAGATCGATGTCGGTTGTGCCGGCAAGTGCGTAGGCAACCACCAGCGGCGGACTCGCCAGCCAGTTTGCCTTCACCATCGGATTCACGCGTCCTTCGAAATTCCGATTTCCAGAGAGAACCGCTGCTGCCACAAGATCTCCTTCTAAGATTGCTTGGGAAACCGGTTGAGGTAATGGACCAGAATTTCCAATGCAGGTAGTGCATCCGTACCCAACCGTTTGAAATCCCAGCGCATTGAGATCTTCAGACAATTTTGATCGCTCAAGATAATCACTCACCACACGCGACCCCGGTGCGAGACTCGTCTTCACCCACGGCTTTACCTGCAAACCGCGTTCTCTCGCTTTTCGAGCGACCAGTCCGGCGGCGATCATCACGCTCGGATTACTCGTATTGGTGCAACTGGTAATAGCAGCAATGACAACCGCTCCATGATGAATCGCTGTACTCTTCCCATCGACGGTAACGGTTCCACTTTTGTGAATCGACGTTTTATCAATCGCAAAACCACGATTCGACGTCGGAGCACTGAGTAAATCGCCAAACGTTTTTTTAACATTCGCAAGCGCAACGCGGTCTTGTGGACGTTTTGGACCAGCCAGACATGGTTCGATTGAACCCAAATCAAGTGACAGTCGCGATGTGAATTCTGGGACGCTGCCAGAGTCCGTGCGAAACAGTCCTTGCTCCTTGGTATATCGCTCCACGAGTTCGACCTGAGCATCGCTGCGGCCAGTGAGCCGCAAGTAGCGAAGCGTCTCGTCATCGATTGGGAAAAATCCCATCGTTGCACCGTATTCAGGAGCCATGTTGGCGATTGTCGCCCTATCAGCCAACGACATACTTTTTAGCCCTGATCCAAAGAACTCAACGAATTTTCCGACGACGCCTCGCTTTCGAAGAATTTCCGTTACCGTGAGCACCAAATCGGTAGCCGTTGCACCTTCCGGAAGGCGACCGAGGAGCTCGAATCCGACAACCTCCGGCAAAAGAAGCGACATCGCCTGTCCGAGCATGACCGCCTCGGCCTCAATACCACCAACTCCCCAGCCAACTACACCGAGTCCGTTAATCATCGTGGTGTGACTGTCGGTACCTACAAGCGTGTCAGGAATCGCCACCTTCGGCCCGCCCGGCGATACAGGATCGTCTCTTAGAAAAACACACCCGGCGAGATATTCAAGATTGACTTGGTGCACAATTCCTATCGACGGGGGAACCACACGAAAATTACTGAAGGCCTGCTGGCCCCAGCGTAAAAACGAGTATCGTTCGCCGTTGCGTGCAAACTCAATTTCTACATTCTTGTCGAGCGCACTCGATGAACCGAAAAAGTCGACCTGTACAGAGTGATCGACCACTAAGTCCACCGGCACCAACGGATTGATTTTGGAAGGATCACCACCGAGGCGTTTGAGAGCCGCGCGCATCGCAGCCAGATCAACGACACACGGCACTCCAGTAAAGTCCTGAAGCACAACTCTTGATGGCTTAAAGGGAATCTCAATTTCGGCAGGCTTTGCAGCGTTCCAGGTTGCAAGACTTCTGATATCGGATTCTGTCACCTCATATCCGTCGGCATTGCGCAGCAGTGACTCAAGAATCGTGCGAATCGAATAGGGAAGCCGAGACGAGTTTGTCACACCGGCATCATCGAGTGATTGCAAGCGGTAGATCGTTGCTTCTCCGCTGCCACTGTCGAACGATTGCCTTGCGTGAAATGGATCGATGCGTGCAACGGCTTTTTTATTCATGATGGACATTCACTCTTCTAAGCGTGTTGTGACGAGTTTTGTTGGGCATACCCATTTCGCAACCCAGCGGTGTAATGGATATATAAAAACATTTTCTGGAATGGCAAGAATCTACAGTTTTTCGCAGGTTTGTCGGTGAATAGAGTCTTGGGTGCGACAAAAACGAGTGCTCGCTGAGAAGCGATTGTCACCGAACTCATTGTGTAAGTGCGTGACAATGCCAAAGAGTCGGAATCCGCTGGTACGGAGAAAAACCCTTTAAAAAAGCCTTTTTTTAAAATTTATTGAGTCTCTGTTCGACAGATGAACATCTGCGGGCTATAGTTCGCTTAGTCGGAGAGGTTCATCTGCTTTTTGGATGTTCTTGAATTTTCAAGACTTTGTTCAGATCGCAGTTTGAAACTTTTCTGCCGAAGTGGATTTAAAACCTGCTTCTTCCTAAGTCTTATCGGCGGCTGATTCCCCCCCCAAAGACCCTCACTTCTAAAGCCGCCATCGGGCCTGTGGTTTTTTTAAACCACAGGCCCTTTTCTTTTGATCGAAGAAATTTCAGCGACAGTAACGGAAACTTCAACTGCTCTTGAGATTTGGATTGCCACACGCAATTCTGGTCAAACGCTCATCATATTCTCAGTGAGTGGCCGCTAGAGTGCGTTTCGTCGATCGGAGCAATTCAGACGAGCGATCGATTTAATAAACTTTTCGGCGGCCAGTTTCCCCCCCCAGTTGATCACTTCTTGTGCCGCCTTGAGGCTGCAGGCTTCCAGCCTGCAGCCTCATCTCATTGTTCAACCTGGTGCGTATGTCAATGAAAGTCTCCGAGCCTTTTTCTTTTCTCACAAGTGTCTTTCAGCAGAAGCCGTGAGTCGAGCGATACAATGGACTGAAATTTGCCACTGACTCACAATTCGCCTACTTTTCTTCCGACCATCAGTTTTTGAAAGAGTTTCCACAAAAGTCCTGCGTAGAAATGCATGGGCACCGTGAACACCGACTCTCACAATCGCCGAAACGCTTTTACTCTTATTGAATTGTTAGTCGTGTTGGCAATTCTTGCTGTGTTGATTGGTCTCTTGCTTCCAGCGGTGCAGGCGGCTCGTGAGGCAAGTCGAAGATTGCACTGCAGTAACAATCTGCGCAACATTGGTTTGGCAATGCACCATTACGCTGTCACTCGCGAATATTTTCCAGCAGGACAATTGGCGTATCGAATTGGCACCGGATTTAAAACTGTCGCGTGGAGCGTTCACTTTCTTGACTATCTTGATCAGTCTCCTATTTCACTCTCAAAAGATGCTGTTGGAGACTCCTCTGTCGATGCTCCAGATTCAAGGCTGTACGTGCTCGCTCCGCTGGCAAGTCAATACAATCACAAGGCTACTACCACAACGATTCCGACCTATCTCTGCCCCAGTTCCGCACGTCGGCATCCGTCGCGAGGCAGCGATCAACGAATTGTAGATCTTAACGGCAATAACATGTACGACCCTCTGACCGGCGAAGGGATGTCAGCGATCGATTATGCGGGCATCAGCGGTGCAACCCCAAACGCTTCGCGATTCCTGAATTCAAACACGGGCTTGGTCTATGACGACAACAACGGCGTGTTGCTGAATGTCTCTACCGGTGGAGGAAAAACCGTGACGATTGCGGAGATCACCGATGGACTTTCTCACACGCTGCTCGTCGGTGAACTCAGCGGACGCGGTGTTCTTGGCACCGATTTCAGGGGAGTCTGGGCCGCCGGACAAAACTGTATCACGATCCCCCGAAATGCTTTCGGAGTTCCTCACATAAATCCCTCCGCCACGTCACCGACATTTGACGCATGGCCGACCACGGCGAACGCATCGCTTTTTTCGGACCATACGTCGGGTGTCAATGGACTCCTCTGCGATGGCTCAACGAGATTTATTTCGGACATGATTTCACTCTCTGCATTTGTGGCAATGGGCAGTCGTTCCGGAGGCGAGGTGCCACTCGCTCCTTAATTAAAATCTCTCTGTCTGTGGCCGAACTAAAGCGTGCCCATCGCCGGATGACCGGCGTACGTTTGGCGTGTGTGCGTCACTGGACTCCCGAACCTCGAAGATGCTCGGTCAAAATAGCCTCGACTTCATCGATTGTGAGAGGATGATGATGAACGCGAACATGTGTCGCTGGAACAATCAATTCACTTACTGCGTTGCTGGTTTTCGCACTCGCCATTGATACCACGCAGTCTCCCGGCCCGCTGGTGAGCGATTGATGTTCATTGCCAATCACACTGTGCATTGCAACGGTGCAACGTGGATGCAAATGTTCAATCGCCTGAAGAATTTTTGAGTTTGGCTGCAGGATATCGACAGTCGTTGGCAATCCCTTGCTGTAATCAGCAAAAAATGCTCCCGGATTGCAATCCACCATTTCTCTGTGCAATTCCACAAGTTCTTGAGGTTTTTTTACCATCATTGAAGAGACCCTTCCGATTCCCAAAGAAGCAATGGTTGACCCACGGTGCGGCGTCGCAATGCAGATCACTCTTCTGATAAAAGGTCTTGCTTCGAAAAAAAACTGACTGCGAAACTCCTCTTTTGCTTTTTCGGACATCCGCAGCGATTCAAACGGAACACAGGCAACTGCATTCCACAGTTCGACGCCCGAATCGATTACCTGCAACTTGGCATGAATTCCGCCGAGACTGTGGCCAACCATTACCATATGCCGCAATGCACTGTCTTGACCCTGCGGATCGCAGATTGCCACCGCAGCAGTCAGCTCTTTTCTCAGCACTGCAGAAGAATGCAGAAATCCGCTACCCGTTGGATAGTGAAAGACCCACGGCTCAAAATATCTATGAAAGGGAGGCCACATTCTTAGTTCATTGATCATGTCGAACCACGTGCCTTCGTCGGAGACCAATCCATGAATAAACACGACAGGAATTCGGCCGGCTTGGTGAGGTTCCAGCATCTCTAAACGCGGTTGTGTCTGTTCACCAACAAGAAGAGAGTTTGAAAATGGATTCATAAAACCATTCAAGCCCGATTTCGGCATACCAGCGAGCATGTCTAACAGTGGCGCTGTGAAATCGGCAGCGAGCGGGTTCTTGATCGAACCGATCTGCACGCGTGCAATCTCTACTGGGTTGGCAAGATCGAGAACTGCTGGAGAGACGTCCGCATGCACAAGACCGACGAGTTCTGAAAGCTTGTTTGGCTTGTCGAGCGGAATCGAAAAGCGAAGCACTGCTGTTGCGGCAATCGATTGCCTCGGAGGTGCAAATTCACCGCTGACAAGCTTCGCTTTCGTTCGGACAGCTACCGGTAATCCAAAACCACATCGGGTATGACGCCTTGTGATTCGAGCGCTTCCCTCTAGGGGTGCCGGTAGCACTGCCTCAATGACTGACGCATCAACCGGGAGACCCTGTGTCACGATAGGAATAACAACCCTGCCCCATTTCGGACCGATCAGAATGCCTCGTGCTGGATCGATTCGTCCATGCTTCGACGCACTTTCAAGAAGCCCACGAAGGCTCTGTGAATAAATCTCCGAGGCCTCATCGACAACATCTCGCGAATCAGGACAGAGCCATATCGCATTCCAGGCCGCCTGCGCCGCGGCAAAGTATCCCTCGATTGCCCGCGGTTCACACTTTTGCGCGATCGTATTGGATCCCAGAAGCAATGTTTTGGCCTGTGACACCGAGGCCTTGGCCCGATCATGGAGGGAAGGCTCCTGTCGCGGTGACGCCATTGGATTGATCGGTACAGCCCCCACCGGCTGACAGAATGCAACTCCAAGAATCACCATCACGATTGCGAATTCTGCTGCGATCGCTGGGACCGTGTGTCGACGATGTCGTGATTGTTCACTCACAAAAAACTTCACCGCTGACTCCCGCTGATTTTTTTATCTCCCAAG
>Ga0194035_1001790_pt1 | contig 11015 bp, 11 predicted proteins | sample JunL2320m_MetaG_FD_148680 | JGI IMG/M metagenome (GOLD analysis project Ga0194035, IMG submission 148680) | Anoxic zone freshwater microbial communities from boreal shield lake in IISD Experimental Lakes Area, Ontario, Canada - Jun2016-L239-20m | ecosystem: Environmental > Aquatic > Freshwater >...
CCTATCGGGCCCTCAGGCCCCTACTCGCTAGGTACCAACGATTGCGCCCGGGAATGGACGGGGCCGGACAGGCGCGCTCCTGAACTCGCCGCTCGGCGGAACCGCAGAACCGGCTACTCCTTGTGGAACACCGCCGTATAAGTCGAGCCATGCATCGCCCGCTCTTCCACAGGCGCCGCCAAGAGCGTCAATGCGTGGCCGGTCTCCGAGGCAAGGCGTGTTGGCGTCCCAGAAGCGGGCCTCATCCTCACCGCCTCCCTCCAGCCCAGATGGTTGCAAGCCCTCCCTGTCGGATCGCTGGTTGTCACGAATTCGCGGTTAAGTCCATACCCAGCCAACCACTGAGTTACTAATCGCAGCGAAAGGAGATTCAGATGCCGAGGGGCGTCGAGATGCACCCAGCGGCTACGGAGAAGTCGCAATTGGACCGCCTCCGGATTTGGGGTTGACAGGAGCAGGACCCCTCCCGACACAAGCGCATGAGCCGCTGCCTCAAGCGCTCGGCGCGGTTCCGGAATGTGCTCAAGCGCGTGCCACATCGCGATTGCTTCCAAAGGCTGATGAAGTTCAGTGATCGCAGCGGCAGGATCACTCGACCTAATGGCCGGTACCCCGACGACATCTTCCATGTGTAAGCAGGTGTCAGCATCCATCTCTACCACGATGACTTTGTAACCGAACCGCTTCGCAGCAAGAGCGAAAGCGCCAGCGCCAGGACCGACCTCTAGCAGAGAACCACCCTTAAGCACCCGAGCCGCAAGAAGGCCAACCTTGTACTCCTCGTCGGCGAGCAGATCTAACAACGCGTCGGCGGCTGGCAAGCCGTAAGGGCCGGGGGGTAATAGCGCTCAAGATCGGCAGGTACGTTGGCGAGCGTCAAGCTGCCGCACGCACCACACCACAGGTACTCAAAGAGCACATCACTGACCCCACGGTTTCGATCCCGGCCAGTAAGAACGGTGCTTACAATCTGCCCGCACTGCGGACACGAATCCTTTGGGGACTCGACATAACGGTTCACTTGACCGCCGCTTTCGTTTGCGGACGATACGACCAAGAGCGGTCTCCCCAGGCAAATCCGGACAGCGCCCTCCTTACGCTCTGGTTTCCCCGGGCGTAAGTTTCAGTCTGGTTATCGGCCACCATCAGTTGGCTTTGTTCACCCTGCCAAAAGACCTCCACCTTGGGCCAGTCAGAAGGGGCAACAGACTCTCCGGTACGTGTAACCAACCGGACCCCCAACCCGGACTTGATGACCTTGCTAGTGAGACCTGCCGAGCCAGCCTCGAATTGGTAAGCAGCCGTCTTACTTCGAAGCGATCCCTGCGTGTGCTCAAGGAAGAGCGCGCGCCTCAGCGCGAAGGCATTAGTTCTAAGGTGAGCTGCTGGAAATCCTGGGTAACCGACAACTTCTTTTGGCAGGCCAGCAATCGCGTAGGCAGCCCCGCGGATACGACCCATCTTGGGGCTAGACGCCGCTTCGCGAAATGCGGCCCCAGACTCCGCGCGAGGCCCTAGCACGCGTCGGTAAACGTTGGGAGCCCCAAGCAGGTAGAAGCCGTACGAACGATGGCTGGCCCACGACCCGGTCGCCCCCACAAGGCCGATGCCCGGCTGCGACAACGCCTCGTATAGGTGACCAAGCCAGCCGTCGGCAAGCACCCGGCTGAAGGAGTTGACGAAGCAGAGGCGCTCCTGGTCAAGCTCCCGGGCCGCCGCTAAGTAGGCACCCAGATCTAACCCATCGTCCGGTATCTGAAGCTCCTCGAAGGTGTGACCCCGGAGACGGCGCCGGTAGGGCTCAAGCTCCTCTGGACCTCTGAACCCCTTGAAGATGATTACCAAGTCGTGATCGACGCCGGCGCCATGTTGCTCGTAAGAAGAGATGAACCGGTCAAATGGCTCTATCCCGTTGGCTTTTCTGGCCAGATGGCATAGGGCGACCGCGGTCACGACCGTAACCTCGCCACGATGCTCCCGGGCGCGAGCACGCCGAGCGCTTGCTGCAGCTCTGGCGGGAAACCGCCGACGGCCTTTAGGGCGATAACAAAGACGACCGTTGCGGCCGCAACACCGGCCACTGGCCACGAAGCCAGCAGCCAGCCGACCGCGAGAGCTAGGCCCGCGCAGGCCATCACGAGAGCCACCCCACCGAAGGGCAGCTTCATCTTCCTATCTGCACGAACGAGCACAGCGACGTTCATGGATGCGAGAAGCAGCTCCGCAACTACAGCGGCTGCTGCTGCCCCCTCGGCTCCGCCGGCCGGAATGAGGACGAGGGAGAGGCCGACGGCTACGAGTAGGGCGAGGAAGTTGATCAACAACACTTCGCGATAGAGCCTAAGTGAAACGAGAACCGTCCCACACGCAACGGTTACAAAAGTGGCCAGGATGGCAATCGCTTGAATTCGCAATACCGGGGCCGCTGGCAAAGCCTCGGCTCCCCCAAGGACTCGAACGATGAAGTTACTGCCGACAACGGTGCAGAGTGTCAGCCACGCACCGGCAATCACCGAAAGTTCGAAAACCCTTCGCGTTGCTGCACGTAGGCGCGGAGGGTCTTCGTTAGCGGCCCTCGAGAGAATCGGGAAGGCAGACCCAACCAGGAGGCTCGGCAGGGCGATCATGACGGCAACCACTTGGAACGAGGTTGAGAAGTACCCGGTCTGAAGCCCTGTAGAACCCAACGACATAATGACCACGGTGACACGAAAGTAGAGCGTATTAACGGCGATCGCGACCGCGAAGACGAAGGTGTCTTTCATCAGCGGCCTCCATGTCCCGAGCTGAAAACGTGGCATGAGGGGCGTTAGATGGCGCACAAGCAGGGCGGTCGCCACGAGCGCTGCTAGGCACGCCGGGATTGGTACGGCTAGAAATGCTAGGAGGCCAGAGCCGGCAAGCACAAGGGAAACAATCAGGCCCACACTGACGACCTGACGAAGCAGCTCGACCGAAGCTGCCCACCCAAAACGCAGCGAGCTTTGTAGAGGAACCACGAGCATCATCTGGGCGAGCTGCAAGATCATGCCGCCGGCGGCAACCGCCGTCCCAATTACCAACACTTGGGCATACCCGGCAAGTGCCGCGAAAAGGACGGCGAGTAGGCCGCCGACGATGCTGAGCACAAGCCTCATCCCAAATAGGTTGGCCATGACCCCGTGGCGCTCTTCCCCTCTCAGGTTGGCGTACTCCCGAGTGGCGATCAGATTCAAGCCTCCTTCTGTGAGCCCAGCAACGATGGCGATCAGCGAAACAACGGTGAAGTAGCGACCAAAATCCTCTTGCCCTAGGTAGCGAACCAGCAGAGGCGCGGCCAAGAGTGCCAGCAGAAGCCCTCCCACGTACGAACCGACCCGAAGGAAACTCCCCCGTAGCGCCGCTGACCCGGCCTCCTGGGTGTCAAGTATTTCCGTCGGATCGGGCTTTGCCGCAGAAGACTCACGCAAGGGGCAGCCTTTCTTAGGCGGCCGGAGCCGTAAATGCGCGGATCTGTGAGACCGACAGTTCGCGAACGTCCTCGCCAGCCCGCCAGCCGGCGTACCACTCCGCGGTCGCCTGAATTCCTTGGGCAAGGTCCCAACCGGGCGACCAGCCGAGGTCTTCGCGTGCCTTCGCGGAATCGAGCACGAGCGTCTGCGCCTCATGGGGGTGGTCACCTTCGTCTACCTCCCAGCTGAGCCCGCCCGGCCACGCCAAGTCCAGCCGGCCGAGGACATCGTCTACCTGTAGAGCGTCAGACTCAGCGGGCCCAAAGTTCCAACCGAGGGAATCATTCGGCTCTTCCCACAGGTGTTTGGCCAGTAACAGGTAACCGCTCAGCGGATTAAGCACGTGCTGCCAAGGCCGAACGGCATTTGGATTTCGGATACGCACTGTCTCCCCGGTAAGAGACGCGCGAACAACATCGGGAATAAGGCGGTCCTCGCCCCAGTCACCGCCGCCGATTACGTTGCCGGCGCGACCCGAGGCTAAGCGCGGCCCATCAGGATGGTCTCGGAAGAAACTGCGCCAATATGCATCAGCTACCAGTTCGGAGCAGCCCTTGGAATTGGAATATGGGTCGTGGCCGCCCTTCGGGTCGTCCTCCCTGAATGGTCGGCCAAATTCGAGGTTCTCGTAGCACTTGTCGGACGTAACGTTGATGACCACCCGGCTAGCCCCATCCCGCCTAACCGCGTCAAGCAAGTTCACCGTTCCCATCACGTTCGTCTCGTATGTCTCGCGCGGTTCGCTGAACGATCGCCGTACCAGAGGCTGGGCAGCCATGTGGATGACTACCTCCGGACTGGTATCACGCACCGCACGGAGGACAGCCTCAGCGTCACGGACATCGCCCCAAATCGCAGGGATCGAGTTCCGCAGCCCAGACAGTTCAAAAAGCGATGGGGTAGTAGGGACATCGTTCGCGAACCCGGTCACATGAGCCCCCAACTCGTTTAGCCACAGCGAAAGCCAAGCACCCTTGAATCCGGTGTGACCAGTTATGAGCACACGCTTGCCTGCCCAGAATGACTCGCCGATGCTCATATTTCAGCACCATAACTCCGAAAGAGCGACTTACCCGCACGACTCATCGCGATTTCCACCAGTCAAGCGTCTCCGTGAGTCCTTCTTCCAGCGAAATTGAGGGCACGTAGCCAACCTCGTTGCGCAGGCGCGTCGAGTCGGCAACGATTAGCTGCGGGTCATCAACACGTGGCGGCACCGCTCCGATCTCGAGAAGATCAGGGCGTTCCGCCGCAGCGCCTAGGAGCTCAACTACATGCTTGACCGTAACTCCCTCGCCGCTAGCCATGTTGATTGCGCCGGTGACATCCGAATCAAGCAGCGCAACAAAGGCGCCTGCTAGATCGCGAACATGCATGAAATCGCGGATCTGCGTTCCGGCGCTCGTCTGGGCCTTCTTCCCTAACGCCAAGGCATGCGCAACCGACGCCACGAGACGACGTTGATCTTCACCTGGGCCATAGAGAAAGAAGATCCGCCCCCAAGCAACTTCCAACCCTCGAAGGCGCCCGATGCTCTCTACAGCCACCCGAGTCGCTCCCTTGCATACTCCGTAAAGGGAGTCCGGCCCCAAGGCGGCGTCCTCAGCAATTGGCTGGGTCGAACCCCAACGGTATTCAGCGCAGCTTCCAGCGAAAACGGCTCTCTTACCACCGACGGCTGCGAACTGCTCCAGCAGACCAACGCTTGCGGCCATCCACTGAATATTCTGTGGCGCCTCCCAGTACGCGCCAGGCTCTGCGAACCATGCGAAGTGCAACAAGTGGGTTGGCTTTACTCGGCGCAGCAGTTCATTGCGGGAACGCTCGTCGAGAAGGTCGACGCTATGCCAAGCCACACCTTCCAGTGCTGGGGCACCTGAAGCATCGCGCGAGACTGCATGAACCTCAAAGCCAGCGCTGAGCAGCGGCTGCAAGACGTTACTCCCGATCAGCCCGGATGCACCGGTTACCAGGACGCGCCTCAAAATGTGAAGTCGGGGTAGTCGAGATCCTTGGCCGCGATTGTACGTCCGTGTGCTGGCTCGCTAGGCCATTCGATCGAAAAGCCAGGATCGTCCCAGCGGACCCCCCTCCCTGCCTCCGGAACATATTCGTGACCCATCAGATATTCGATCTCGCACTCGTCGCAGAGCGTCTGATAACCATGCGCGAGACCAGGCGGAATGAATAGCGCTTTACGATTTGACGCACTGAGCTCGGCTGCGTGCCACTGGCCGAATGAAGGCGACGAGCGTCGCAAGTCGAGGGCAACATCGTAAATCGCCCCGCGCACGCAACTAATTAGTTTGGCCTCACCGAAAGGCGCTGCTTGGTAATGCATTCCGCGAACCGTCCCGGACTTGGCGTTGAACGAGGAGTTTGCTTGCACCACCGTTATCTCGAGGCCGGCGGTCGCAAACTGCTCGGCGTCAAAGGTCCGGGCGAACCAGCCTCGTTCGTCACCTAAAACCTCTGGTTCAACGACCCAAACCCCTTCTAGCGATGTCTCGGTCAGTTCCATGCGATTGCTAGGCAAATAGGCGAAGCTCCGGCGCTCGGGCAGCGAACACGCCGCCCCACTCCCGGATATGAGCGTATTGCTCCATGATTTCCTCGCGTAGGTTCCACGGCAGAATTAGGACGACATCTGGACGCTCCAGATCGATCATCTCTGGATCTACAATCGGAATCTGCGTTCCTGGCAGCAAGCGCCCCTGCTTGTGTGGGTTTCGGTCACAGGTGAAATCAAGAAAATCCCGACCCAAACCGCAGTAGTTGAGAAGCGTGTTGCCTTTCGCCGGTGCGCCGTAGCCGACGATGCTCTTTCCTGACGCTTTAAGGTCAATCATGAAGCTCAGGATCTGGCGCTTGTCCTGAACGACGCGCCGCGCGTATGCGCGGTAGGTCTCAATATTAGTGAGGCCAGCCGCCTCCTCGCGGGCCAAAACGGACTTTGATGCAGCCGATTGCGGCTTGGACGCGTCGTCGTCGTGGCAGCCAAATACGCGAAGTGAGCCGCCATGCGTTGGTAGATCCTCAACGTCGAAGAGCCGCAGGCCATGGGCGTTGAAAATCTTCTCAACCGTCGTGTACGAGAGGTACGAGAAATGCTCGTGGTAAATCGTGTCCCATTGATTGAGAGCGATCAGGCTCTCAAGGTTTTGAAACTCCATTGTGATCACGCCGTCAGGCTTGAGGAGAATCTTCATACCGGCTACGAAGTCGTTGATGTCGGGGACATGAGCCAGGACGTTGTTCCCTAACAAGAGGTCGGCGCTCGACTGGTCCACGAGCCGCCGAGCTGTCTCGGCTCCAAAGAACTCCTCTACCGTCTCAATGCCCTTCTCTCGAGCAACTTTGGCCGTATTGGCGGTTGGCTCAACGCCGAGCACTGGGATCCCCTTCTTCAAGAAATACTGCAGCAGATACCCATCGTTTGATGCCAGCTCCACAACCTGGCTGGAGCCCCCCAAACCCCAACGCTCGCTCATCGCGTCCACGTATCGGCTGCTGTGATCGAGCCAAGATGTGGAGTACGACGAGAAGTAGGCGTAATCATCGTCGAACATCCGCTCGGCCGATTCAAAATCCTCCAGCTGGACTAAATAGCAACTGCTGCAGACCATCGCCCGCAGAGGGAAGAAGGGTTCCATTGCATTAGCCCGTTCGGCCGGGATGTTGTCGTTTGCAATCGGAGACATTCCGAGGTCGACGAAAACGTCCTCAAGCGGAGTGGAGCAATGGCGACAAAGAGTAGTCAAGGGCATTAGAACCTTCTCAGTCCCAAGCGCGCCAAGGCGCTTCGCCGGTGGCCCAAAGGTCCTCTAGCTGATTGCGCTCACGCAGAGTGTCCATGGCTTGCCAAAAGCCTTCGTGGCGATATGCGGCGAGCTGCCCGTCATCTGCAAGCTTGCGCATTGGCTCTTGTTCCCAGACAGTTTCATCATCTGCAAGATAGGCCCCAATGCCGGGTTCCAATACGAAGAAGCCCCCGTTCATCCATGACCCGTCACCGCGCGGTTTCTCTTGAAACTGATTCACCTCAACTCCATCAAGGTCGAGCGATCCAAACCGTCCCGGTGGCTGGATCGCTGTCACCGTTGCTAGACGTCCCTGCTCCCGATGAAACGCGACTAGAGCCTGCATGTCGATGTCCGCCAGGCCATCACCGTAAGTCAAACAGAACGTTTCGTCGCCAACGAACGGCAAGACACGCTTCAGTCGGCCACCGGTCATCGTCCTATCTCCCGTGTCAACCAACGTCACACGCCACGGCTCTGTTCTCGTTTGGTGGACCTCCATTGAGCCAGCAGCAAGGTCGAACGTCACATCTGAAGTGTGCAGCGCGTAATTCGCGAACCACTCCTTGATCATGTATCCGCGATATCCAAGGCAAACGACGAAATCGTCAATTCCGTGAGCCGAGTAGCTCTTCATTATGTGCCAGAGGATCGGCATGCCGCCAATCTCAACCATTGGCTTCGGCTTAATCGTGGTCTCCTCGCTGAGACGCGAGCCCAGCCCACCAGCGAGAATTACGGCCTTCATCAGGGTCAGACTACCCGAATCGCTGCCTACCCGATGGAAGATCGCAATCAATTCACTACGCTGGTCAACCCGTGACCCCGCGCACAGCTCTGATAACCGGCATTACCGGTCAAGACGGCTCCTACCTCGCTGAGCTGCTGCTCGAGAAGGGCTACGAGGTTCACGGCATGGTCCGGCGCTCGTCAACCGAAACGTTTGAGCGGATCGAACAGATCCGCGACAAGGTGACGCTCCACCAGGGTGACCTGCTCGATCAGCGATCGCTGGTTGACGCGCTGCGCGCGAGCAAACCAGACGAGATCTACAACCTCGCCGCAATGAGCTTTGTCGCCGCCTCTTGGGTGCAGCCGACGCTGACAGCCGAGTTCACCGGCGTCGGTGTTACGCGGATGCTCGAGGCGATGCGTGAGGTCTGCCCCGAGGCGCGCTTCTACCAAGCATCGTCGAGCGAGATGTACGGAAAGGTGCTGGAGGTTCCCCAGACCGAGACGACTCCGTTCTATCCGCGTTCCCCCTACGGAGTGGCGAAGGCCTACGGCCATTTCATCACCGTTAACTACCGCGAGTCATATGACCTCTTTGCTGCCGGCGGGATTCTCTTTAACCACGAGTCGCCGCGCCGCGGCTTGGAGTTCGTAACTCGCAAGATCACTTGGCACGCTGCGGCGATCAAACTTGGCCTTATAGATAAGCTTGCGCTCGGCAACCTAGACGCTGAGCGTGACTGGGGCTACGCGAAAGATTACGTCGAAGCGATGTGGCTAATGCTGCAGCAGGACACGGCCGATGATTACGTCATCGCAACGAACCAAACGAACTCTGTGCGCGAATGCGTTGAAGTGGCCTTCGATGAAGCTGGCCTCGGCAGCTTTGAGCCGTACGTCGAGCTTGACCAGCAGTTCGTGCGCCCGGCAGAGGTGGACCAGCTGATCGGCGACTACGGCAAGGCTGAGCGCGAGCTCGGCTGGACGCCAAAGACGAGCTTTGACGAGCTGATCCGGCTGATGGTTCGAGCCGACCTCGAGCTGCTCTCCAGCTAGCTGGAACTGCGCAGGTCGGCGAGATCGGCCTCCACCATCTCGGCGATCATCTGCTCGAAACTGAACGCGCGCTTCCAACCCAACTCTTGCTCGGCGCGCGACGGATCGCCTATCGGAGCGATTGACTCCGGCGGGCGCACAAAGGCCGGGTCAACGCGGATGCTGTCCTCGACCCGATCAGAGATCCCGGCCGCAGCGAAGGCCGCCTCGACTAGCTCCCCGACTGTTCGCCCCTGGCCGCTAGCGAGTACGTAATCGCTCGGCTGCTCAGCGCGCACGGCGAGCACGATTGCGCCAACGATGTCGCGCGCATCCGACCAGTCACGCACGGCTGTGAGGTCGCCTAGTACCAACTCGTCCTGTTGACCGAGCGCGATCGCCGCGGCGCCACGCGTCACCTTGCGCGGTAGAAAATGCGGTGGCCGGCGCGGCGACTCATGGTTGTAAAGAATTCCGCCGCAAGCGAAGAGGCCGTGGTGCTCGCGCATCGTTCTAACGAGCCCCAGCGCGGCGAGCTTGGCGACCCCGTACGGCGATCGCGGTCGCATCGCTGAATCCTCGTTCTGCGGGCTGACGTCGGTGTCGCCGAAAACCTCGGCTGATGCCGAAAACCAAACCTTTGGCCGCGCACTCGCCTCGAGCGCGGCGGCAAGGACCTCGGAGGTTGAGCCGACGATTGCCGCCATCGTTGAGCTTGGGTCTTCCCACGAGTCGGGAACGAAGGTTGGCGCTGCGAGGTGGTAGATCTCATCGGCTCCGCTGGCCGCGATTGCGCTGCGCAGAGAACCAACCGCAAGCAGATCGCCCTCGATGTATTCGATCTGGTCAGCAATCCCGATCAGGTTGCGCGCCTCAGATGCGCTCGCCGCCAGGTCGAAGCCGATCACCTCGTAGCCGTCAGCGAGCAGCCGCTCAGCCAGATACGAGCCGTCCTGCCCGGCGATTCCAGTGATTAGTGCGCGCGCCATTGATGGCAGCCTAGAGCGCCTGCCCGCCATGCTGCGGGATCGACCCGCCGCTGCGATACTTGCGCTGATGGCCGAGCTCACGAACCAGACAGGCCGTATAAGCGGTACGCGGCCTGAGCTGCGTGCGGAGGTCGTCGAGATTCTTGGCGTGCCAATCACGCTTACCAACTACCGCCAAGTGCTCGACTGGATCGACGATGCAATCGCCGGCGGCCACCGCGGTTACATCTGCGTGGCTCCAGTTCACTTAGTGATGCTGGTTCAAGATGATGCCGAGCTCGCCACCGCGGTTAACGGAGCCGATTTCGTGGTGCCGGACGGCCAGCCTCTCGTATGGTCGGCCAGTGCCCTAGGGGTCAAGGGGGCAAGCCGCGTCTACGGGCCCGATCTGATGATTGAAACCTGCCGGCGGGCATCCGAGACTGGCGCTCCGATCTACCTATTTGGTGGCCGCGACACCGCCGCGCTAGAACTACTGCAGACGACGCTTGGAGAACGCTTCCCCGGACTGAACATTGTTGGCGCCGAGGCCGTTCCGTTTCGCACCGCAACCGCCGAGGAGGAGGCTTCGTCAATCGAGAAGATCAACGCCAGCGGAGCCGAGATTGTTTGGGTCGGGACCGGCCAGCCGAGGCAAGAGCTCTGGATGGCCCGAATGCGCTCGCGCCTTGACGCCTCGATCTTGGTCGGCGTCGGAGCGGCGTTTGATTTTCACGCGGGGCTGATCCCTCAAGCGCCGACGATAATGCAGGAGGCCGGGCTGGAATGGCTGTTCCGCTTGACACAAGAACCGCGACGACTATGGCGGCGCTACTTGATCTATAACCCGCGCTTCATCTCAAAATTCATGCGCCAATTACGGGCGCGGAATTAACGACAGTTGCGCAGCGCCTCGACCGTCGCGGCGACACCTTCCTTGAGGTCTGTTGCTGCGCTGAAGCCGAGCTCGTCGCGGGCGAGCGATACAT